>OLNS01001765.1_pt1 | contig 15558 bp, 8 predicted proteins | sample 1673031 | NCBI WGS metagenome assembly OLNS01 (sample SAMEA3136748, study PRJEB25190) | human gut metagenome | biome: human gut; feature: human-associated habitat; material: faeces | place: Austria | collected 2013
AAGATAGTTTAATACCCGATTTTTGGCAGCCCGGAAAAGATAGGTTTTGATATAGGTTATTTCAATACAATCTTTATTCTCCCATAGTTTGAGAAACACCTCCTGAATAACATCTTCTATGACTGCTACATCATGCGTATAGAAGTTGAGAAAACAACAAAGTTGTTCATAGTATGTATCGTAATAATTTCGAAAGGCTTGAATATCCATCGTTCCCGGAATTGTGTTTATCAGTCTCACAAATCTACAAAAAATATTTTTCTTTCGGAATACATTTTCGTAAAGAGAACCATACCCTCAAAACACTTTCTAATACTAAAACCGAAATCACATTAATTGCACTAAACAAAGATGCTGATAATGAAGCGGATCATACAGATTCTTTCTAAATATAAATCTGTATGAATCCGCGTCTAAATGAGCTTTACAAGATCGTTCAGAATTGTCTTTCTGCAAAAATATTCAGAGCATAAGGATCACTCACTGCTGCTTGCTCAATATATTTCTGTGCCAGCTTCGTATCACCAGTGTAACGATAGGCCAGAGCTAGTAAATAGCTATAATAAGCACTCCTTTGCTGTACGGCACGATCGCAGAAACTTATAAAGAAAGGAGTAGTGGCAAAATAACCCGCATCAATAGTCTTCATACCTTCTTTCCAATCTTGCAGTTTATAATTGATGAGCATATCCCCCTTGAAAGGCATACCCGTTTCACGATAACAAAGTGCCTGATAAAATGGCAATTCCGGTAAGTTCATATTACTAAAATAATCTACCTCAATACCCGTTATAAAATCAAAATTCTCATTGGCCTTGTCTTCCTGCCCCAAAGATTTCAAACAGACTGCTTCATAATATTTAAATGGAACCAATCTAACGATATTCCACAAACCTGCTCCCAGATTTTGAGGTAAAGTTTGCGCAGCCTTAAAACAATCAGCCGCTTCTTGCATCTTATTTTCTTTCATTAATCTACGCCCTTTCAGGAAATAAGCAAACATATACTGTTCGGCAACTGCATGCTCCCCACCTTCAGCTGGGACAAAGTTACGCCCCCTAAGAAGTTCTATTGCCTTATCCTCCTGTCCTGCCATATTATAAGCTCGTGCCCATTCAAGCATAATATCATCGCGGCTAATTGCAGACTTATGATTATTCAAGAAAGAAATACGTTCAATAGGAGCAACTCCTAACTTACCCATTACATAGACCGTTTCAAAAATCAACTGTTCGTCATTCGGCTTCAGGGATAATGCCTGCTCCAATAAGGGTAACACCTCATTTTTACGATCCATGTGTGAATAGTAAGCGACAGCCAGATTTCGTGCAGCACGATAATCAGTACTGGACAAGCCTTCCCAAAGAGCGACTGCCTTCTCATAATGTCCTTTAGCGTAAAGGGCACATCCCAACAGCAACTGCGCCTTCCGACTTCCCTGTTTTGCCCAATGAGACAAACTGTTCATTTCAATTCGCCGGCTTGGGAAAGCAATCCCTTCCGTTGCCGAATCATTCGGAGAACCGCCTTTTATATCTGCATATATGGCAGACAGACTAAAAATCAGAGGTTCGTGTGTTTGCAACATCTCTATCAGGGAAACAGCCTCTTTCTGCAGATCAGCAACAAGCAAAGTTTCTATAAGATCGAGACATACCTGATTCTTATCCGTCCGTATCTTTTCCATAAAATCCCGGGCACTAACTTTACCGGTCAGCACACCGAAGTAACGTGCCAAATGATTAAGTTTATCATTCGCTTCTACAGACAGATATTGACGTTCCGATGCTTTTTTATCTCCCTGCAAATAAGAAGCATATATCATCAACGCATTGGCTACAGCATTATCTTTATGATAAGTAATGGCAGTAGCAAGATGCTGAACAGCCTTGTCATACTCCAGTTTACGTATATCAAGCATAGCCGCATAAGTCATGGCGGAAGAAACATAAGCACTGCTCCATGCCGCTTTCCGGAAATAATCATAGGATTTCTCCTGCTCATCGAGCGCTAAATAGACATGCCCTAACAAATAGTACAGTTTCCCATTTTCAAGACGCGTATTGAACCGTGTCAACACTTTTTCCGCCCTCAAAAGATATCCCAAAGCCTCACTATAAAAAGCATTGCGTAACTTTGCTTCTCCTAAAGCGATCAATGCAGGAGCAAAATTCGGATCACGTTCAAGAGCTTCTTTATAATAGCTCTCTCCTTTAGTGGCAGGATCACGGTATTGATCCACATGCAAACCTTCAAGATACAACAAATGCGGACTTTCAACCTTTTTGATATTCGGCATATCCTGTGTTGTATGAGGAATATTAAAAGTATCGTGTTTCTTCACTGTATAAGACATTAAAACAGTTCCGTCATTAGCAGTAACATCTATTGAATATCCCAACTTCATTCTTACATCCGCAGGTAGCATATATTCTTCTCTGGCTTTGACTGTAGCTTTTCCTGAATACAAAATCTGATTATCACCTTTGACCGTAATCTTCACATTACGAGTCTTGTTCAATTGCACTTTAATCGTATCCTTGACGTATATAGCTCCTGTCGTGTTCGCAAAATCCGGAACCCCGATTTCTCCGATCGGGAACCAATATTGCGAGAAGGTTTTAGTCTCCATCGGTTCAAGCCATGTAAAATCCGGCTGATTGTCAGAATAGCTGCCTGCCATCAATTCACAATAGGCTCCATCTGTATCTGTGAGAGCATTTTCCCAAGACTGGGACAACTGATTGTAAGCCCATGTAAACATCTTCTTACCGGGTGATACGTGATGATCTCCGATGTGTACAACCCCACATTTCCTGCCCGTATCATAACCGCCAAAGAAATCATACTGTGATGCCGCACTAAAATAAGAGGTAGGCTGAATCGTATTCTTATGCTTGCTTATATCAACTGCACCGTCATAACGAATACCGTTAAATATTCCTGCCGCATTTGTTGCAACCGGATAAGTAGTAACCGAACGTTTGTAATGGAAAAACACATGGCTTACATCGTGCGGAAAGAATATCTCATAATTCTTATTCGAAGGTACCGCCACATTCTCCCACCATAAAAACGAATGTCTTAACGGGGTGATATTCGACAATTTGACTCTCGTTTCAAAGATAGACTCACCGGGGTTAAGCACAATGCCAACCATACCTTTCATCCGGTCTGTCGGATCATGTTCCGAAACCCAAACGACCACTCCACCCCCCGGCAGTTTTTCTATCTCATAATCAGTGGGCATAAAAGACGAAGCCCGATGATGAAAAGGCCAGTTAAACTCCAGTCCACCGGAAATCCACGAGCCCAAAGCACCGATAAGAGCAGGTTTTATGACATGGTTCTTATAGAAAAAATCATATCCATTCGTTTTATCTTTGGCAGCATATATCTTACCTCCAATTTCCGGCAATATTTGTAGTTCCAAATATTCATTCTCTAATTTGATAAGCGTATATTCTTTATCCACTTTTTGTTCCCGATTCACTTTCAGAACGATTTTATTAGGATAAGGATTGCCACTCGAACGCTGATGTACCCTGTTTTCGGCAAACATCGGCAATTCTTCACGTTCAGGTTCTGTGTATGTCGGAATACTGACTTTGCTTACAGACACCTTGACCGATTGCGCTTTTGCGCTTGTAGTAAGAAACAAAATCAGAAACAAAATATTGAAATATTTCATGAGTGCATGTATTATTATGATTAAAAAATATCTTTCATTTTACTCCATCCTGACGCAACGGACAGATGCTGCCGAAGCACGATCCATACCTGTAAAATTAAGATTTGCATTATTATAATAGAAGTAATAAGCTCCTGTTGTTCCTGGATTACTAGTCCATTGATATCCCCGATATTCCTGATAAGCAATCTTATTAGCTCCCTTATCTAGATAGCCTCCTGTCGGGAAGTAAGAAGTTTGCGAACCATCAATCACAAACAGATGCCCGTAATTGTTATCACATTCCGTTTTTGAAGTAAAAGTGAATCCCTGATAGCAATTCTGATCGGGCACACAATAGCCTTCCGGACAAGGATCATACACAGTTTTTACATTCTTGGTGAGACCATCAGAATTTCCCCATAGTCCGTTATTCCGCCATTCATTATGCCAGTCATTCGCAGAAAAAATTCTTATATCAGGATTGGATATAGTATAACTTACTGTTCCCACTTCAGCAGAAGTGGTTGCATTTGCGGTCAGCTCCTTGTTATCCACAGTTGTCGCACTCGAACGGACAATATCAAGCGGACGCGGGAACGGATCTTTGCGCCCCCACTGATACCACACACCATAAGCATTCTGATCTTTAGGAGTAACAGAAGTTGCACCCAAATTACGATCCATCATTTTGAATGTTCCCCGTTCCTCATTAATATAGGTAAGATCCGATGCTTCAGTCACCCAAATATGAAAAGACCATACGTTCTTGCCCGATGCATCTCGAATAGCCACAAGGGCATTTCCTTTCACGCCACTTACAGGAACTTTTAAAGTAGTTCCCTCCAATGCAGGAATAGCAGAAAGAACATCTCCTGATGAAGACGAATTCGTTTGTGTCCACAAAACAGTTGCAGACACAGCCTTATCGACTAATTCCCCATTGATATTCACCCTCAGACGATTTTCATAAGTATAATCTCCTGCCAATGAATAATAAGGTGTGACATCTATTTCAAGTGTTCCTGCAGATGCCGTACGATAACAGTTTACCTTACCATAATACAACGTTATCGGTAATAATTCCATCGGTTTGACAACTCCGGCTTCAATAGTGAAAGCACCCGGAGTTGCTTGTTCGTAAATCCGTCCGGCAGCATCCGTTATGACGAAAGTCAACCCTTTGGTATAATTTACCGCAGGAAGAAATAAAACAAAGTCTGTATGAGCCGAGGGATTATTATCTGCAGAAAGAGGTACGCTTGTATCACAAGTAACCAATGCAGTAACCGCAGCAGAAGGAGTGGAAGACTTCCGAAGTGATACGATTCCATCCGCTGCATTGACATCAGCTATACCCGACACCAGTTCTCCGTCATTACCGCGTACAGCTACAGATTTAACACTAATTCCCATTAATTGATAATCAGTCAGTTGTATCCGTACTCCACCACACAGATTCTTAAAAGAAAAGGCTTCACCATCAGAGGCTGCCGCCATCGGCAAAGATGATATTTCACTATCAGCATTGAACGCACCCATCCATTTCTGTCCGGCAAGTGCCGAAAAGTCAACAGCAAGTGTCGTACCTTCAAGCTGGCTGCCTGACGCAGCCGACGCCGGATAAATAGCATATCGGATGGCATCATCTACAGAAGCGTCCACCGGATCAAAAACAGCGGTACGAGCACTATTGGCAGCAGTAGTATAAACAGCTCCATTCGGTGTTGAAGTGCCAAACAGCCGTATCTCATCATTTTGGGTCCAAACCACATTCATGGATGCATTAAGAGACGTGCGTGTTGTGGCAGTAACAGCACAAATGGCCGTAATGGATTTTTCTCCTCCATTAACGGTCGGTTCCGGAGAAAACACCTCATCATCAGTTTGCACACAACTACCCAATGATAAACCAATTACCAGAAGAATCAGAATTTTATTTTTTTTCATGGTCTCGCAAATTTAAAATGTTATCATTATTTCCATGTACCTTCCGTATCGCCATTATTCCAGGAAGGTCCAGTACCGGTATCTCCTTCCCCTGGTAGAGGTTCAGGGTCCGTAGCGGCTTTTAAAACGATTGGCAACCATTTCTCATAATTCGTAGTAGTCAGTCCAGTAAAGGTATCACTACCATTCTGATCGTATAAGGTAGCATTAAACATCAAACGGTCGGCCACCACCCGAAGTAAAGTCCGTGGAATAGCCATTTCGACTACATATCCCTTATCGGCTGCCGTATCGCCAAAAGTTCCGTGAACCGCACCCTTACAAGTTACTGAAGAATGACTGCATTTAATGGTATATTGAACTGCATCCGGAATAAGAGAGATTTTAAGAGGGGTTCCGGTAGCATCTCCACCCTGAAAAATCAATTCCATACTGTCGTCTGTGGTCAAGTCTTTATCAAGACGTTCCACCAGACAATATACATTTTCTGCATCATAAGCAAAGCGGAACACGGCTTGTGTAGTGGACACACTTCCGATAAATAGCGCATCACTAACTGCACTCCAATCCGAATTGTCGGCGTCTATCACCGGTGTCATTCCGGAGGCATTAATCCGATGATTCAGAACAAACTGTCCAATCTGAATACGGGCAGCATCTTTATTCTCGCTATTGACAAAAGTAGCAGGCATGGCAGCTACAAGAGTATGCGGGTCAATAGTTTCCGTTGCTCCCCAATATCCTTTTCCACTGAATGGCTGATACGTTTCTCCCCATTGGGAAGCCTCTGCGTTACCCACCTGCATGGTAAAGAGAGAAGAAGCATTGTACGACAAGACAGTTTCTCCCGAGGGGAATTGTACCAGATAAGGTGCTGCAGCCTTCTGCACAAAATTGAGTTTACGGTCCGAAGGCCCTACTTCATCTCCGGTCAATGGAGCCGAAGCCCAGTTGTCGGAGCTCCACGCCATTGAAATATGATAAACATCGCCTTCATCTCTGAAACGTGTTTCTGTAGCTACTGCAATCTTCGTCGAATTATTTAATTCGCGGGCAGAAGGCATCTGATCTGAATAAATTTGCTTGCCCGAGCCATCTATAGCCAGTCCAGTCTTTTGACGGATCACCTTTCCAACGACCGTCCATGTCCGCCCATTATCCATAGAACGCAGCATGGCAGTCCCCGAATCGGCTGTGAGAGGCTCACTATCCGTAAAATAGACCTGTATTTCACCCGAACGAAGTTGTAATGCATAAGGTTCCCAAGTCGTTCCCTGATAAATAATCTGGGCAGTCGACCAGGTACGTCCATTATCGGAAGAACGCCTCATCATAATACCATTACTCTGCGGATCGACCCTGTATCCCTGATTCAAGCGAAAGGAAGCGAATGCCAAAATATCCTTATTTGCCAGAACAACTGCATCACATGATGAGAAACAGCGTGTATCACTGGCACCGGAAGTTTGCTGAGCACTTTCGCTCTGAAACAGAGGACTGGATGCATTCTGCCATGTAATCAGATTAGTACTTAAAGCATAATAGACATTCCAAGCCTGTGGTCCCTGCTGGTATAGCAGCAAATAGGTCCCATCACCTAATTTCTTGATACGGGGATAAAGAGCATTCACAGCCGACAGTGCCGGACTTTCCAAAGTCAGCAACCGGCGATAGTCTAATTCGAGAGAACTATTCCCCCATTCGTCCGCATGAGAGTTCACTGCTACATTTTCACTTTTATTGAGCGACTGAATAGAGGTAATCTCTCCGATGACCGGTTCAGGGTCAGGATTTGAATTAGGACGCGGATTAGGCCACTCATCCGTTGAGGTATAAGATGTACAAGCAACAAGAAGCCCCATTACTGTTACCAAAAGGTATCTATGAGTTTTTAACTTTTTCATCATATTCATTCTTTTATTTGTTCAATCCGTTATCAATCAGTTTGAAGTCATACTTTTTATAAAATCAATTTCTTGTTGACTATAAGGTGTACCATCCAGACGGAATATATCATGAAACCAGATTTCAGGTTCCGGATCTCCGGCCTTGCTCGACCACTGTAAATGGAAATTACACTTTCCTGCTGTCAATCCCCAACTGATGGCACCTACCTTTTCACGCTTAAGAATCGGCATTATTTCTTCAAAAGTTGAACGGGGACGTCCCATATACTCCTGGCAGATAACCGGACGATCAAACTGCTTCATGAAAGCGATGAATTTTTCCATTTCTTCAGGTCCGTAATAACAATGAAAGGTCATAACGTCACAATTCTCACCCAGAAAACTGATAATCGGCAAATTACTGCGTGTGCCATGTCCTCCGGGATAAATCCATATCGGAGACGACAGCGGTTGCGAGGGATTCACCTCACGCGCCCAACGGAACACTTCGCGCAACAATGGCATACTGTGTGCTTTCTGCTTGAAGTTTTCCGGTTCGTTATATAAACACCACAATAAAATACGATCATCTGCCTTAAAGGTAGTCATCACATCTTTCACGTAACGTTCCAGACGCGGATACGTTGACGGATCATTGACGGATGGCGCTCCGGGACTCTGTATCCATTGAGAGTTATGAACACCCTGTACAGAAGCCGGTTGTACTCCGAGTTTCGGACTCTCAAAACGCCCGCCATTCGTAAAGAAAGTGACGATGGCACGCATGCCATGTTTCTGACAAATACCCAGAAATGTATCCAGTCGTTGTTTAAACCCTGCCGGATCCGCTTCCCACACCATATCATGCAGGAATATGCGTACCGTATTGAATCCGAGTTCCCCGGCACGTCCCAACTCCAACTCCATGGTTTTCGGATCAAAAGTCTCCTCTTGCCACATCTCAAACTGATTGATTGCCGTAGCAGTAACGTAGTTGATACCCACCGGCCATTTTTGAGATGCGTACCATGCGTTTGCTTTTTCCGTCGACCATCTTTCAGCCTGTTGGGCGCAGCCGGTTGTTGTCAATAAAAAGAGAATTGTTACAATCAATATATTCAATCTATTCATAAGAAATCAAATTAATTAAGTTGTTAATACCCAGGATTCTGGTCTTTTGTCTGATCCAATGCCATATTATAATTAAATTCATCGGTAGGGATAGGCCACCAGTAGGCTGCATCTCCCACTTCGGATAAAGCCGAAATACGTCCGGCAGCCAAAGCTGCTTCTGCAAGCTTTCCACAACGCTTCAGGTCATTGTAGCGTTTACCTTCAAAAATCGTTTCGTAGCCACGCTCCTGCAACACCAGTGCAAGGAAAGCATCTTTACTTGCATAATCGGCCAGTTTATAGTCTGAAGAAGATGCTTGTGTCGGTTTCTGTCCGTAAGCACGTCGCCGCACCATATTCAATTTTTCCATGGCATCATCGGTAGGAGCTCCTTTCCAGCGACAAACAGCTTCTGCATAATAAAGCAGAATATCAGCATAACGATATACCGGATTGTCATTGGGGGTTGTACTGCTCCCTGTCCATTCCGAGTCTCTGAATTTCGAGCAAATCATACCCGTTTTAGTCAGTGCATTAAGTGTTCCATTCTGCGTTTGTTTATACAATCCGAACTGATAACGTAAATCATTCTGGTCCCAATTCTGAATAAATTTATTCTTCTGATAATCGGTATAAATTCCTACAGCTCCCATATTCACGAAAGGATTGGGCTTGCAGAGATACATATAGGCGATGGTCGATCCACTATCGCGGTTGAACTTTATATAGAAAATTTCTTCAGAAGTGGCATTAGCCGTATGACCGTAAAGGTCGAGGAAATCATCCGCTTTGCCAACCTCAACCAGAGAATATCGTTTGGATGAAATAATTAAACCGGCTGCTTCAGCTGCCTCTTCATAGCGACCGGCATAAAGACAAGCTTCTGTTTTCAATGCCAATGCGGCATAACGCGAAGGACGTCCGGCAGATTTAGCCACTTCCGGGAGATTGGATGCAGCATAATCGGCCTCATCAATCACAAACTTCCAGATATCAGCTTCCGGAGTACGGGGTTTATTAAAGTCATTCATGTTCTGTTCATCGAAAAAAGGAACGGCGCCCCAATTTCGTACCAGCCATGAATAGGCGAATGCACGTAGAAAACGTGTTTCCCCGGTGAGGTTGTTATACTCCTGTTGCGAGAGTGGAGTATTACCTATACCGTCAAGAATATTATTGGCAAAACGAATGGCACGATACAACACCGCCCAGCTATCTTTGGAGAAGCCCACCCCACCACTGGTAAGCCCGGTATCATAAGCTGTGGCATAGTTACCTCTTCCAATGCAATAATCCGCCAGTCCTTCTTCCAGAACAATCAGATAACGACTGAATCCCGGATCACGACGGAGTTGGAAATAGATGGAATTGATAACACTCTCCACTTCTTTGGCATTCGCCATAAAAGTCGTTGCATCCACTTTCTTCGGATGTTCTTCCAAAGAGCCCATATCTTCACAGGATGTGTTCATTGCCAGTATCATAGCAAAAGCGGCAATATATATCAATAATTTTTTCATAAGACATCAATTTTTATATGTTAGAAAGTGAGTCGGCATCCAATCGTATAAGTACGGGCACTAGGATAACAATACGAATCTACCCCCTGAATCATCGAGCTTCCGCCACCATTGGCATTTATATCCGGATCCCAGAAAGGGTAGCTCGTAATAGTAAACAGGTTTTGGGCACTCACATAGACACGGGCGCGCTTGATGAATTTGTTACGGGCACAAGGTACATCGTAGGCCAATTCGAGGTTTTTCAGTCTGACGAAGCTGCCGTCATAAACAAACCGGTCGGACATTTTATAAGAAGTCTGGTCGAGATTGGGATATTTTGCGGTAGGATTCTCGAGTGTCCAATGGTTATAGTACACCTCGCGCAACGTATTCCCGTTATATCCATAATCATAAGCTTGTGCAGCCATACTAAGCGAATATATATCATTACCTATTGAACTCTGGAAGAAAGCGCTTAGCGTAAACCCTTTATAACTGACTGCTGTAGTTAAATTGACCAGAAAATCAGGATTAGGATCACCGATGATGGTCTTGTCTGCTGCTGTGATGGCAGGATCGTCATCCATATTCTTATATACGATATGACCGTTCTCATCGTATCCATCTTCAACATATCCGTAGAAAACATACATTGGCTCACCCACACGCATCAGATTGAGCTGGTCTTTCAGAATGGTGTTATCCAATTCGCCACCGAAAATATCCTTATCTTCCGAAAGGACTAACACTTTGCTGCGATTGAGCGAGAAGTTGACACCCAAATCCCATTTCACAGCACGATCAATAATCCGCCCGTCGAGTTGCAACTCAAACCCCGAGTTACGGATGGAACCGATGTTACGCAGGGCAGTGGTGTATCCACTTGAACGAGGCATCTCTACATTGTTCAGCAAATCAGTCGTTTTCTTCCGATAATAATCTGCAGTCATGCGGAGGCGATTATTAAATAGGGACAGATCAACCCCCACATTAAACTGTGAGGTTGTTTCCCACTTCAAATCACCGGTGTAGGTATCTGACGGGACATACGCCACTGTTGTATTCTTATCGAATACTACATTTTCCGTCCTCAATGTGTTCTGCGTAGAATACGGTGAGATGGCAGTGCTACCAGTCACTCCGTAACTCAAACGGAACTTTAGATCCGAAAGCCACTCTACATCACGCAAAAAAGACTCTTGCGAAAGACGCCAGGCCGCTGCCGCTGAAGGGAAGTATCCCCATTTGTTTCCTTTACTATAACGTGAAGAACCATCAGCACGAAGACTGGCAGTCAATAGATAGCGATCAGCATAATTATAGTTGACACGTCCCAGAAATGAGAACAAACGCCAATCTGAATAAGAAGATGTCGGCAGCCCCTTAACGGTAGCTGCATCCATGTCATAGGTTTCGGTCACATCACTCAAGAAGCCTTCGGCCGTACCCGTTCCCGCAGTTTTCGATGTACTCTGTTCGTAGGTAAAACCACCCATCACACTCAAATGGTGTTTTTTTAGAAAACTCTTATTATAGGTTATGATATTATTACTTGTGATACCGACTGTTTCTCCAAATGTAATAGAGGCAGCTCCTTGTGAATTAGGGTATTGCAATGACTTATAATAATCTTTGCGATTCTGGTTATTGTTAACGTTGGCAGATAACTGAATTGAAAGTCCGTCTATCGGTTTTATTGTCAATGAAGCATTTGCCATAATCCGGTTGGCGTACCATTTATTATCCACTTCTTTCACATAAGCCAACGGATTTACCGGTGCAATCGGTTGTGTTTGGAAGTCATTCCAGGTTCCGTCGTCATAATGAGGTGTCGCTGTTGGCGGCAGAATCAGTGTAGAACCGATAACAGACGTTCCCCGGCTACCTCCCTGCGAATTCATCTGATTATGATTGGAGCGGCTGAAAATCAAGTTGCTCGACACGGTGACATATTTTGATATATGATAATTCAGGCTCGAACGGATAGACATACGTTTATAGCCACTTTCCTTCACGATACCTTGCTGATCGAAATAGCTGGCGCCTAACGTTCCCTGAACTTTTTCTGTACCACCAGAGACATTCACAGAGTGGTCGGTAACAAGTGCATTACGAAACAGTTCACCCTGCCAGTTGGTACTATGCCGAGTAGATTTAATCTCTTCATCGGTATATATCGTCGGCTGATTATTAATCGCTGCTTTTTCATTCAGATAGCTCATATATTCCCAAGCATCGAGTAGCTCAAGTTCTTTAGCCAGACTCTGCACACCGAAGCTGGCATTGTATTCCACCGTAATCTTCCCCTCTTTAGCTTGCTTCGTCGTAATCAAGATGACACCATTGGCACCGCGCGAGCCATAGATAGCAGTTGCGGAAGCATCTTTCATCACTTCAACAGATTCGATATCAGCCGTATTAATCATATTAATGTCACCCGGAAATCCGTTGATAATCCAAAGCGGTTCATTGTCACCCCGAATAGAATTGGAACCACGTACCCTCACTTGTATTCCGGCTCCCGGCTGGCCATTAGTTTGCTGAATCTGTACGCCTGACACGCGTCCCTGTAATGCTGACGCAACAGAAGTATTTGCATATTCAGTAATGATATCGCCTTTGACGGAAGCTATCGAACCGGAAAGGTCCCGTTTACGTTGTACGCCGTAACCTACCACTACTACTTCATCCAATGTCTCTGTATCTTCTTCAAGAACGAAATTCATTGAACGTACTCCGGCCACCACCTTTTTGCTCTGTGGGGCGTAACCTATAAACGTCACATCAATAGTGGCACTTTCTGGTACATTCTGCAACTCAAACTTTCCGTTAAAATCGGTAACCGTACCGTTGGTGGTACCTTTTACCAATACGCTTGCTCCGATAACCGCTTCTCCCTGCTCATCTTTCACCACACCCGAAATCGTCCGGTTGGTCTTCGTCTGCACCTTTTGTAAAACAATCTGTTTGCCTACTATTTCATACGCAATGTCACTTTTATCAAAGGCCTGTTTCAGCACATCCGAAAGATATTGAGAACCTCCTTTCAGGGAAACAATACGTGACAGAGGGATAGAATTATCGAACACAAAAGTATAATCTGTCTGTTTTTCAACAGCTTGTATCAGATTTTTTAAAGAAATCTGCCTGGCAGCGATATTGACCTTAGTCTCTTTCTGCGCCCATAGCGAAGGGCTGGAAAGCAGGCTGCCCAAAACAAGAATGCTACATAATATTTGTTTTAGCTTCAACATTGTAAACTCATTTAAGGTTAAATAAAGGAATTAATTATTACCTTTGTCTGCATAAAGCAAGGCTATACCTGTGCCATCCGTCTGACGGATAGCATACATACGCAGGTTTTGCTCTTTGGACGTGGAAGATGGCACTCTTCTGCGTCCTTTTTTATTCTTCGATTACTTTCTTCCGGTTATGCTCACCTCCTCTCCGTTAATAGTGTATGTAATCGGAGTCACCCGATTAATGATCTCAAGCATCTCTCGCAAAGATTCTGTTTTAATTGTCATCCAATAACGTTTATTTTCCGGTACATCATGCAATTGAATTTTGATGCCATACCATCGTTCCATTTTTTGAACTATTTCCTGCAGGTTCTCATTTTCAATTTTCAGCTTGCCCAATCGCCATACGGACTCTACTTCAGCATCGCAAGCCTCCAATTTACACTTCTCCATTTCATGCAAAGGAATAATGACTTTCTGATTGGGTTTCATATCTGCCAACAGCTTGTCCGTTAAAGCCGAGACAACCGTCACGTGCCCTCTAAGCAGTACAACTTCCAATTCTGAATGGTCTCCATATCCATTGACATCGAATGCGGTACCATGAACCAACACTTTCACATCACCTACCAATACATCAAACTGTCTCTTACTGTCTTGCACCACATCAAAAAAGGCCTGTCCGTTCAATTTTACAGAACGGCAATCTTTGGCATAATCCGTAGAATAGGTCAAAGTAGAACCGGAATTCAACCAAACTTTAGTGCCATCCGGCAAACTGACTTCAGCTTTCTGGCCAACAGGAGCTGTAAATGAGACTAATCCTACTTCTTCCTCTTCCGAAACCAGCAGAGAGAGCGAGAAGCCCAACACCAGTGCCAGCATAGCAGCAATTCCCACTGCCCGATACAACAACCGCCGCGTGTACATCTTCACAGGTTTCACCAGATTCAGATTACTCATTATCTTTTCCCACACACGTTCTTTATCAGGAATTACCGGATGTATTCCCGCATGAGCTATCTGCCAGCTCTCGCACAGTTCCTGAAATTCCTGTTCGTGCCCGGCATCAGCATTCCGCCATTCCATAATTTCCATCTCCTCCTGCGGAGAAGCTGTTCCCAATAGATATTTAGATATGATAATATAAATGTCTTCCATATTTAAATGTGTTTTATAAGCTCTTTTGTTAAATAGACCCGTAACTTTTGAATTACCCTGAAAGCATTCGACATTTTTTTCATAACACTCACTAAACAACTCTATTTTTTCTCATTTAATGCATAAGTCAATGACTTTACCCTAAAAAGAAAAATCACCCTTACTACGATATATTTGTAGTAAAGGTGATTTTAGTAAGCTCAAAGCTTTTCGGACTACTTTAACTATAGCCAATATTAAGGAAGCATCTCAAATTCAGAGCCAACCTCTCTTGATTCTTATATAAAATACATATTTTTTCATACTTCCATTATAATAACCTTACTTTTGAACCACAATTTTCAACTTACAGGTACGTCCGTAAAGTAATGCCACACCGTCATAGGTGAGTCCGGTTATGCCAGCTCCCGAGTAGGCTGGTCCCTGGCTTCCTACCACTCCTGTAGGAGTAGCTATTTTACATCCTCCGGCAACTAACGCATCCGTATCATTTGCGGCTTCAATGACATGAATGACACCGTATTTGCCTGCTGCAGTAACAAAAGCAATATAAGAATTGTCTTTTATCTGCAGACTACAAGGATCATTCGGGTATCCATCAGACGCATTGACTCTTTGCATTAACATATCGGCACCTCCTTTAGTTATACTTTCCAACATATTCAACGCCTCAAAAGTATGAACGTCCGAAGCCGCATTCGCCATCATCACATCAATACCAAGATCAGTAACCTTATCATCAGGGATAAGGGTAAACAGCGTTTTGTTGGTAGCAACACCTGCCGGTTTGATCCAGTCATTCACATCGTAAGCTCGCCCTATCGGTCCTCCACTAATTCTTGACGCACTGACATAAGAGAAACCTCTGTTTTTAACGGCAACAAAGCTTGGATTTCTCCATATATTGATGAAAGCAAAGTCTACGCTATTTGCCTTTGAGCCATATCCTTTAATTTCCTTCAGGCTTAATACATGCTTTTGCACACCTTGTACCATTATTCCCTCTATGGAGAAAATATAAGGTTGATCCGGTT
>OLNS01001784.1_pt1 | contig 15461 bp, 16 predicted proteins | sample 1673031 | NCBI WGS metagenome assembly OLNS01 (sample SAMEA3136748, study PRJEB25190) | human gut metagenome | biome: human gut; feature: human-associated habitat; material: faeces | place: Austria | collected 2013
CCGCACCTCGCTCGCCGTATCGGCACTTAGAATTATGCGGTATTGCCCTAAAAATTGCAGGAGTGCTGCAATTTTCTTCATAGGGGCACACTCCTTCTTGCTTGCTGCCCCCCATTGTAGCATACGGCGCGCAAAAAGAAAACCGGGACGCGGCAAAACGTCCCGGTTTATTTTTTTTGCGGCTTTTACAGCGGTTACAGAATCTGGCCGTGGCGCACCACGGTCTGGATGTTCAGTTGGTCGTCCACCAGTACCACGTTGCCCCAGCGGCCTGCTTCCAGGCTGCCATAGTCGGCATCGACACCGATGCTGCGGGCGGGGTTGAGGGTGGCGGCGCGGACGGCGCTTTCCAGCGGCACGCCCATCTCCTGCACCGCACGCTTCATGCAGTCAAACAGGCAGGTGGCGCTGCCGGCGATGGTGCCTTCCTGCTCGGTCAGTGTGGCGCGGCGGCCATGCACGGTGACGGCCTGACCACCCAGGCTGTACTGGCCGTCGGGCAGACCGCAGGCCATCATGCTGTCAGCGATCAGAATCACGTGGTCGTCGCCGAAGGTGTTGAAGGTAAAGCGCACTACGGCGGGGTGGATGTGCACGTTGTCGGTGATCAGCTCGACCTCGGCACCCTCCTCCAGCGCGGCGATAATGGGGCCGGGGGCGCGGTGGGTGATGCCCGGCATGGCGTTGTACAGGTGGGTCATGTGGGTGGCACCGGCGGCAAAGGCTTCTTTGGCGGTGTCGTAGTCGGTGCAGGTGTGGGCAATGGAAATACGCACCTCATCGTGACATTCTTTGATGAAGTCCATGTTGCCCGGCTCCTCGGGGGCGACGTCCACCAGCTTGATCAGCCCACCGCTGCGGGCCTGCAGGCGGCGGAACATATCGGCGTTGGCGGCCATCACGTACTTGGGGTTCTGGGCACCCACCTTTTTGGGGCTGATGTAGGGGCCTTCCATGTTGATGCCGACCAGATCCGCGCCGTGCTCATTTTTATGGGCCGCAGCCACATCCATGATGCCGTTCAGGATCTCTTCGCTGAAGGTCATCGTGGCGGGGCAGATGGCCAGCACACCTTTGCTGGCCTCGAAATCGGCAATGGCCTGCAGACCTGCTTCGTCGGCATCGCAGAAGTCATGGCCGACAGCACCGTGGAAGTGGATGTCCACAAGGCCGGGCAGGGCGTAGCTGCCCTTGGCGTCCAGCACTTCCTCGTTCTCCTGCGGGGCGGCACCGAAGACGATGCGGCCATCGCGGATCACCAGGTCTTTTTCCACAAAACGGCAGCCATCCGTAAAAACTTTGGCATTTTTGATAATCATAGCGGAAAACCTCCTGCCATCAGATCAGGCTGAATGCTTCCTCATCACCGACCAGGATAAAGTCGGGGTGCATCTGCAGGATGCTGGCGGGCACTTCGGGAGTGACGGGGCCGAAGAAGGCTTTCTTCACGATTTCAGCCTTGCCCTTGCCGTTGACGACCATCAGCACCTTGCGGGCCTGCATGATAGTCTTGATGCCCATGGTGTAGGCCTGTTTGGGGACCAGGTCCTCGTTGCCGTCGAAGAAGCGCTTGTTGGCCTCGATGGTCTCGGGCTTCAGGTCGACGCAGTGGGTGCCCAGCTCGAAGGCCTCGCCCGGCTCGTTGAAACCGATGTGGCCGTCGTGGCCGATGCCCAGCAGCTGCAGGTCGACGCCGCCGACGCTCTTGATGACAGCGTCATAGCGGGCGCACTCGCCCTCGGCATCCATGTTGGTGCCGTCGGGCAGGTTGATGGCTTCGGGGCGGATGTTGACCAGATCGAACAGGTTGCGGTGCATGAAGCTCCAGTAGCTTTCGGGATGCTCCTTGGGCAGGCCGCGGTACTCGTCCAGGTTGACGCTGGTGACCTCGGAGAAGTCCAGGTCGCCCTTGTTGTACCACTCGACCAGCTGTTTATAGGTACCCACGGGGGTACCGCCGGTGGCCAGGCCCAGCACGCAGTTGGGTTTCATAATGACCTGAGCCGAGATGATGTTGGCAGCCTTGCGGGACATGTCATAGTAGTCTTTCGCGCGGATGATTTTCATAGAGATTTCCTCCTAATTATTGGGGCGGGCCGGTGGGGGCCGCCGATTCTCCTTACCTTGTATTATACCACAATACCGTTTTAGAAAAAGCAGATAAATGTGAATTTTATATCAAAATCCGAGCAATTTTGTGCAAGCTCCAGGCAACATTTCATAAAAAGCGCCGGGGGCAGGCGTCCAGCCCGCCCCCGGCGGAAGATATGCGGTTTAGATAAAGGGAACCAGAACCTTTACCAAGGGGCACTGTAAGCGATCACGCAAGGCTTACAGCATTTTCTTCAGTTCGTCGTACACAAACTGAACCTTGGGGCCGATAACGACCTGGCAGGCAGTCTTGCTGGGACGGATGACACCAGCGGCGCCAGCCTTCTTAACAGCCTTCTCATCAACGGCGGTGTGGTCCTTGATTTCGAAACGCAGGCGGGTAGCGCAGTAGTCAACGTTGGCAACGTTGCCCTTGCCGCCGACAGCAGCCAGAACGCCCTTGGCGATGGCAGTGTAGTCGTTGTTGGCCAGGGTGATGTTGGCCTCAGCAGCTTCCTCGTCCTCGTCCTCACGGCCGGGGGTCTTCAGGTCGAACTTGGTGATGGCGAAACGGAACACCAGGTAGAACACGACGAAGGCAGCAATGCCCAGAGGAATGATCATCCAGGTGTTAGCATGTGCGGGCAGGCTGGCGGAGAAGACCAGGTCAGTAGCACCGGCGGAGAAGCAGAAGCCTGCGCGGAAGCCGGAGTAGTAGGTGATGATGGTGAAGATGCCGTACAGAGCGGCGTAGACGATGTACAGGGGGAAGCAGAGGAACATGAAGCCGAACTCGAAGGGCTCGGTAACGCCGCAGACGAAAGCGCAGATAGCAGCGGAAACGACCAGGCCGATAGCAGCCTTCTTGTTCTTAGCAGTCTGGACCATGGCCAGAGCAGCACCGGCAATACCGAACATCATGCAGGGGAAGAAGCCGGACATGTACATGCCGAGGCTCCAGCCCACATCAGCGGAGGTGTCGCCAGCCCAGTAGTGGCTCAGGTCGCCCAGGCCGATGGTATCAAACCAGAACACGTTGTTCAGGGCGTGATGCAGGCCGGTGGGGATCAGCAGGCGGTTCAGGAAAGCGTAGATGCCGGCGCCAACGCCGTCCATCTTGGCAATGCCGTTGCCCAGAGCAACCAGAACGCCGAAGATGACAGGCCAGACGAACAGCAGAACGACAGAAACAACGATGGAAACAACGGCAGTCACGATAGCAACGCTGCGCTTGCCGCTGAAGAACGCCAGCCAGTCAGGCAGCTGGGTGTTCTTGAATTTGTTGTAGCAGGCAGCACCGATGATGGCGGCCAGGATACCGATGAAGGAGTTGCCGGCGATCTTGCTGAAAGCAATGTAATCGACGGAGCCTTCTTCCAGGGTGGAACCAACAGCAGCGCGGATGGCGCCCACAACAGCGGGGCTGAGCAGCTGCTGCATCATCAGGAAGCTGACCAGGCCAGCCAGACCGGCCGTGCCGTCGTGGTCATCAGACAGACCCACAGCAGCGCCGATGGCGAACAGCCAAGCCATGTTGTCGATCAAAGCGCCACCGGCCTTGATCAGCAGGAAACCAACGGTGTACGCAGCACCGGAGGTAGCACCCTCAGCGCCCATAACGGCGGGAGCGAGTGCGTAACCAATGCCCATCAGGATACCACAGACGGGCAGCGCAGCTACGGGAAGCATTAACGCTTTGCCGAGCTTTTGCAGATACTTCATCATAAAAGCATTCCTCCAAAATATTCAAGTGGGGCTGATCTGGTTCCGCCAGCCGACCACTTTGTTAAATATATGTTAACACATTTTTACAAAAAAGAAAACCCCTTTTGTTAAAATTGCCGAAAAGACGAAAAACTCACACTATATTTGGATAATTTGTTAACAAAGAGAGAATTATTGCCCAAAAATCGTAAGATATTTAACTTTTCATTGCCGTTTTCACGTGGTTTTGCGAAAATTTCTTTCGCTTTACAGCAGCAAAGAGAAAATTCCTTTAAAACATTTTGCAGGGCCGCCGGGGGTGTTGATGAGGGGCAGGTTGCAATAAAGACGCGTGATTACTATAAGGTCCACGACTTCTTGACCGTAGGCGCCGCCGCGCCCCTGCAGGAGGCTGTCATCCCCGGCCTGCGCTTTGGCCGGGAGTATTACGATGAACTGCTGAAAACCTACACCCACAAGCGGGATTTGTTTGTGCAGGGCCTGGATGCCATCGGGCTGGAGCACACCACGCCCCAGGGCGCGTACTACGTGCTGATGGACATTTCCCGCTACGGCTACAAGAGCGACCTGGAATTCTGCGAGATGCTGGCCCGGGATGTGGGCGTAGGCGCAGTGCCCGGCTCCAGCTTCTTCCGCGAGGATGTGAACCACTTGATCCGCTTCCATTTTGCGAAGAAGGATGAGACGCTGCATGAGGCGCTGAATCGGCTGGAAAAGTTGAAGAAGTTGTAACACAATTGCGTATCCTGCCGAACCATGGTACAATATGGGCAATCTCTTGGTATAGGAAAGGACTTTTTCGTATGGGTATCGTAGTCATCGGTGCGGTGTTTGTAGATATTAAAGGCTATCCGCTATCCACCTACATCCCGGGCGGGCGCAACGCCGGCCGGGTCGAGCAGGTCCACGGCGGCGTCTGCCGCAATGTGGCCGAGGATATTGCCAATGTGGAGCTGCGCCCCACTTTCGTCAGCCTGGTGGATGACACCGGCTCCGGCCAGGACGTTATCGACAAGCTGGCCAAACATAAGGTGAACACCAAATACATCGAGAAAGTGCCCGACGGCATGGGCACCTGGCTGGCCGTGTTTGACAACGACGGCGACGTCTGCGCCGCCATCTCCAAGCGGCCGGACACCACCCCGCTGACCAGGCTGCTGGAGGAAAAAGGCGACGAAATTTTTGCCAACTGCGACGGCATCGCCTTTGAACTGGATCTGGAAAAGGACACCGTCAAGCAGATTTTGCGCTGCGCCAAAAAGTACAACAAAAAGGTCTACGCCGCCATCTCCAACATGAGCATCGCCATGGAACGCCGCGCCTTTTTGCAGGAGATCGACTGCTTCGTCTGCAACCAGCAGGAGGCCGGGCTGCTCTTCTCCGACGAGTACGACCACATGGCCCCCGAGGAGATGTGCCGCACGCTGGCTGCTAACGTACACAGCGCCAACATCCCCTGCATGGTGGTGACCATGGGCGGCGAGGGCGCTGTATATGCGCGATCCAACGGCGAAAGCGGCGTTGTGCCCGCCAAAAAGGTGGATGTCATCGACACCACCGGCGCGGGGGACGCCTTCTTCGCCGGTACGGTCATAGGCCTGACCTATGGCAAGACACTGCCGGAAGCCTGCGAGATCGGCAGCCGTTTGGCGGCCTCGGTCATCTGCACGGCCGAGAATGTCTGCCCCCGGTTCCGCCCGCTGGAGTTTGGGTTGAACATCCCCGTGGTGGACTAAAACTAAAATTTAATACAGTATAAGCAAAAATACCGCCGTGTATGCCATTTACGGCCACACAGCGGTGTCTTTTGTGCGGTTATGCGCAGCTTTTCAGCAAATAGAACGCGGCGGCGATGAGCAGCAGCGGCAGCGCCAGCTTGATGATGCTCCCAATGAGCAGGCCCACCACCATCAGCGGCAGAGCCACCACGAACAGCACAGCTGCGACCACCTTGGCGGCGCACCAGGCTACCCGGAACGCCAGCCCCACGCTTTTGAAGAAGAACCAACCGAACAGAAATAAGGCAGCTAACGAAATCATATGTATTCACTCCTTTGTTGTGAATACGATTATACACGCTTATTTATTGCACAAACAGGATAAAATCAGCAAAATAACGGCGCTATTTTTCCCTGTGGAGAGAAATTACGGCACTTCCGACTCCTTATTATAGGCCTCAGTGTCGATCCTGCCGTTGGCCAGCATCTTTTCCACCCAAAGCTGCAGCGTTTCCACCGTGACCGAGATGCATTCCAATTCTTTCTGGATGCGCACAAAGTCGTCGATCTCATCCTTGCTGATGGTGCCGTCGGCGGCAATTTCAATTAACCGCTCCTTTTTGCGGTCCATAGCGTTGAGGGAGGCCAGCATTTTCAGCACGATGTCCGAAAGCTCACTGCTGCGGATCTCGGGCACGTACTGCTGGCCGATGGGGCACTGCCGCGCGCAAAAATAGTTGCAAAGCGACGGTGTTTTATACTTTTCCGCCATGATGAGCACTTCGTCCGGCCGGGGCAGGCTGCGCTCGCTCTCGATTTTTTCGATGCGCTCGGGCGCGATGGTCTCCAGCAGTTCGCTGGCTTTCTCGCGGGAAAGGCCCAGTTCCTCCCGGGCCAGCTGGTAGCGGGTCTTGTTTTCCCGCGTGGATGAACGTCCCATGTTGCTTTACTCCTCTTTTTGGCCGTCGGCGTAAGCGCCGATGCCGATGTCCGCCACTACCACCTCGCCGCAATAATGGGCAGATCCAGGCATGTAATGCAGCGGTTTGGCGCGGTGGAAGGTCACGGTCAGGTCTGCACGCACGGCACCCTCAGCTACCGCGCCGGTATCGGCGTTGATGCCGCTGGGCAGGTCCACCGCCAGCAGCAGTGCACCGTTTTGGTGCTGCCGATTCATTAAATCGCAGGCTGCGCGGCCCGCCAGGCGCAAAGTGCCATGGAAGCCCGTGCCGTACAGCGCATCCACCACCGCATCCGCCGGGGCGGCAGATGACGCATCGTGCAGAATTTCTACGGGCAGATCGCGTAATGATCCAAAATTGGTGATAGCGTCGGGCGTTTTCGGCTCGCCCTCAGCCAGCAGCACCTGCACCTGCCAGCCCTGCTTGGCGGCCACCCGGGCCATGACGAAGCCGTCCCCGCCGTTGTTGCCCCTGCCCGCCGCCACCAGCAGCCGGGCGGGGCCGGGCAAGCGGCGGCGCAGCTGGGCAAAGGCTGCGCGGCCGGCGTTTTCCATCATCTGTATGTACAAAAGGCCGTTGTCGTTAGCAGCTTTTTCCAGCGCCTTCATTTCGGCGGCGGTCACGGTCGTATGGGTCATGGCGATGCCTCCCTTTTGGGTCGTACCTGTATCATAGCATAAAAAGGGCGGTGTTTCAATGGATTCCGGCCTGGTTTCGCGCTTTCCCACGGGGCGGGTCGGGTAGGATAGAAGAAAAACAGATAGAAGAAAAACACAGGAGGATACACTATGAAACATTGGCTGGGCCGCACGCCCCGCACGGTGGGGGATTGGCTGGGGCTGGCGCTGGGTACGGCACTGATCTTTGGCGGGGTAGCACAGCTGCCCGCGCTGGCGGCGGCGCTGGGGCAGCTGGCCGTGATGCTGCGGCCGTTTTTGTGGGGGCTGGTGCTGGCCTACGTGCTGGACATCCCCACCCGATGGCTGGCGGCCAAGTGGTTTGGCGGGCGGCGCGGGGCCGGAGCGGCGGTGAGTTACGCGCTGTTGTTTGGCGCGGCGGGGCTGCTGCTGTGGCTGATTTTGCCGCAATTGGCGCAGAGCGTGACCTCGCTGTTCGGCAAACTGGCCGCCTACGAGGAAACACTGCGCCGCCTGCTGGCCTGGGTACAGGCCACCTTTGGCGTGGATACCGCCACGATGGACGCGATTTTGCAGCAGCTGACCGCCCGGCTGCAAAGCGAGTTCGCGGCGTGGTCGGGCCGGGCAGCGCAGGCTGCAGCCAAAGCAGCCTCCAACACGGCCGGGGCGGCGGCCGATGCGGGCATTGCGCTGGCCGCCAGCATCTACCTGCTGCTGGGTAAGGAAAAGCTGCTGCACAGCGTCCGCCTTTGCCTGCGGGCCGCCCTGCCGTCCCGGACGGTGGGACAGCTGGTCGCGGTGTTTCAGCTGGCGGACCGAACTTTTAGTGGGTACATCGGCGGGCAGCTGGTGGACGCACTGCTGGTGGGCACCGAGACCTTTGCCCTGATGCTGCTTTTGCGGCTGGACTACGCGCCGCTGATCGCCGTGATGGTGGGCGCGACCAACATCGTGCCGGTGCTGGGGCCGTTTTTGGGCGCAGTGCCGGGGGTGCTGCTGTTGCTGCTGGAGTCGCCCCTGCAGGCGGCAGAGTTCCTGATTATTATCCTGGCCGTGCAGCAGATCGACGGCAACTTCATCGCGCCGCGCATTTTGGGCGGGGCCACGGGGCTATCCGGACTGGGGGTGCTGCTGGCCATCGTGGTGGGCGGCGAGCTGTTTGGCATCCCCGGCATGGTAGCCGGTGTGCCCACGCTGGCCGTTTTGGCAGCGCTGGCACGGCAGGCGGTGGGCGCCGGGCTGACGGCCCGCGGCCTGCCCGAGGAACCACCGCCCGCCCCGCAGGAAAAAACTGTTACAAAAAAGGCAAAAAATTAACAATTTGCCTCTTGCACCATGCCCCTATATGCAAGTACAATAAAATGAATAAGCCAAACGGGCAATGATTGAGAGAGGCAAGGAATTGTGAGCGGAAAGCGTTTTATTGACAAAAAGCCGGAAAGCATCTTGGATTGGGTAGCCATCGTATGCGCCGGTATTGCATTTTACCTGCTGCTGAACAACCTGGGCTATTTCCTGGGCGGGTTCGGCGCACTGATGGGCATCTTGTCCCCCTTCTTCGGGGGTATCGTAATCGCCTACATTTTAGACCCCATGGTGCGGTTTTTCCACGCCAAACTGTTGAAAAATTCCAAGCGCTGGCGGTGGGTAGCCATTTTGCTGGCGTACCTGGTGGCGGTGCTGTTGATCGTGCTGCTGGCCTGGCTGGTCATTCCGCAGATCGTAAACAGCATTATGACGCTGTTTAATAATGTGCCGCAGTATATCAACGGCATTCAGGAAATGCTGCTGTTCGTCCAGGGGCGCTACGGTGTGGATCTGGACCGCGCCATTAAAATGCTGGATGATTCCGAGGCCATGCTCAACGAGGTCTACAACCTAGGCAAAACGGCCCTGCCGCAGATCATGTCCACCATGGGCAATGTGGCGGGCAACTTCGTCAATGTCTTTACGGCGATTGCATCCAGCATCTACATGCTGGCAGACAAGGAGCACCTGCTGCACCAGCTGCGCACCGTGACCCACGCGCTGCTGCCCCGCCGTGCGGCCGAGCAGACGCTGCGCATCTGCCACTATGCCAACGATAACTTCACCGGTTTCTTCATCGGCAAGATCATCGACTCCGCCATCATCGGCGTTATTACCTTTGTCTGCATGACGGTGCTGCGGCTGGACTTTGCTGTGCTGATCAGCGTGTTCATCGGCATCACCAACATTATCCCGGTGTTCGGCCCGTTCATTGGCGCGGTGCCCAGCATCTTCATCCTGCTGCTGGTCAACCCCATCCAGGCGCTGATCTTCTGCATCCTGATTTTGATCATCCAGCAGTTTGACGGCAATTTTATCGGCCCGAAGATCCTGGGCCAGTCCATCGGCATTTCGGCTTTGTGGGTGCTGTTCTCCATCGTAGTGGGCGGGGATCTGCTGGGCATCCCCGGCATGGTCATCGGCGTGCCGGTGTTTGCCACGTTGTACGGTTTGGCGCAGGAGTTCATCCACGCCATGCTGGACCGCCGAGGAATCGATGCCGAGGGCAACGCTGTTGCCGAAGAAATTCCTGAGGAAGATAATGTGTTTGAATAAATTTTAATTATGTGCCCTATCGGCCCTGCCTACCTTGCGGCAGGGCCTTTTATAATGGCAGGCTTACCTGGGCCTGCCTTTTGGGTCTCCAAAAGGAACACATAACGGAAGAAAGCCGTTAAAACGTGTGAAGCGCCGCAGGGTGGCGCGGAACGAAAGCCGCCACATAAAAAAGCAAACAAAAAAAGCGCAACCTGCGGATACAGGTCACGCTTTAAGCGCAAAATAGCTTATTCAGCCTGGATAGCGCCGGTGGGGCAAACGCCCTCGCAAGCACCGCAATCGACGCAGGAAGCTGCATCGACAACAGCCTTGTCCTCCATGCTGATTGCACCAACGGGGCAGGTATCAACACATGCACCGCAAGCAACGCACTCGCTGGAAACGGTATGAGCCATCGTGAACTCCTTATCTCCGTGCTGAATGGTATTGTACCCTTACCGGCCCTGCACGGCTGCTCCCCGGTATGGCACACAGCGGGTTTGCTCTGCCTACTGCGTTATACATAGTGTATCACATTGCAAAAAAATTAGCAAGTGCCATATATTGAAAATTTTCGACGGTAAGTCGCAACTAACTAGGCTTATAGTCCCTTATTCGTCCTCTTTATCGGGGGCTTTGGGGGGCCGTTTTCCGCCACGCAGGTAGACGCATTCTTCCCGTTTATAGATGCGCGGTGCCAGGATTTCCACGTTGGAGCGAACCTTCAGCGTGCCCGCCACAACGTTCACTTCAATAACCGTTCCCTCACCGTCCGGCGTGCGCACAATGCTGCCCGCCTGCGGCGTGATGGAATTCAGGTACTCGTAGCTTTTTTGTTCATAAGCCAAACAGCACATCAGGCGTCCGCACGACCCACTGATCTTGGAGGGGTTCAGGCTCAGGCCCTGCTCCTTGGCCATCTTGATGGACACCGGCTGGAAGTTTTTCAAAAAGCGGCTGCAGCAGAACGGCTGGCCGCACAGGCCCAAACCGCCCAGCATTTTGCTTTCGTCGCGCACGCCGATCTGGCGCAGCTCGATGCGGGTATGGAACTGGGAGGCCAGGTCCTTGACCAGCTCGCGGAAGTCCACGCGGTTGTCAGCGGTGAAGTAGAACACCAGTTTGCTGCGGTCCAGCGTATATTCTGCGTCCACCAGCTTCATTTTCAGGCCGTGGGCGGCGATGCGCTGCTCGCAGATGGTGTAGGCCTGCTGCACGTCGGCGCGGTTCTGGCGCATGCGGCGGATGTCCACCGCATCGGCCACGCGGATGACCGGCTTGACCTCGCGGGAGAAGCCCGGCACCTCGTGGGAGGCGCGCACGACCTCGCCGCACTCGGTGCCGCGGGCCGTGGTAACGATGACGTAGTCGCCCTCTTTGATCTCGAAATCGCAGGGATCAAAATAATAGGAGCGGCCGTTTTCCTTGAATTTTACAGAAATTACTTTCATGGGAAGTTCCTTTATCTATTTGTAAGGCAAAAATGCCGTTGGTACATGGTTTTACCGGGCAGCCTCAGCGGCAAATACCGCCACCGCCAGGCGCAGGTTGCCGTTGCCTGTTACGGTTTTGCGCGTTGCAGCGCTGACTTGTAAGATCCGCGCGGCGCGGTCCGGCGTCAGGCCGCCGCACTGCTCAGCCCCATAGGCGGGGCGGCGCAGCACCGCACTGCACAGCTGATCCAGCTGCCACAGCAAGGCCAGAAAGCTCTCGCGGTCACGCTCGTACTTGGTCACCAGCACCAGGGTGCGGTAGGTGTCGTTCTGGGCCGCGTAGCTGCACAGCTCCTTGGCAAGGCCCAGGGCGGCTTTGAACGTATCGTTGCGGAAGGCCTGCAGTGCCGTGCCGATGTGCCCCTCGTACAAAAAAGCCAGCTCCTGGGCCAGCCGGGCGGGCAGGCCCTCGCGGGTCAGTAGGGCGGCGCATTCGTCGGTGGGCACCGGAGCGATGGTATAGGCGGCACACCGGCTGCGGATGGTGGGCAGCACGGTGGCAGCGCTGGTGGCGGTCAGTACAAACAGCACGCCCTCGGGCGGTTCCTCAATAATTTTCAGCATCGCGTTGGCCGAGGAACCGTTTAGGTTCTGCGCACCGTAAATGAACAGCACGCGGCCCGCCGCATCGGTGGACAGCGCCGAGCGCTGAATGGCTTCGCGCATCTCCCGCACCCGCTTAACGGCAATCTGCCCGCTGGCGCCCTCGCCCTGCAGGACCAGGCACTCGGTATCCTCTTTTTTCAGCACGGCCTCGGCATGGGGGCCGCCCTGGGGGTAGAGGTAATCCGCCGCCAGGCAGCGGGCCGCAAAGCCCGCGCCGCAGCCCGGCTCGCCCACCAGCAAAATGGCGTGAGGCAGCCGCCCGGCGCCCAGGGCCGCGCCCAGCCCTGACTTTAAGGCCGTGTTACCGGCCAGGCGTTCCAGCATCACAGCTTTTCAAAACGCTCCACGTTGGTGACCATGACGGTAGCGCCGCCCACGGTCACTTCCATGGGCAGGGCGCTCTCGATGCCCAGACCCAGTGTGGCGGTGCCGGGCACGATCTCGGTGCGCTGCTTGCAGCACTGGGAGATGATGCCGATGCAGTCGTCGACCTTCTCATCCTCGGTGCAGATGAGAAGGGTCATGTTGCCTGCCATCAGGAAACCGCCGGTGGTGGCCAGGCGGGTGACGTAGAACTTGTTTTTCAATAGCTGGTTGCAGACGTTTTTGGAATCCTCTTTATTGACGATCGCAGTGATCAGTTTCATGGTAATTACTCCTTTTATCTTTTTGCGCTCGGGGTGCGTAAACGGTCAACGGTTGCGGTTTTCCCAGTCGCGGCGGCGCTTGTAGCCGGTCAGGGTATCGCGGCACCAGTCAAACACCTCGCGGCCAAAGAACACCAGGAAGCCCAGCAGGCTCAGCACCAGGCTGATCTTGGTGGTCAGGCTGCCCATCAGGAACTGCACGACCCAGACGAACAGCTCGTACCAGCCCAGGTACTTCATTTTAAAGGGGATGATGCCGAACAGCAGCACGCCCTGCTCCGGCCACATCCAGGTGTAGGCGAACATCATACTCAGGAAGATGCCGTCCGGCGAGGCGCCGCCCGCCAAAAAGCAGCTGATCCAGGCGCCCAGCACGCCCAGTGCGATGAAGAGCGTCATGCGGAAATCGCCCCAGGCACGGGTGAGCGAGTTGCCGATCCAGAAGTAGAACACCAGATTCAGGATGCCCAGCGCGCCGCCCAGCCACACCGGCTGGAACAAAAACGTGATGAGCCGCCAGATCTGCCCGTGCAGCACGGCGCTGCGGCTGAGGGAGATGAACCCGCTGAACTGCCAGTTGATGAGCAGCACGATGAGGCCCGCGGCCAGCTGGCCGACCATAAGGCCATTGACAAGATAGGGGATGGCAAAGCGGCTGTAGCGGCGCTCCAGCCGGTCGATCCAATTGTTCATGGGCAAAGCCCTCCTGTTAGTTAAAGATATACCAATTTATTGTAGCATTTTCCACGGGGAAGTGCAACAGTTCTCTTGTCGGAAGGTGGCGGGGGCGAAAGTTTTCCGCAGCGGTGTTTCGTGTTTCCACGGGGTTTTCCAAAGGTTTTCGACCATAGGCACGTGCAATGGGGGAAAGTTTTCCACACTTTCAACAGGGTTTTCAACAATTTCAATGTGGATAACCCGTATACACTGTGGATAACTGCCCCTGAATATACACTTCGTGAACAGGGCATGAACAGAGTGTAAAATAAAAAAAGAGGAGCGAAAATGGCCAAGGTCACCTAGTTAAACAAACGAATCCCTCTATACCAACGCAAGAAGTAGTGCAGAGGGATTTTTTCTTCTAAGGCAACACCGCACAATTCCCGCTTTACAGCTTAAGCACCGCTGCTGCGGCTGCGAAGCACAATCTGCGTCGCAAAAATGCTCGATAATACATCCAGTATTATCTGCGCTTTTTGCTTAGCAGCTTGTACTTCTCGCTCGCCGCATCGGCACTTAGAATTGTGCGGTATTGCCCTAAATACTTGACAATAGACGCATTGTATGGAATTCTTCCGAAGTAAAATCAGTTTACCTATTGCTGAAGCCTTGCTTATGAGGTTCATCTCTCCCAGTGTCATTTTTCTTGAAAACACAAATAAATCAGCCCGCGGAATCTTTGATGGGGAATCCTGCGGGCTGGTTTCTATTTCTTTTTGGTGCTGACTAAGTGACATTACCTCTGGGAGAGACCCCCGCGGAGTGGGTGGGGGAGAGACAGCTATTTTATATGCGCCTTCCCTCGGTCGCCTGCGGTGACAGCGCTCTCCCGGAGAGAGCCAATAAGGCGTTACTTATTCTTACTCCCGCGTCGTGCGCTCTTGCCGGCGGCCTTTTTGCCGGTTTGGGTGCGGGTGGTCTTGGCGACGGCCTTCTTGGGGGCGGAACGGGTCGGCTTGGGTGGCTCAGCGGTGCGCTCCAGCAGACGATCCGGCACGGGATCCAGCTTCCACAGCTGGTTCTCACCGTAAACATCCTGCCAGATCTGGGCCTGGGTGCCGTTTTCCACGCGCATGCCCACCAGGTCGATGACCTTATCGGCCAGCACATTGCGCAGTTTTACCTTGCCGCCGCCGGCATCCACGATTTGCCAGCGCTGGCCTGCGCCAGACGTGGCCGACCACTGGTGTACCCAGGTGCCGTTCTCGACGCCGGAAAGCGCCAGGTCCATGACCTTGCCGGTAAAGCGGTTCTTGATGCGATATTCATTTTCCCCGGCCTCTACAAAAAACCATTGCTGCCAGGGCTGGCCCTCGTAGCTCCACAGGCGCACCGAAGCGCCGTTCTCGGTGTTGAAATCAGCCACCTCCAGCACGCGGCCGTTGGCAGCAGCGATGGTATAGCAGGCATCCGGGCGGATGACAGTTTGGGCGGATTTCTTCATGGGGATTCCTCCTTTGCAAGCTGCGGGTGCAGCTTCTTTTTCTCATTATAGCATGGTTACGCCGCGCGGTTTAGCTAAACTTTCACAACTTGGTTTGTGAAAATTGCCGGATTGGGTAAAAGATGTGCAAATTTTTAACAGGTTTTAGGCTGCGGGACTTGCTTTTTTTGCACAGGTATCTTATTATAATAAATAATTCGTACACGCCGTAGCGTATAGTAAACGCTTACATACTCCCAGGGAGGGAACAGCAATGAGGATCGCCTTGATCGCCCACGATTCCCGCAAGGAATTGATGGCGCAGTTCTGTACTGCATATGTCCGAATCCTGTCGGAAAATGAGCTGGTGGCCACCGGTGTCACCGGTAAGATCGTTCACGACGCCACCGGCCTGCCGGTGCGCTGCCTGTATCCGGGCGGGCGCGGCGGCTCGGAGCAGATCGCGGCCATGATCGGCTGCGGCGAAGTGGATATGCTGCTGTTTTTCCGCGATCCTGTGGGCGCCAAACCCGGCGAGCCCAACGATGTGACCCTGCTGCGCCTGTGCGACATGCACACCATCCCGGTGGCGACCAACATCGCCACGGCCGAGGTGCTGATCCATGGCCTGGAGCGCGGCGACCTTGCCTGGATCGAACTCCAGCGCGGCCGCAAATAAGCTGATAAAAAGTAAGTCCCCGGTGCGTGATTGAACAGCACCCCATTTGTTAGACAGTATGGTATACTGTTTAGGAAATGGGGTGTTTTTGTATGCCAAAAGGAGTACCAAACAAACGATATACGCCGGAATTCAAGAGAATGGTTGTAGAAACCATGGAAAAAGAACATCTGAGTATCCATGCAACGATGCAG
>OLNS01001786.1_pt1 | contig 15460 bp, 18 predicted proteins | sample 1673031 | NCBI WGS metagenome assembly OLNS01 (sample SAMEA3136748, study PRJEB25190) | human gut metagenome | biome: human gut; feature: human-associated habitat; material: faeces | place: Austria | collected 2013
ATTTCCCCCATCATGGTCCCTCTACAGACATAGAAAAAACCACGCGCCAACACCCACATTCGGAGCGTTGACACGCGGTACCATCCGTTTTTTATCCGTAAACCAGACCTTAATTTCTAAATCCTTTACGCAAGTGAATTCACTCAGCTTTCATGCAAAGAGCTTTCAGTCACGGCTCTTCTCCCTGTCGCACTTCCCTTGAGATACTAGTCTTGCAGATTTCTATTCAATTACTACATAGTTTATCAGATTTTTAGTTAAAAAACAAGTTAGATGAGACTAATTCACTAGAAAAAGGAACTAGACGCAGTGCATTATCTATTTGCCTTGTCTATTTCATCTGCTTGCCTTTCCAATAGAAGAGTGGCTGCTTGGTTAAAACCATCACACCAGTTATACCATTTTGCTTCATACTCATCTTGAGGCAAGATACGATGTTTTAAATCCAAAACAGAGGTTATCTTTCTTTCCTCGCAAGCTTGCGCATAGAGAGCATACAATTCATCGCCACCATCTCTATCAAACTCAGCAGAAATCATATCCCGACCTGCCAATAAAGCCTGATAAGCCCTGTGATGCCCGTCTGTAATCAACAAGCTATCTCCAAATGCAAGAACACTAATTGGATCCACATTGATGATTTCTGCCGACTGATCCAGCATCTGGATATCATGTAACTTCTTTTCTGATAAATATAGTTGGGTCGGATGAAGATCTGTTATCTTGACTTCCACTTCTTTCTCCTCTATCATGAGTAACAAAGCTGGTCGTGAACACTGGTAAACATTTTTAAATGTCACGATTTAAAGACCTACCAATGCTAAATTCCCCTGCTATTCTTATTATTCGTTTCCTTTTTATTTAATGACTTGTCCAGCATCTTTCAAGACAGATTCTGGAATAGTAATACCCAATTCATCTGCTACTTTTTTATTGATCACAGATTTTCCTTGGCTAAAGATTTCAACTGGTGTATCCGCAGGTTTTTGACCTTTCAAGATCTTCGCAGCCATTTTACCAGTTGCTACTCCAAGATCATGTTGGTCGACAACGACTGAACCAAGACCACCAGCTTCTACCATAGCTGTCGCACTTGGGAAGATTGGTTTTTTAGCTGTTTTGTTGGCTTCAACAACTGTTGAGAAGGCTGAAGCGATGGTATTGTCGATTGGAACCCAGATGGCATCGACTTTGCCTGACATTACAGACACAGTGGAAGCAATTTCGTTTGTAGAAGGAACAGAATAAGGAACGACCTTGTAGCCTGCTTTTTCAGCCAATTTTGTAAATTCTTCTACTTGAGATTTTGAGTTATCTTCACTGGTTGAGTACAGGATCCCAATTGTTTTCACGTTCGGAGTCAACTCTTTGATCAATTTCAACTGTTGCTCAGTTGGATTGTGGTCAGATACCCCAGTGATATTGCCACCTGGTTTTTTCAAATCTTTGACCAAGTTTGCGCCGACCGGATCAGTGACAGCTCCCATAACGATTGGTTTGTCTTTGGTTGCACTGGCCAATCCTTGAGCAGATGGAGTTGCAATCCCAATCAAGACTTGGTTATCCTTGTCTACCAATTGTTTACTCATGGTCGCAACCTTGTTTTGGTCGCCTTCTGCATTGAGGAAATCAATGTCCACTTTGTCCTTGTCATAACCTTCTTCAGCTAAACCATCTTGAATCCCTTTGTAGATCAAATCAAGCGAAGGGTGACTGACCAACTGCAAGACCCCAACTTTAGCCTTTTCATTGCTGCTTGCTGTCTTGTTGTCTTTGCCTGCTGTAGCTGAATAGATCGCTGTCCCAATGACTGCTGCTGCAATCAAACCAATAATTCCCATTAACCGTTTATTTTTCATTTTTAATACCTCTTCTATTTTTCATTTTCTTCTTTTTTTCTATCATCTAAAGACTGCGACGCCATCGTTTCTTCATATCTTTTCTCCCTTCTCATCTAAAACAAAAAACACGCCCACACATAGCAAAAGCTATGTGAGGACGTGTCATCGCGGTGCCACCTCACTTATGGGAAAAAGATAGTCTCCCCCCATATCTCTGTCTTGTCTAGCAACAAGTTGCACGATAAGGTGTGCCAACCGAATTTTTATTGTTTCAAATTCATCTCATCATTAGTCCAATTTCATAAACTGCCGCTACCCACTCTCAGCAACCGTAGGCTCTCTTGAAACTTTCATTTACTACTTTTCTAATTTCTTACATTTTAAAATTTTCTTTCAAAAATGTCAATACTTTTTCTGCATTTTTTTGAAAACGTTCGCATTTTCTATTGAACATCCTCTTGCTTCTTTCTGGGATTTCCTCTCTAATTTTGATATAATTTACTAGAATAAACGCTAGAATGATGAGGAATCCCATGTCTTTTGATGGATTTTTTTTACACCATATGGTGCAAGAATTGAAGGCCGAACTCTTGAGTGGTCGCATTCAAAAAATTAACCAACCCTTCGAGCAAGAATTGGTGCTTCAAATCCGAGGCAATCGAAAAAACCAAAAACTCTTGCTCTCTGCCCATTCTGTCTTCGGACGGATCCAACGGACCCAGACCAACTTTGAAAATCCTGCCTTTCCCAATACCTTTATTATGGTTATGCGCAAATATCTTCAAGGCGCGGTCATTGAAGGGATTGAGCAAATGGAGAACGACCGGATTCTCGAAATCCGTGTCTCCAATAAAAACGAAATTGGAGATGCCATTTCTGTCAGCCTCATGATCGAAATCATGGGCAAGCACAGTAATATTATTCTCCTAGACCGCACCAGCAATAAAATCATCGAAGCCATCAAACATGTCGGCTTCTCACAAAATAGCTACCGGACCATTCTCCCTGGATCAACCTATATAGCTCCTCCGAAAACCGACGCGGTTAATCCTTTTACAATTGGAGATGAAGCCCTTTTTGCCCTTCTTCACAAGGAAGAGTTAAGTCCAAAGAACCTTCAAAAATGTTTCCAAGGTTTGGGGCGAGATACGGCTCAAGAATTGGCCAAGCGACTTGAGACGGATGAAAAATTAAAAACCTTCCGTGCCTTTTTCGAGGCCCCCTCTGATCCTCACCTAACAACCAAATCCTTCTCGGCTATCCCCTTTGCAGATGCGACCAGTCAAACCTTTGAAACACTTTCTGATCTGCTGGATGACTATTACCGAGACAAGGCTGAGCGCGATCGGGTGCAACAACAGGCCAGTGAATTAATCCGCAAGGTTGAAAACGATCTTGAAAAGAACCGAAAAAAATTAGCCAAGCAAGAGGCGGAGTTAGCGGCGACCGACAATGCGGAAGAATTCCGCCAAAAAGGAGAATTGCTGACAACCTTCCTCCATCAGGTACCAAACGACCAAGACCAGGTTGTTTTGGATAATTACTATACCAACGAGCCCATTACCATCCAACTCAACAAGGCCCTGACCCCCAATCAAAATGCCCAACGCTACTTCAAACGCTACCAGAAGTTAAAAGAAGCCGTCAAACATTTGATCATCCTCATTCAAGAAACCAAGGAAACCATTTCTTATCTTGAAACGGTTGAAACAGCCCTTTCTCAAGCGAGCCTGGCTGAGGTAGCAGAAATTCGAGAAGAGCTAATCCAGACCGGCTTTATCAAGCGGCGTAACCGTGAAAAAATTCATAAACGGAAAAAACCTGAGAAATACCTGGCTAGTGATGGAAAAACCATTATTTTAGTGGGTCGCAATAATCTGCAAAACGATGAACTAACCTTTAAGATCGCTAAGAAAGACGAGCTCTGGTTCCATGCCAAGGATATCCCAGGTAGCCACGTGGTCATTACCGGAAATCTCGATCCAACAGATGAAGTGAAAACCGATGCTGCAGAGTTGGCGGCCTACTATTCCAAGGCCCGTCTCTCAAACCTGGTCCAAGTAGATATGATCGAAGCTAAGAAACTCAATAAACCAACTGGTGGAAAGCCCGGCTTTGTCACCTACACCGGCCAAAAGACTCTGCGGGTCACCCCCGAAGAAGAAAAAATCAAAGCCATGAAACTAACAGACTGATTTCAAAAATAAAAGGTTGAGCGACGCTCAACCTTTTTATTCTGCTTTATTGATGTCCTCTTTGACCTCATCAACATTGAATTTGGCAAAGAGGTACTGACGGTCTTGAACTGGGAAACGTTGATCCAGCTGATCGATGGCCCCCACCTCTACAATCCCTTCTGAGATGACAAAATCCATGACATGGCCACCAAAGGTGTGGTCATCTGAAATAAAGTGCAAATGATAACCAGCCACGCTCACGCCATGGAAAATTTCTGGTGTCCAAAAACCGACGATGGTTCCTGTAACATTTTCCCGTGTATACTCTGGCTGATGGGTTGCAACCTCTGCAAACTTCATTTCTGGCGTTGATTTTGGAATCATACGGACATGCATCTTGGCAAAGTCACCACGTATCTTAATGGAGCGGAAAAGATTTTCCCCATCATAATAAGACTCAATACGAGCTTCCAATTCCTCGTCCGTCATTTCAAAGCGTTGGCGGAAAATCACTTCTGCTTGGTGAGGGACGACTGCTGCATAAGGAACCTTGGCTTCCGGAGAAACTTCGACAATCTCAGGATGGTCCCCTGATCCCTTGGCCTGATATGCCTTACCATCTAATACGATCAACTCTCCATCAATAGAATCAAGCGTCCCAACTCCGAGATCTCCGTGTTCCAAGAGTTCTCCAATCGTAAATGAACCCCCGTACAGACCCGCCATTAGAGCACCCAAGGTATTGTATTGAAAAAGTTTCACTGGTTCCATGTTTTTCTCTCCTCATTCTATCTTCTACCAGTATACCACAAACTATTCCGAATCTTCACGATATGGTTTTTATTAGAGGCTATCATAGAGGGTTTGCATCTGCACATCGTCTGGTACGATCGCCAAATACTGGTTAGCCACTTCACGCGCCTTCGTCGCATCTCCAGCCTCACGCAACAAATAAACATAGGCTTCGAGGAACTCTGGGTTGTCCTTTAAATCCTCATAAAGCTCTTGGTAGGCTGAGACAGCCTCTTCTGTTTTCTCCAAGGCAGCCAAGGCACGGGCAATGTTCCACCGGGTGACAACTGTTTCGACTTCTTCATTTTGCCAATCCAAGACTTGGTCAAAGCGTTCCTGTTCCAAATAAAGGGTGGTCAGTCGAAGAGCAATCTCTTCGAGATCATCTGCCACTTCTTTAGCCTCTAATAGATAAGCTTCTGCCTGTTCAGGCTGGTGAAGTTCATAAGAAAGCTGAGAAGCAAGCAGTTTCAATTGGGCATCAAAGGGATTCTTCTGGATCCCTTGTTTAGCAATCTCAAGCGCTTTTTCACGGTCATTTTCAGCCTGTAAAGCCAAGGCATAACCGTACTCATAGCCCTCAAAATCAGGCGACAAGGTATCAATTTGTTTGTAGTAGATCAGGGCTTTTTGGAATTCTTCTTGGTCAGACAATAAGGTCGCTAATTCGTAAGCAATCTGGTCATCAAACTCAATCTCCAGAGCTTTCTCTAAGAAGGGAACAGCTGCTTCAAACTTACCAAGATTGGCGTAGGCAAAACCAATTCGTTGATAGGTGGAAATTCCTGTTGCTTCCAAAATCTCCCGATTGTCTAACTGGGCATACTCTTGGATAGCCTCTTGGTAGCGTTCCAATTCCAGATCAATTTCAGCTAGCCCTAATTGAATGATCGGATCATCAGACAAATGAGCAGCTTCAACTAATTTTTCACGCGCCACATCTGCTAGGCCTTCCAGCTGATAAAGATCTGCCTTGACCAAGAGACTGGCTACATACCAGTTAGACTCAGGGCCAATTTCTTCTAAATAAGCAAAGGCCTCTTCCATTTGACCTTCCTCTGCAAGGATGGTTGCCAAACTCAGATATACTTCTGGATAGGTTTCTGCAATCTGTTCATAGATCTCTTTTGCCTGAGGGTAAAAACCCATACTTTCAAGATATTGACCTAAATCCAATAATTGTGCTTCACTATCTTCTAACAAAGCCTGTTGAAATTGAACTTCTGCCTCTTCTAGCTCCTGCCGATCGAGAGCCTCTACCATTTGTTGACTATGACTCACTGTGTGTTTCCTCTTCTACTTCATTATGTTCTTCATACAAGCCACTGACGACCTTATACCATTCAAAGATAGCTCCGATCACCACCTTAGCAGATGCATAGACTGGAATTCCAAGGAAAACTCCCCAGATTCCAAACATAGATCCTGACGTCAAGAGCACGAATAAAATGGTAATTGGATGGATATTTAACTGGCTTCCCAAAACCAAAGGTGATACAAAACGTCCTTCAATGGTTTGCTCCACTGCAAATACAATCAAGACCTTGATAAACATCTCTGGTCCTGCTACCAAGCCCAATACTAAGGCAGGTAACATGGCTAAGAAACTACCCAAGTAAGGGATCAAATTCAAGATCCCCGCAGAGATCCCCAAGGTTACCGCATAGCGCAAGCCAATGATCTTAAAGAAGATGATGAACATAATGGCGACGACAATGGCTACCGTAATTTGCCCTCGAACGTAGTTGGAGAGTTGGGTATTGACATCTGAGAGAACTTGCTCAGCCGATTTACGAATCTTAGTCGGTAAGAAGCGAACAATGTGGCCCTTTAAATTTTTTCCATCTCGAAGAAGATAAAAGACAATAAAAGGCATGATGATCAAGGCAACAATGACTTGCGAAGCCACTCCGATCAAGTTGCTGACCCAATTGACAGCCCGCCCAGAGATCGAACTGGCCCAAGAAGTAATGTTTGCAGACAATTCCTTGGTGATCTCATCTAGCTGGGGTTTGATATCAGAAGAGACGCGATTATCTAGAAAATCATCGATGGTTGCATTGGCCTTTTCCAAATAAGTTGGCAAGTTATGAAAGAAACTCACCACTTGTCGTTGGACAGCTGGAATCACTACAGCTAGACCCCAGATTAAAAGCACTGCAATCAAGAAAAAGACTAAGGAAATCGCAAAAATCCGCTTGAGTCCTTTTCTTTCAAGGAAGTCAACAATGGGGTTGAGCAGGTAATAGAGCAAACCAGAGATAATAACAGGCAGCATGACGGCTCCTGCAAACTCAAAAATAGGAATAAAAATAAAGGTGATTTTACTCAAAACCAAAAGGTTCAAGCCCAACAGCAAGGTAACTAAAAATACGGTAATGGCCTTGTTGTCTAAAAACCATCTAAAAAACCAGGACATACTAAACTGTTTTTCTTTATTATCCACAGAGAACTCCTTTTCATTTCAATCTGTTTCTATTTTAGCATTTTTTGAGCGTGAAGTTACGAAAAAACTAGCAAAATAAGAAAGAAAGCCCCTCGCCTTTTCAACTAGCAATTGCCTTCCAATAGGACCTTTGATATAATAAACCTAACAAATCTTACGAGGTGACCTATGTCTCAAACAATTTATTTCGGTACCTATACCAAAAAAGAATCTAAAGGAATTTACAAGGCACAATTTGACCCTGAAACAGGGACATTGAGCCATCTTGAGCTAGTGGCAGCTGAGCCCAATCCAACCTATATCGCTTTTTCTGAAAAAGGCAACCTCTACAGTGTCGGAGCTGAAGAGGGTAAAGGAGGAATCGCAAGCTTTACAGCTGATTTTCAGTCGCTCAATCACGTTGTTGAAGAGGGGGCTCCACTCTGCTATGTCTCTGTCGATGACAAGCGTCAACTTGTCTACGGGGCTAACTACCATAAAGGCCAAGTCCTCGTCTACAAGATAGAAGCCGACGGCCAGCTGAGCCTCATCGACCAAGACACTCACGAAGGCATGGGACCACACGAAAATCAAGCCAGTCCCCATGTTCACTTCGCTGATCTAACACCAGATCAGTACTTGATTACCTGTGATCTGGGTACCGATAGTCTGCATACTTATGAGGTTAGCGATCAAGGAAAACTAACCCTTCTCCATCACTACCAAACAGCACCAGGGGCAGGACCTCGTCACCTTGTTTTTCATCCCCATTATAAGACTGCTTATCTGATCAATGAATTAAACGCTACCATCGATGTGCTCTTCTATGATGGCATGGGCGAATTTGAACACTTCCAAACAGTTTCAACCCTCCCTGAAGATTATGACGGCCAAAAATGGGCTTCTGCTATCAAGCTCTCAGCCGATGGAAAATTCCTCTATGCATCTAACCGTGCTCACAATTCCATCGCTGTCTTCAAAGTTGTAGCTGATGGTAGCCTAGAACTCATTGAAATTGTTCCAACTCAAGGCCTCAATCCACGAGATTTCACGCTTAGTCCTGATCAAAACTATTTGATCGCAGCCCATCAAGATTCACCTAATGCCACCGTCTTCAAGCGAGATCCTGCTAGCGGAAAATTGACCCTTCTATCCGACGACTTCTATGTTCCAGAGGCCGTTTGTACGGTTTTTCATTAAGTCGTTGTAGTTGTCAAACCTCTAAAAAAATGATTGAATAGATGTGAAAAAGGTGCGAGCCTGACTTCACAACTTATATTTTAGGAGCCATAACATGAATCCATTGGACTTATTTAACCAAGTTAAAGAAATGATCGAAAAGAAGGATTTCGACGCTGCAAAAAAATTTGTTGATGACAACAAAGACAACCTCGGTGACTATCTTGAACAAGCCAAAGGGCTTGTATCTGGAAATGAAATGGTCAGCGGTGCCTTGGACAAAATCAAAGGCTTGTTCTAATAAGACGATGAGAGTGGGACAGAAATCGGTAATTCGTTAGAATTCGATTTCGTTGTCCCACCTCCGCACAGTTGAGTAGGGCTGTAAAAGCTGATGAAATCAGCGTAGTAGAGCCCACTCAACCACTGCGTCTTGCTCGACAATCCAAAAACAAAAAAAGACCCCTGAGAAAATGATATGTACCCTCTTTCTTTCTGCCATTTATTCCCCTTTCATTCGTTCTTTCTGTATATAGCCGATTTATACATTTCTAACTCGGCTTTCAGTTGCTTGTTTTCTTTTGTAAGCTCACGTTCTCGGTTTAGCGTGACACGGTTAATAAAATTAGATTCTTTTATCCAAGATGTTCTAAGTGATCCATCGTTCGAAGTTTGTTGTGTAGACCCTGAACTTTATGCTATCCCTAAAAACGAAATTATTGCTGAATGCATAAGCGATGGCTACACAGTTGAAGAACGTGAAGATGGTATCTTGAATATTTCATGATTTGCTAGACTGATCACTTGAGATTCAAGTCTACAGATTCGTGTTAGTGAGTCTATCGAGTTTTCGATAGGCTTTTTTCTTTTTCCACTAAACGGATATCGTTTTGGTCTCATTCTTTCACCTCCTTATTATTTAATTCCCTATCGTTATTTGGTATAATAAAATAAAAACGAATGGGGTTAGTCGTTATGTCTAATAAAACTTGCTTTGTTGTTACTGCTATCGGATCACCAGGAGATGCCACCAATAAACACTCTAACAAAGTATTGAGAAACCTAATTCAACCTGTTTGTGAAGAACTTGGTTACAATGTAGTTCGAGTCGATCAAGAAAGTTCATCTGGAAATATCAATGATAGTATTATTAGTCATCTTAAACATGATCATCTTGTAATCGCAGATATGACTGGGCACAATCCAAATGCTTTTTATGAGCTAGGATTTAGAGAGGCTCTTAATCTACCTATGATTCCGATTATTCATCACGGAGAAAGTTTGCCTTTTGATGTTTCTAGTAATAGAACAATTATGTATTCACTAGAGGTAGAGGACATTGACGTGGCCAAACATAAACTTCATGAGATGATCGAAAGTTTTGATGGTTTTATCATGCCTGACACAAAAGAACAACAGCAAACAACATTAAATGATTTGGACAATAAGCTCGACAATATTCTTGCAAATTCATCGAGTAAAACAATTAACAATAAATTAGATAAAATACTAGAATTGTTAGAGAAAAACACTAACAAAAATTTTCCAATCTCATCAGAGATAAATGGAATTGATAGCAATAGTATCCGAACATTTTTAGAACGTTCTCGAGAAATAACTCCTATCATTGCTCCTGATCTGAAGCATCCATCACACCCTGAAGATAGTAAATAAGCATCTTCTGTTCAGTTTGTAATTGAATCAATTCTTCTGTTTTACTACGTACAACATTAACACTATTTAGCAGTTCATGAAATGCTTTTATTTCTTGTTCGTTCAGCATGAAGCTACCTCCTTTTAAATTTTTGATTCAAGCGCTCGTAGTTCAATTTCGTGAGCAACGTTGGCCATCAATTTCATGCACTTGCTTTTTGCTTCGCTATAAGTTTCAGATCGATCAATAAGCCACTCTGAAATTTCGATAACTTTATCTTCGGAGTTAGCATTTGAACTTATAACACCAGTGCTGAGATTTACAGATGATTTTCCGTCTACGGAAATAAAGATTCCTTTTTTTAAAGTGCTTCTATTCGATTCTGGTAACATTGGTTAGTGCTATGATCGCCGCTATGACTGTGGCTCTTGGTTGTGTCAACCAAGGGTCTTTTTTCTTTCGCTTTCGTCTTAGCATACTGTCCTTCCTTTCTTTTGTTTTGGGTTAATTCATTAACCTTGATTATATTATACTTCACGTTCCGTGAAGTCTCAATGGTTTTTTATCGAAAAAATTAAAAAACTTTTCAAAACGTGAAGTATTTGTTATAATCTACCTATAAAATGTACAAAAAGGTGATGAATATGACTGATCAAGAATTAGCCATTTACATTGGGTTAAAAATAAAAGAATTTCGTGACCAAAGAGGTTTGACACAGAAAGAGCTAGCGGACCTAATTGAAATGGGAAATACAACGATTGCTAATTATGAAAAAGGGTTTAGGACTCCAAAGAAGAACACCTTATTTAAAATAGCGAACGCACTTAATGTCACTATAGATGATCTATTTCCTATTTTAAAACAATCAGACAATTCTATTATCGAAAGTATCGAAGAAATACTATCTAAACTCGACCCTGAGCCATATCAGCATAACGTCCTGAATTATGCAGAAGGACAGCTTGAAGAGCAAAAACAGACTAAGAAAAAACTTGATGAAGTAAATGATGTATTCGTAGAGTATATAGCCTATAACTACTACGACCAGCCTGTATCTGCTGGTACAGGGCAATATCTAAATGAAGTACAGATAGAGACGATTCAATTGCCTGTGAAGGTGGACGCTGATTTTGTCTGCCCGATTTATGGAGATTCGATGGAACCAGATTACAAATCTGGGGATTATGTGTTTGTTAAATTATCGGTAGACCTTCCAAGTGGTATGGTGGGAGTGTTTGACTACGAGGGAGAAGCCTATATCAAGCAGCTCATTATAGAGGAAAACAAGGCCTATCTAAGAAGTTTCAACAAAAAATACAAAGATATACCAATTGATTCAAACAGTGATTTTAGGATCATCGGCAAAGTTGTAGATGTGTACAGGGAAGAAAAATAAAAACCATCGCTAATGAAACGATGGTGATCGATGAATATAAGGCTTTAATTAATTAAAAGGGGAATTATTATGGGATTTTTTGATAATGTTAAACCAGAAGTTAGCTTTTCTAATACTTTTGGAACAAGTGGTTCTACTACTTTTGAAACAAGTGGATTGAACTATGTTGTTCTTCAAGTAACTCTAAAAGAGAAGTTTTTTGGTACTGGATCTGGTAACCTAACAGAACTTGAAAATGTGATTAACAAACAAGCTGCCAAAGGATACCGACTCCATACAATTAGTACAGCTAACGGAGGAAGCAAGGGTCTAGGTGGAGGAGATCGTATCCAGGCTACGATGGTATTTGAGAAGATTATTTAGTTATATTTTTTCAATATTACCTTCACAAAAATCTCAACAACCTGGGGCGAAGATATGATTCAGGAAGAGTTTAAGAATATTGTAGGAGCGTGAAGATGAAACATTATATAGAAATCCCTAAACTTTTAAACTTTGAGTTTAAAAACATGTCTAATTTTTATAGCCGTTTCTCTCAAATTAATGAAGTTCTTGCAAAAGACGATATTGTCCGTCTAGATTTTAAAAACACGAACTTTGTTAGCGGAGAAATGACAGTCTTATTATCAATGGTAGTTGAAAACCTACATGCCAGAAATTACCGTGTAGAAACTAATCATACAGTATTACCTGAAAGAACACAAAATCTTTTAGCGCGAAATGGTTTTTTTAAAAGATATAAATTAGCACCTGGATTATCAGACAATAAGAAAACTGTTATTCAATTATCTAAGATTCCCTGTGATGATGAAGATGCTGTTGATGAGTATATTGAAAATAAATTTCTTGCGAAAATTATTTCTGAAATTGAGCCAATTTTCAGAAATGAAATCTCAATTTTTATTTTCGAACTTGTACACAATATTTTAGAGCATTCTGGAGCTCAACATGTAATAATGTGTGGACAACACTATCCAAATATTAACAAGATACGTTTTGCTATCGCAGACACCGGGATTGGATTACCAAATTATATTCTAAGTAAAAAAGACTTATCTAGTGAAAGAGAAGCTATTGAATGGGCTTTTACAAGAGGGAATACAACGAAAGAATTAGAATCTGATTCTGATGCAGACAGTGGTGTAGGTTTGGCTTATATACAAGAAAAAATATCAAAAAAAGCATCTATGAAGTTATTTTCTAATCATTCGTATTTTCATATCAAACAAGATGGGAGTTTATCTTATAGAAATTTGGAATACAGTGTACTCGGAACACTAATTATTTTTGATTTCGACATCGAACAATGTAATAAAATGTTATAATTAAAGAAATGAAATGGAGGAATAATATGGAAACAGTAAATGTAAAAGAAGTCATTGGAAGTAAGCTAGCAACTAGTAGTGATAAAGGTTTGCTTCTCTATAAAATTTTGGAAGAAAAAGTAACTAATAAAGAACCAGTGACGGTTGATTTTTCTGATATAAAAACTGTTATCCCATCATTTACAAATAAAGCATTTGGTAAACTTTTTGATGTGATTAATTTAACAGAATACGAAGAATTAATAAACTATAATGAAAATATAAATAAACTTTTTATGGATTGTATTGAATATTCGATAGAAAACAGTACAACAAAAAGAGAACAATACAAAGCAGAAATTGATAAAATGTACAAAGAAATTGAGGAACAAAATGCTGAGTCCTAATTTTATTAAAGCTACTATCAACAAACTTAACTTAAGGATGCCAACTAGAGATGTTCTAGTGGATACAAATGTACTTTTAGATTTGTTTAGTGGTGAAAACAAATATAGATACGATAAATTCTGGGAACACTCTTTAGAAAATAATATCACTTTATATGTAACAACATTAACTATTTCCGAATATATTAATCGAAAATGCCGGACTGCATATGAAGTTTATCGGGATAATTTGTGTGATCGTGAAGAAAAAGGAGAAAGTATTGATGATGTAGAGTTTGAATACAAACGAGGATTTCAAAAAACATCTGAGTATACTAATGTTCTTGATGATAGTTTAAAACAAGTTAGGATTATATTGAACGATGTTCAATTGATAGACATAGAACATGATGAACTAAAAGATATAGAGCCAAGCAATTACAATCTCAAAGATTTCAATGATGCAATTTTTTATCATTTGGCAACAAAAAATTCTTTTGGCATTGTAACTCATGACAGGGATTTTCTTGAATCACCGTCACCTTTAATCGTTTATACAAATTTAAATTAATAAAAAAATCCTCACACTGCCTGCAAGCAAAGATGTGAGGATGTACTGTGTATAGAAAGAATGGCATTAAAAAGCCCTCTTTTCTGTACCCATTTTAACAAAATAAAGGGGAAAAATCAATGTGGGTTGAAGAACTTCCCAACGGAAAATACAAATTTTTTGAGAGATACAAAGACCCTTATACCGAGAAATGGAAAAGGGTTTCTGTCACGCTTGAGTCTAGATCAGCAAGGGCTAAAAAAGAAGCCCGAAAATTGCTGGACGATAAAATAAGTGAAATCTTACAATTAGTGATGTGCTATTCCACCCGATATTTAATGAGTGGTGGGATCTGCATATCCTGGAAATGAAAAAGAGCTCGTATATCACACAGAAAGCCACAATCACGCGTATTCTTGATAAGGTTGAAATAGGCACCAAAATTAAAAATATGAACGTGCGACTTATTCAATCAATCATCGATACCGAAGATTGGACTTACACCCAAAAATATCGTGTAAAATCCATGCTTAATGTATTCTTTGACTACGCTCAAGAGCGCGACTACATAGATAGCAATCCTGCAAGAAAAGCAAAACTGCCACCCAAAGAAAACAGGATCCAGAAGAAGCTAAAATCTCAAAATAAATATCTAGAGCCGTGGGAATACAAGGCAATTTTGAAAGAGCTGTACAGGAAAGATATCACGTTAAGATACGCCCTCGCTTGCGAATTTATGCTTTTAAATGGCTGTCGGATTGGAGAACTGGCAGCCTTAAAAATAGATTGTTTTAACGAGGAAGAAAAAACTCTAGATATTAGGACGACATACAATCGATACATACCAGATGATAATGGGCCGAAAACATTCGCGAGCTTTCGAACTGTGCACTTAACAAAGAGAGAAATCGAGATTATACACAAAATGCTGGAGCTTCGAGAATTGAGTGAGGCAACGGATCCTAAATGGTATAAGAGTGATCGCATATTTGTCACAAACACAGGTAAGCCAATACACAGCTCAATACTCTGCGCGTCACTTAAACGGGCCAATTCTCGGCTCGAGAAACCGATTGAAAAAGATATTGGATGCCACTACTTCCGACATACCATGATAAGCATTCTGGCAGAAAATAAGGTACCGCTCAAAACAATCATGGATAGAGTCGGACACGCTGACTCTGAGGTGACTGAGTCAATATACATGCACGTCACGAGGCACATGAAAGATGAAGCAATAGAAATATTAGACAATGACATAAACGGGATTATTTAAAAAGTTTTGCCCCTTTTATGCCCCCTGAACAAAGAAAAAGCCCTTCGGATAAAATCCGAGGGGCTTAAAACGTTGTTAAATCAACGATTATTTTTTCAAGTTATAGAATGATTTCAATCCACGGTATTCAGCTACTTCACCAAGTTGATCTTCGATGCGAAGCAATTGGTTGTATTTAGCGATACGGTCTGTACGTGAAAGTGAACCAGTCTTGATTTGTCCTGCGTTTGTTGCAACTGCGATGTCAGCGATTGTTGAATCTTCAGTTTCACCTGAACGGTGTGATACAACGGCAGTGTAACCAGCTTCTTTCGCCATTTCGATAGCGTCGAATGTTTCAGTAAGAGTACCGATTTGGTTAACTTTGATAAGGATTGAGTTAGCAGCACCTTCTTCGATACCTTTTTCAAGGTAAGAAGTGTTTGTTACGAAGAAGTCGTCACCAACCAATTGAACTTTACCACCAAGACGTTCAGTAA
>OLNS01001803.1_pt1 | contig 15360 bp, 15 predicted proteins | sample 1673031 | NCBI WGS metagenome assembly OLNS01 (sample SAMEA3136748, study PRJEB25190) | human gut metagenome | biome: human gut; feature: human-associated habitat; material: faeces | place: Austria | collected 2013
GAGCGCAGAATAAAGCAAAGAGGACTGCAACGCAGTCCTCTTTTTTTATCCACAGACGGTGGATAACTTATTCATCGATGATGGTGGTGAAGGTCAGGGTTTCGCTTTCGTTCGGGTGCAATTTGCGGATACCCTGCTTGTGCAGTTCCCCCGCTGCGGCAAGACCTGCGGGGCCGCCGCCGATAATCACAACGTCCTTCTGTTCCATCGCTCAGTTCTCCTCCTTCCGCATATTGCCGGTGAGTACCCATGACCCCTGACGGCTGTAACGCACATTCTCCGGCTCGGTGCCCAACTCCTGCTCAATGAAGTGTTCGATCTTCATCTGGCAGAAGCCGCCCTGACAGCCGCCCATCATGGCGCGGGTGCGGTACTTGATGCCGGTCATGGTGGAAACGCCCAGCGGGTTGTGGATGGCCTGCAGGATCTCGGCCTTGGTCACTTCCTCACAGCTGCAGATCATCTCGCCGTAATCGGGGTCCTGCGCGATAAGCTCTGCCTGCTGTTCCGGCGTGCACCCGGCAAACTTGACGATGCCCTTGTGGTGCGGGTCAAAGTCTGGGTTTTCCTCAAACTTTTCGCGCTCCTGCATCAGACCGATGACGTAGCGGGCCAGCGGCACGCTGCCGGTCAGGCCCGGGGATTCAATGCCCACGAGGTTGACGGCATTGGGTGCCACGTCGTCCCGGATCTCCACCTTCCAGTCCTGAATGGCGCCGTTCTCATCCACCCACTTGGGCTGGATGCCGGCGAAGGTGCGGATCTGATCCTTTTTAAAGATGTGGGGCCACAGCTTTGCGCCCTCCACGGCCAGACTGTCCATGTTGGCCTGCGGCACGCTGTAATCGTCCAGCACATCGGTGTTCTCCGCGTCCGGGCCAACAGTCACGTTGCCGTCCACGGTGGGGGTGATGTGGATGCCCATATAGGTGTTGCTGGGCACCGGGTACACCGGCATGGGCAGAAGCTTGCCCATGCGCTTGTGGAGGATGATGTAGTTGCTGCGGGAGCCGATGACACGGTAGCCGGTCAGGCCCAGCAGGTCGGAGATCTGCTTTGCGCCCAGACCAGCGGCGTTGACCACCCAGCGGGTGCAGAAATCGCCATGGGCAGTATGCAGGTAGTACAGCTCATTTTCCCGGGTGATAGCCTCTACCTTGTGGTCAAAGAAGAAGTCCACGCCGTTGGCATGTGCGTTCTCGGCCAGAGCCACCGTGTACAGGAACGGGTCCATGATGCCGCTGTTTTTGGACCACATGGCAAACTTGCCCACCACGGCGGGCACCAGCTCATGAGCCAGCAGGGGGAGACGGCGGCAGACCTCGTGAATACCGCCAGCCGGGAAGAGCTTGCCCGCATCCTGCGGGACTACGGCGAGGAACCCTACGCATGGCAGATTGCAGGAAAGATCGTGGAGGCGCGGGAAACTGCCCCCATCCTGACCACCCTGCAGCTGGCAGACATTGTAGCAAGCGCGATGCCCCCGGCAGAGCGCCGCAAAAACAAGAACCCCTCCCGCCGCACCTTTCAGGCACTGCGCATTGCAGTGAACCATGAACTGGATGCGCTGGAAGAGGGCTTGGATACCATTTTCGATCACCTTGCACCGGGCGGCCGGTTGTGCGTGATCACCTTCCACTCTCTGGAGGACCGGCTGGGCAAGAACAAGTTCCGCCGCTGGTCCACGGCCTGCACCTGCCCGCCGGAGTTTCCGGTGTGTGTATGCGGCGGCAAGGCAAAGGCAAAGCTTATCACCCGCAAACCCATTGAAGCTGATACGCAGGAGCTGGAGGAGAACCGGCGCAGCCGTTCCGCCCACCTGCGTGTACTGGAAAAATGCTGAGATGCCGGAAGCACCGGCATCATGAGGAGGAGAGGAACCATGGGTCAGCCAGCATACGATCGTAACGCGGCGCGCCGCCGCAGGGCGCCGCAGCCGCAGCGCAAAGCAAACCTGCGGGTAGCAAAGGGCGGCAAGCGGCGGTTGAACCCGCTGCAGGCCGCCGTACATAACGCCATGAATCTGGTGGCGGCAGCACTGCTGGTGGGTTTTGCCATCAGCCTGCTGTGGAGCGAGGCACAGCTGGTGGAGCTGAACGACCAGATCCAGGACGCAAAAGCGCAGCTGGTCAGCGAGCAGAGCCAGTATACCTACTACAACAGCACCCTGAACAGCAAGACCAACATTGCCAGCGTGGAGGAGACCGCAGGGCGGCTGGGTCTGATGAAGGTAGACCCCAGCCAGATCACCTACATCCGCTTGGGCGAGAGCGGCGCACTGGTGCGCCGGGAGTCCACCGTGCGGCAATGGACCGACTTTTTGTACACCGGTGCGGTGAACATTCTGGGCACCGTGAGATAAACGGAGAAAGCGTGCGGCGGCGCACGCTTTTTTCGGTTTATGGACACCGCAGTCTGAACAAATAACAGCGCAGGGCGTGCGGAATGCAGTGCACGCCCCGCAGGAGAGAACCAATGCAAGAACCTTTCCGTAACAAAAAAAGCAGGGGCTACCGCCTGCGTCCGGCTTCTGGACGGGATCGGCTGGACAGCCGGGTGCGGCGGATTTGCAGCCGTCTGGGCATCCTTGCGGTGGTGGTGGCAGCCGCTATCGTCATCCGCAGCCTGTATAATATCCAGATCGTCCACGGGGCAGAGTACCGCCAGTACGCCGCCCAGCAGCAGCTGCTGGATACCACCATCAAGGCCACCCGCGGCGAGATCTACGATGCTTCCGGCATCACCCTTGCTTCCACCAGCGTGGTGTGGACCATCTGGGCAGACCCCAGTTACAGCAGCATCCTTTATACCAGCAAGACCAATGATGACGACACCGTGACCAAAACGCTGGACCCCGCCATGTGCGCCGAGGTGAGCCGGGAGCTGACGTTGCGTCTGCTCTCCGGGGACGGCGAAAGCTTGGACAGCGTGGATACCTCCTCGGCAGAGTACCAGCAGCAGTACCAGACCGTTTACGATGCACTTTCCCGGCTGGATTCTGCCTACGTCACCCTTGCCACCAAGGTGAACAACGCGGTGAAGCTTTCCATTGAAAAATACGTCACCAGCTTCAACAAGACGCACAAAAAGGCTACCGACACCTCCCGCAAGGGGCGGATCTCAGTGTCCTCGGAAAAAAGCTTCCAGCGCAACTACCCCTACGGTGCCTTTGCCGCAGCGGTGCTGGGCTTTACGGATGCGGACGGCGTCGGCGCCTACGGACTGGAAAAATCCTATCAGTCCACCTTGGCCGGTGTGGATGGCCGCACCATCACCCAGCGCAACGCGGTGGGTAACGCCATTGCAGATGCCAACGCCACCACCTTTGCCGCCAAGGACGGCTCCAATCTGGTGCTGTCGCTGGATGTGAACGTGCAGGAGATCGCGGAGCGGTACCTGAACGAAGCCATTGCAGCCAATACGGTGGAAAACCGCGGCTGCGCCATTGTGATGGACGTCAAGACCGGTGCCATCCTTGCCATGGCTTCCAAGCCGGACTTTGACCCCAACGATCCGCTGAACTACACCGCCAACGAGGCCTACCTCAACGAGCTGGTGCACGCAGAACCGGAACTTTACGGCATCTATAAAAAGGACGCCGACGGCAACTACATCACCGACGAGCAGGGCAACAAAATTCTGGACGAGGAAGCGGACTATTCCGGCTACTACCGGGATATCCTGTGGAAAAACAAGACCATCACCGAGCTGTACTACCCCGGCTCTGTGTTCAAGGTCATCACCTCCGCCATGGGCATCGACTCCGGCGTGGCCACCATGAACACCACCTTTACCTGCTCTGGTGCTTACGGTGTAGCCAAGGAGACCTACCACTGCGCCGGACGCAAGGCGCACGGCCTGCTCAATATGGCCGAGGCGCTGCGCAAGAGCTGCAACATCTACTACATCCAGCTGGGGCAGCGTGTCGGCTCGCAGCAGTTCTATAACTACTTCGATGCCTTCGGCTTTACCGCCCGCACCGGGGTGGACCTGCCCAGCGAGACCAACTTTATGCAGTACTACCGCGCCGACCAGCTGGGCGAGGTGCAGCTGGCTTCCTCCTCCTTCGGTCAGGCCATGGCCATCACCCCGCTGCAGATGTGCACCGCCATTGCGGCTACCGTCAACGGCGGGTATCTGGTTACCCCCCATGTGGTGGATAAGATCACCGATGCCAACGGCAACGTCATTCAGGAGATCGGCGCAAACGTGCGCCGTCAGGTCATCAGCCAGAGCGCCAGCGAGGTCATCCGGGAGATGATGGAGTACGAGGTGGGCAACGGCACCGGCGGCGGCAAAAACGCCTATGTGTCCGGCTATCGCATCGGCGGCAAGTCCGGTACCTCCGAGCAGCTGAATATGCACCGCCGCGCCGATGGCGACTATAAAAAGGTGGCCTCCTTTGTGGCAGTGCTGCCCGCCAACGACCCGGAAATTCTGGTCTACGTCATGCTGGACGACCCCAACAACGCCCGGACGGACTACTCCTCCATCCTTGCAGCCCCTGTGGCGGGCAATATCATCAGCGAGGTGGCTCCCTATCTGGGCATCGCCACCGATGGCGAGGACCGCAGCGGCACCATCGTCACCGTGCCGAACCTTGTGGGAACTGAGTGGAGCAACGCGCAGGTGAGCCTGAATATTCAGGGCCTGAAGCATCAGCTGCAGGAGAGTCAGAGCAGCCAGTCTGCTGCCCCGGTCACCTACCAGTACCCCCACGCGGGTGCAAAGGTGCCCTACGGCACCACCATCTACCTGTATACCGATACCTACGAGGGCAGCCGCACCGAGGTGCCGGATGTGACCGGCAAGAGCCCGGACTTTGCCCGCCAGATGCTGAGCGCCGCCGGGCTGAACTGTGTGGTGGAGGGCAGCGGCACGGTGCAGGCGCAAAGCGCCGAGCCCGGCTCCAGCGTGCAGCGCGGCACCATCATCACCCTGACCTGTGGGTAAAAACGATTTTATAGCGCGTTTTCCGCTGCGGCTCCATTCGTGAAAATGCGATTCCGGGCAGACCGCAGTCTGCCCGGAATCGCCCAATTTATAAGATGATTTCCGCTGAGAATGGCCAGAGCAGCGCGGAGGCCATTTCAAATCGTCTTACTTGCCCGCCAGCAGCACCGCCAGCACGGCTTTCTGGACGTGCAGACGGTTCTCCGCTTCGTCAAAGATCTCGTCCGCGTGCTGCTCGAACAGGGCGGTGGAGATCTCCTCGCCCCGGTGGGCGGGCAGACAGTGCAGCACCAGCGCGCCCGGCTTTGCGTTTTCCAGCAGACGGCCGGTGAGCTGGAAGCCCACAAAATCCCGCAGACGCTGCTCGCTTTCAGCCGTGCCGGGGGCGGTGGTGTTCCACGCGGCGGTGGCTACAATGTCCGCATCCCGCAAGCCCTCGGCGGGGTCGGTGGTCAGGTGGAAGGCATTGCCGTATTCGTGGGCAAACATCAGCACATCCGCTGCCGGGCGGTAGCCCGGGGGACAGACGCAGGATACCTGCATCCCCGCCAGCAGGCCGCCCACGATCAGGCTGTTTGCCATGTTGCTGCCGTCGCCCACAAAGCAGAGCTTCAGCCCTGCCAGCGTGCCCCGGCGCTCCCGAATGGTCATCAGGTCAGCCAGCACCTGACAGGGGTGGGCGTAGTCGGTAAGGCCGTTGATCACCGGAATGCCGGAAAGCTCCGCCAGCTCTTCCAAATCCCGCTGGCGGTAGGTGCGCCAGACGGCGCAGTCGTAGTAGCGCCCCAGCACCCGGGCGGTGTCCCGCAAAGGCTCGCCGCGCCCGGCCTGCAATTCGGCGGTGTTTATGTAGTTGCCAAGGCCGCCCATCTGGTACACGCCCACCTCAAAGCTGGTGCGGGTGCGGGTGGATGCCTTGGAGAACAGCAGCGCCACGCTTTTGCCCGCCAGCAGCGGCTCGGTGCGGCCCGCCTTGCAGTCCGCTTTCAGCTGGTCTGCCACATCCAGAATATGGGTCAGCTCGGCAGGGGAAAGGTCGCTCATTTTCAGCAGATTTTTCATGCCTGCTCCTTCGGAGCGGTCGGCTCCATCGTGCCCAGCACCTCGGCCAGCACCTCCAGCGCCATGTCTACTTCGTGCTCGGAGACGGTCAGCGGCGGCAGCAGACGCAGCCGGGTCTTGGCGGTAAGCACCAGCAAGCCCTTTTCGCGGCAGGCAGCCAGCACATCCGCAGCCTGCACATCAAAGAACTCGATACCCACCATCAGGCCGATGCCAGAAATGTTCTTGACGTGGGGCAGCTTTGCCAAGCCGGTGCGCAGCTGTACGGCGCGCTCGCTGACCTGTGCAAGGAAGCTCTGGTCCAGACGATCCACCACCACGTTGGCTCCGGCGCATACCACCGGGTTGCCGCCGAAGGTGGAGCCGTGGGTGCCGGGGCCCATGCCCTCGGCTACCTTTTCATTCATCAGCACCGCGCCGATGGGCAGGCCGCCGCCCAGCCCCTTGGCAAGGGTGACGATGTCCGGCTTGAGGTTATAGTGCTCGCAGCACAGGAAGGTGCCGGTGCGGCCTACGCCGGTCTGCACTTCGTCCACGATGAGCACAAGGTCTTTTTCATCGCACAAAGCGCGCACGGCCTGCACATACTCCGGGTCCAGCGCCATCACGCCGCCCTCACCCTGAATGAGTTCCATCATCACGGCGCAGGTGTGGCGGTCTACCAGCTCCCGCAGCGCTTCGATATCCCCCGCCGGGACGTACTGGAAGCCCTCATTGAAGGGGCCGAAGTAGTTGTGGAACACCTCCTGCCCGGTGGCGGTCAGGGTGGCAAGGGTGCGGCCGTGGAAGCTGTTGACCAGCGTGATGACATTGTAGCGGTCCTTGCCGTAATGATCCACGCTGTACTTGCGGGCGGCCTTGATAGCGCCCTCGTTGGCTTCGGCACCGGAGTTGCCGAAGAACACCTTACTCATGCCGGTGCGCTTGCACAGCTTTTTGGCCAGCTTGCCGCAGGGTGCGGTATAGTAGAGGTTGGAGGTGTGCTGCAGCTTGTGTGCCTGCTGGGACACGGCTTCTGCCCATGCAAGGTCGCAGTAGCCAAGGCTGTTCACCCCGATGCCGCTGGTGAAGTCCAGATACTTCTGTCCCTCAGGGCCCTCGGCGTACAGCCCGTGGCCTTTTTCCAGCACGACGGGGTTACGGTTATAGGTGTGCAGGACGTACTCGTTGTCCCGCTTGATGACTTTTTCAGAATCCATAGGTGTACCTCCTGTAACTTGGAGCGATTGCGCAAGGCCTTGCGGCTGCGGGAATTCGTTGCCTTTATTATAACTTTCCGCCGGCGATTGCGCAATCTTTTTATTCGCGGTGGCTGCGGCGGTAGAAGCGGGTACCGGAGCCACGGTCGGAGAACAGTTCCAGCAGGATGGAGTGCGGCACACGGCCATCAATGATGACTGCTTCGTGCACGCCCTGATAGATGGCATCCGCCATGCCGCCGATCTTGGGGATCATGCCGCCCGCAATGATGCCGGCGGACTTGTAGCCCTCGATCTCGGTCACCTCCACCTCGGGGATGAGGGTGGTCTCGTCCTCCTTATCCCGCAGCAGACCTGCGATATCGGTCATGGACACCAGCTTTTCGGCCTTGAGGGCAATGGCGATCTGGGCCGCGGCAGTGTCGGCGTTGACGTTGTACGCCTGCCCGAGGTCATCCATGCCCACGGTGGCGATGACCGGGATAAAGCCGCCGTCCAGCAGGCTTTCGATCAGGGTGGCGAATATCTGGGAAGACCGGCTGGCAGACATCTGGGTCTGCCAGATGGAAAAATACAGAGATTATGATAAATTCAAGAAATGCAGCAAATGTGAACTGAAAGCATGGTGCAGGGGATGTCCCGCCGTGGCAAACGGTACTACCGGAGACTTCTACGGTGCGGATCCCCAGTGCTGGAAGACGAGAAACGAGATCACGGGAGAGGAGTTGTAAGATGGACTTAGCAACATGTTTGAAAAAAATGGAACTGGTGGGAGTGTTGGCGTTTGCCACAGTGGACAGTGACGGTGCACCACAGATCCGTAATATCAGCGCGATTCATTATGAATCCGATGCCATTTATTTTTTCACAGCAAGGGGCAAGAACTTTTGTAGGGAACTGTTAGAAGATGGCAGAGTACAGATCCTTTGTTATACAAAATATAAAGAGATGATCCGTATGTCCGCCAAGGCGTATGCTGTACCGGAGGAGGAACAGGCGAAATGGCGGGATATTATTTTCGAGGAACAGCCGTATTTGGCCAATGTCTATCCCGGTGATACAAGAAGTATCGGCATCATTTTCTGCATCGACCGGGCGGAGGTGGAATATTTTAATCTCGGTGTGAACCCTATTTTCCGGGACACTTATACACTGGGTGGTGGTACAATAACAAAAAAGGGTTATAACATTACCGAAAAATGCATTGGCTGTGGAAAATGTCGTACAAAATGTCCCCAACGGTGTATCGAGGAAGGAAAACCGTACCGGATACTGCAAAACCATTGCCTGCATTGCGGCAACTGTTATGAAAACTGTCCGGTGAAAGCGATCGTAAGAGAATGAACCAGAGTGAGAGAAGAAACTATTTAATACAAAAGCTGTTGGAAGAGCAGCCACAGTATGCCAAAATGCAGATTCCGGGGAGATGTGAGGAGCAGAAGACGCTTCTGCGGGCACTTATGAATGTCCGGATGCCGGGTGAACTTTCGGAGGAATTTCTGCAGATCCAGGATGCCTATCTTGCAGAGGAAAATGCCGGAAGAGGTATTGTAACATTGGCAGAGATCCAGGAGTTATCCACAGATCTCTATCTCTGGAAGGGAGATATCACCAGACTGCAGGTGGGAGCCATCGTAAATGCTGCCAACAGCGGTATGACCGGATGTTATCAGCCTTGCCATAACTGCATTGATAATTGTATTCATACTTATGCGGGGATCGAACTGCGGAATTATTGCAATGATATTATGCAACGTCAGGGATATGCGGAGCCCACGGGACAGGCGAAGATCACACCGGCATTTAACCTGCCCTGCGATTATGTGATACATACCGTGGGACCTATCGTACAGGGAAGGCTGACAGAGGAACAGGAACGTCTGCTTTGTTCCTGTTATGAAGCCTGCCTGCGTATTGCAGAGGAAAATAACGTGGAAAGTATCGCGTTCTGCTGTATTTCCACGGGAGTATTTATGTTCCCCAATGAAATAGCGGCGGAACTGGCAGTACAAACGGTGAAAAATTATAAGAATAAGACAAATTCTAAGATCAGGGTGATATTTAATGTTTTCAAAGAAGAGGACGAACGAATCTACAGACAGCTACTTAACTAAATTAACAGCGATAAAAGAAAAAATAGGGCAGGCGGATGCGGTTGTAATCGGCGCCGGAGCGGGGCTGTCTACGGCAGCAGGATTTACCTACAGCGGGGAACGGTTTGACCGGTATTTTTCTGATTTTGCCGCAAACTATCATTTTTCCGACATGTATTCCGGAGGCTTTTATCATTATGATACGCTGGAAGAATATTGGGCCTACTGGAGCCGGTACATCTACGTGAACCGCTATATGGATGCGCCCACGGATCTCTACGACCGGCTGCTTGCATTGGTGAAGGATAAGGATTATTTCGTGCTGACCACCAATGTGGATCACTGCTTCCAGAAAGCAGGCTTTGATAAGAGCAGACTGTTCTACACGCAGGGCGATTACGGTCTGTTTCAGTGCAGCAAACCCTGCCATCGCGGGACCTATGATAACGAAGAGACCGTGAAAAAAATGGTAGTAAGTCAGGGGTACTGCATCGAGGAAGGAGAACTGACGGTGCCGGAAGGCACACAGATCCGGTGCACCGTGCCCACCGAACTGGTGCCCCGATGCCCGAGGTGCGGCAGACCCATGAGCATGAATCTCCGGGCCGACAATACTTTCGTGCAGGACGCCGGGTGGGATGCTGCGGCGAAGCGGTATGAGAAGTTCATGGAAGATCACAGGGGACAAAACGTTGTATTTCTCGAACTCGGTGTCGGCTACAACACCCCCGGCATCATCAAATACAATTTCTGGAAGTATGCCTATAACTGGCGGAATGCTTTTTACGTCTGCATCAACAAGGGCGATGCCTATGTGCCGAAGGAGATCGAGAATAAGACGGTGGGAGTCGATGCGGATCTTGCGGAAGTGATAGAAAAAACTTCCTCCTTGACCTAAAGCTAACTTTAGGTGCCACAATGTCTTCAGAATGATTTTTCAATATATTTGAAAAAAGAAAAGGAGACAGAGCAGAAATGAAAAAACCATAGTAACTGTTCAGAACCCCCTGATTATTCAAGTAATATTTGAACCAAAACAGAGAAATTAATATTTCTGTTTTGCATTGTGTTTCCTGTAATCTGTGGATAATCAAACCACAGGTACTTCGTTAATTATTCTATTGTGGATTACTCCACAAATAAATGAAATAATCATGTTTCAAAGCTGTAATCTACAGCTTTTGAATAAATTTAGCAACACCTGAACCTTGAAATTTGATACTTATCCACCGTCATTTTGACTATAGTCAAATTTTCACGAATTCGCTTTTTCCTTGGTTTTCCTGTAAAATAGAAACATAAAAAACAGGAAAGAAGGTGGTCTGAATGCCAATTAATATCACGGAAGAATTTGTTTGCAATCTAATAGAGCAGAATGCTGCACTTATCGCATAGGTTGCAAATCTCTCCGAAACTGTTGAATCTCTTAACCAGACCATCAAGGATCTTCAGGAGCAGTTAAACAAAATCTATCTGGGAACCCTGATATCATTTTCAACTAAGTGGGTTCTGAACAGTTACGTTGATTTTAAATATATGGAAGAGGAACTGGCACGGAAATTTTTTTGCACCGGATTATCCGGAGATAGCGAAGAAGGCACTTGCCAGAATGCTCAGCCTGACAGGAGAACCGGTATTTGATGAGAAGGGGATGCTGCAGAAGGGTGTTATTGTAAGACATCTGCTCCTGCCGGGACATAAGAGGAATGCCAGAGAGGTTATAGAGTATATACATCAGAATTACGGAGACAGGGTCATCTTAAGCCTGATGAACCAGTATACTCCTTTGAGAGACTGAAGGAAAGGGAAGACTGCAGAGAGCTCTGCCGGAGGGTGACAAAGAGGGAGTATGAGGCAGTCATAGCGTATACACTTTCCCTTGGGATGGAAAATGTTTTTATCCAGGAAGGGGAGACAGCAAAGGAGAGCGTTATTCCGAAATTTGATGAGAAAGGAATTTTGGAAAGGCACAGCCTGACAGAACCCGGTAATTTTACCAGTTAATGAAAATGTTAATTATCGAAAAGTAACAAACTTATCTGAAATGAGGGCTCAGTGATTGACAATTCAGTTGGCGAATGGTATTTTGTAATAAAGATTAATCGATTAACTCAACGAAGGAATTTTTTTTACAGGTTTAGTAAATCGATTAACTAATGGAGGAATCCTCATGAACATGAAGGAAATTGCGCAATTGGCGGGTGTAACTGCCGCAACAGTTTCGAACGCGATCAACGGAACTGGGAATGTCAGTGAGAAAAAAAGAAAAGAAATAATGGAAATCATTGAAAAGGAGGGTTACAGTCCCAATCGGTTTGCCAAAAGTCTCAGGACAAAAGAGAGCAACACGATTGGAATCATGGTAGAAGATATCACAGCGTTTCAGACACCACGGATCATTAACGGGATCAATAACTACGTTGAAAAGCAGGGCTATGCAGTGATCCTCAATAATATGAGTCTTCTTGAGAAGACAGGAAATCATTATTCTGAATTGTCCAGCTATCAGTCAGCAATAAGTAAAAGTATAAAGCTTTTTAACAAAACCCAGATTGACGGACTTGTCTATGTTGCGATGCATGACAGGGATGTAATGGAACTGATCCCCAAGCTGAGTATACCGATCGTCCTGGTTTACTGCTATGACACATCCAAAAAGAACTATTATGTAACCTATGACAATATGGATGTTATTGCAGATGTTGCAGAGTACCTGGTGAAACATGGACATGAGAAAATCGGGGTGATCAAGGGGGCAGAGGATTCCCTGCCTTCACAGAAGCGTCTGAGAAGCTTTATCACACAGCTGGAAAAGGCAGGGAAGGAATTGAAGGAAGAATATATCTTTCCGGGAGCCTGGGAATTTGGAGATGGGGTAAAGGCATATGAAAGGTTCAAACAGCTGGAAGAAAAACCAACAGCAATCTTTGCCATGAATGATCTGATGGCAACAGGCTTTATGGATGCAGCACTGAATGACGGTGTACGGATACCGGAAGATGTTTCTGTGATCGGATTTGACAACAGACAGGAGTGCAGATTTACCAGACCAAGGTTAACAACAGTTGATATCCCGCTGGAAAAGATGGGAGAGAAGGCAGGACAGGTATTATTAGACCTGATCAGTGGCAAAACGCCTGAGAACAGGAAGGTTATACTGCCATGTGAATTCCTGGAAAAAAATTCAGTTATTTAAATCAACAGGAGGAAATATTATGCGAAAGAAAATTTTAAAGGTAATGATGTGTGCAATAACAACAATGACTTTACTGGCAGGATGCGGAAGCAGTAATACAGGAAGCACGACCGGATCAGCCGGAGATACTGCGGCAGAGGATACAGCAGAAACAGCGGATTTCGCAGGAACCAAGCTTGTGATTGGTGTGGAATCCGGTTCCCCTAACATTGAGTTCTTTAAGAATAACGTAAGCGAATTTGAAAGTGCAACAGGAATTACAGTTGAATGGGTAGAAATCCCTCATGATAATATGCATGAGAGGTTTGTACAGGAGGCAATCTCACAGAGTGGTGCGATCGATATTTATGATACAGACCAGCCATGGATTTCTGAATTTGCTTCTAAAGGATATCTGGAGCCGCTGGGAGACAAGCTTTCAGAGGAGGATAAAAGTGATTTCTATGAAGCTGCATTAGATGCATCTTCCTATAATGGAGAATTATATTCTGTTCCTTTCTTTGTGCATACACCGGTTGTATTCTATAGAACAGACCTGTTTGAAGCAGCCGGTATTACAGAATTTCCTAAAACCTGGGAAGAATATGAGGAAGCAGCAAAGAAGCTGACCAAAGACGGTGTATATGGAACGATCATTGAGGCAAAGCAGGCAGGAGAGCCGGTAACCCATCTTGTTGACTGGTTCTATCAGGCAGGCGGTTCCATTATTGACGCTGATAATAACGTAACAGTGAATTCACCTGAAAATGCGAAGGCATTTAACTTCATGCTGAAGATGATGTATGAGGATGAAAGTGTTATGCCGGGATCTATCGGATATGACAATGCAGATGTACATAATATGTTTATGCAGGGCAAGGTTGCCATGGTTAAAAACTGGCCTTATATGTTCGCTATGGCAAAGGATCCTGAACAGTCTAAGGTAAGTGACAAGTTTGCAGTAGCGGTTCAGCCTGCAGGTGAAGAGCAGTCTACAGCAGCCTGGACATGGGGCTTTGGTATTTCCAGCAGCTCTAAGAATAAGGATGCAGCATGGGAATTTATAAAGTGGGCAACATCCTCTGAGAAGCTGGCACAGCTCGGAATTGCCAATTCCAATCCAGTGCCGAGAACCTCATCCCTGGAGATCGTTAATAATGACAGTACCTTAACAGAGTTTGATAAGGAAAGCATCCAGGTTATGAGCGATGCACTCCAGTATGCACATAACGCAACAGAGAACCCTAATTTCCCGACAATCCAGAATGAACTGTCTTATACTTTATCAGGTATTATGACGAAGCAGGTGAGTGTGGAAGACGGATTAGCTCAAGCTGAAAAAGCAATTAAAGAAGCGATCCAGTAGGCAGACAGATCCCCATACGGTTTTTCTGTATGGGGATTTTTTAACCCGGAATATTGGTTTTATTGTAAGGAGTAGTGAAAAATAATGAGTAGAAAAACAGGAAGTATTTCTATCAGGGAGAAAAAAAGACGAAGGGCAGGGTATTCACTGATAGCACCGGCATGTCTGGTATTGCTTGTTATATTTTTTGTTCCGCTGGTCTATGCCTTTGCCATCAGTATATCAGATTCAGATGCGATCATTAATAACAGCTTCAAGTTTGTAGGATTAAAGAATTACTTTTCTGTCATGACAAACTCCAAATTCCTGGCAGCACTAGGGCATACCTGCTTCTTTGTACTTACAACGATCACCCTGGAATTTATCATTGGATTTGTTGTTGCTTTGCTGCTGTACCGTGAGGTTGCAGGATCAAGGGTGTTCCGTCTTATCTTTGCTGTACCGCTGATGGTGGCTCCTGTTGTTTCAGGACTTCAGTGGAGATGGCTGTTTGCAGATCAGTACGGTATCATTAATGCCCTGATGAATAAGCTGGGACTCGAAGCACCCTTATGGTTTACCCAGGTTTCCACATCATGGGTGACCATTATTGTGGCAAACCTCTGGCTTGCTACCCCATTTGTTATCCTTGTACTGCTGGCAGGTCTTGGAGGGCTGTCAGAAGAGCTGAACGAAGCAGCATCTATTGATGGTGCGAACCGTACACAGACATTTTTCCATATCATCCTTCCCCAGCTTAAGCCAACGATCCTGATCATCCTTGTAATACGTCTGACAGATGCGTTCCGGATATATGATCTTGTTTATATCCTGACAGGCGGTGGTCCTGGTGGCGGAACAGAGGTGCTGAGCACATTTATCTATAAAAGGATCTTTTCAGACTGGAAATTTGGACAAGGATCGGCTGCAGCTTTTCTGGTTATGCTGATCATCTGTGTCTTAAGCTTTTTGTGCAATAAATGGATGAGTGAGGAGGAATAGTCGTGAACAGAAGAAAAGTAATGAATAGTTTGATTTTCCTGCTGCTGGCAATATTTTCCATAGTTACCCTGTTTCCCATTATATGGACGGCGATTACATCATTAAAAACGGATGTTCAGATGTTTGCGATCCCGCCAGATCTGCTCCCGCACCCGGCAACCCTGTCACATTACAAAGAAGTACTTATGGGAAATTTCCCGGCTTATATCAGAAACAGTATGCTGGTTACATTTTTCAGCTGTGCAATATCACTGGCACTTGGTATCCCGGCAGCCTACGGCTTTGCAAAATATGCAACTGAAAAGACAAAACCGGTCTTTGCAGCTGTGACTGCAGTCAGGATGGTTCCGCCGGTTGCCATGGTAATTCCTTTTTTCCTGATCATCCGTAACATCCATCTGAGTGATACCTTACTTGGACTGATCATTACCTATATCCCGTTTGAGCTGACACTGATCATATGGATGCTGAAAAACTTTTTCGGACAGATCCCAAGGGAAGTGGAAGAGGCAGCAGAGCTGGATGGACTTT
>OLNS01001804.1_pt1 | contig 15353 bp, 14 predicted proteins | sample 1673031 | NCBI WGS metagenome assembly OLNS01 (sample SAMEA3136748, study PRJEB25190) | human gut metagenome | biome: human gut; feature: human-associated habitat; material: faeces | place: Austria | collected 2013
TTATAGTCGACAAATATAATTCGCCTGTTATTTCTAATAATCTCCACGGAAGTCAGTGGAAAAATCATATTTTTGAGAGATTGGCATTGATTCTGCTGATAGCTTCTTTAGGCGTATCTTTCCGCGAAATACAGATTTCCACCCGTTCACTGGAGATTTACCTGGGAACGATGGAGAAAGGAAAACACAAGAAATAAGATTGTTCGTATTCCCGTTAAAGTCTATCATTATCAAGATACCACCCGGCAAGGAAGAATAACCGTAAAGCGGCTTCCCTTGCCTACCTCGGACTTGAGTTCGATCTTTCCACCCAGCTTCTCTATAATCACCTGACAAATAGAAAGTCCCAATCCTGCTCCCTGCGAAAATTCGTTTTGTTTGTAGAAACGGCTGAAAATCATCCGTTGTTCTTCTCGTGGAATCCCTCTTCCGGTATCTTCTACATAAATCTGTACTTTGCCTTCATCCGGCAGATAACTATATCCTAATTTGATATATCCGGTTTCCGTAAACTTACCGGCATTATTCAGAAAGTTTGTCAGGACTTGTATCAAGCGCTCTCTGTCCACATTGATTTCCAAAGGTGTATTATCCACTTCTTTCAGGAATTCCAAATGTGGAGCAATCAGAACCTGATGTGTCATATAGATATCGTCAATCAACTCTCTCACCTTGCATCTCTTGAATGAGAAAGACATATATCCTGATTCGATACGGGAAAGTTCCAAGATATCATTAATCAGTTTGAGTAATAACTCGCTGTTCTTGTTAATAGTACTGATATACTCTTCGCGTTCTACGGAACTCAATCCATCTTCCAATGCCAGTATATTGGCAAAGCCAACGATTGAATTAAGCGGAGTACGTATCTCATGGCTCATATTTGCGAGGAATGATTGTTTCAATTCCGCCTTTTCAGCCAATAAGCGTGCTGCTTCCAATTCTTCTTCACGATCTTTTATATCCTGTATATTAAGCAACAAACCTGCAGTTTTATATTCGCCTCCAGGTAGCTGTTTGGTGGTATAACGGAACTCCCACCACTGATAGCCTTTGCCGTCGAAGTTACAAAGCTCCTGCACAATCTTTTTATGAGCACTTTTCAGATTTCGCCAGTTGAACTTCACTCCTTCCCAATGGTCGGGATGGATAAAGCTCATGAATTCCTTAAACGAAAGTTGTCTGGGATTTAACCCTTGCGACGCCCAGAATGCATCTTCAAAAACAAAACAACCGTTATCCAATCTCCAGGCATACGTCATTCCACCCTCAATGGCTAATGACAATGTTTCTTTTTCATCAGCCAATGCTATAAGAGCCTGCTTTTTCCTCATCTGTTCCCGAAGGTATAGCCACCAAAGAGAAGCGAAAAGAATAATTAGTATAAGAATGAACGATGCGACTGAAATTCCCCACAGCAAAGGGTATTTATCACTAAACGGAATATTGATAATACGATATTTAGCAGGAATACTTTCCTTACTCAAACCTATTTGCGTCATTGTATTCCAATCAACAACATACTCTTTCCGGCTTTCAACAATAGGCATGTCCGCCGGACTCGCACCGTGTAATATACGAACGGCTGCTTTCACCTCTTCTTCCACCTGAATAGGCAACGAAGTGATGTATCCACCCAGCAACTTCTCACCAAACCCGAAGGCTTCATTGATGGCTGTCAGACTGGGACTGCCACAGATGCTTCCAATATTAATGGTAGTATAATCCCGTTTCAGCTGAATATAACATTGATCTCGGTAGCTTCTGTTCAACACCCACATAAAGGTGGCGTCCGAATGATTTCTGGCATTACGTAAAGGAATAGCCATGAAACGAGTATAACCTTCCTCCTGCGTTAAACGTATCTGTTCTTCAAGAGAAAGTTCGGGGTTATCGATGAATCCGGTCACTTTATGACCTTTAAACTGTTCCTTTGCATCTCTTCTGATTTGTTTATCGATATAAGTGGTATCGAGCATGGTAAACAACCGGACGTGTTCACCGAAAAGTTCTTTTGCCACACTGACATTTTTATTAAAGGCGATCTTATCATGGAAACCCGTCACATTAGGATGGCGTTTCAGCAATCCCCAATTCGGGTAATTGACACCACCAAAAACCACAGGTACTTCTTTGCCCAACTGCACCCCACATTTCATCAATGAATAGGTAGCCTGGTCTTCATTCACCAGAATCACTTTTATTCTGTTTGGAACATGGCTGAATCTTGTAATCAGTGTCTGACAGCAGATACTTTTCGGAGATTTACAGTTGGAACAGACACCTGTCTTCGCACACGGAAGCCCTTCAAAACGCTGTCCGTTAATCGGAGCTGCCACATACTTTGCACGGGCATATGCATCCTCTGCACTTCTTACAATTTTGTTCATGCCAACGATCATCAGAACATTTTCCGGTCCGTAAGAAATAGCTGCCACACGGTTTGCATTTCCATCTATATTAACCAGTATCCCATCTTCCGAGATTGCATTACAGCTTGCCAGAAAATAATCGCAGTTAAGTGCCTGATGCATCATCTCTGCTTTTTCCTCCGGTGTCGCACACAGATCTCTGTCCAGCACTTTATAATTTCCTTTATGAAGTGCTTCAGGAAGACCAATTGCCTTAATGCTCATAGACCCTCCCCAACTGATGCTGCTTCCTTCCGGAATCAGCTCCAGTGCAAGGGCAAGTGCCTCTTCTTTGGTCTGTACATAATGTCCCTCCATCTGACGGGACTTCAAATTCTTTATCACCTGCTCAGCGAGCAGATCATTTCGCTTTGTAACGAATTTATCCATTATTCAACCACCTGGATCCATCCTTCCGGTGCTTCGATGTGTCCCATCTGAATTCCGGTAAGTGTTTCATATAATTTCTTGATAACAGGTCCCATCTCATCCATTCCGCTTGGGAAGCAGATTTCTTTACCATGATCTACAATCTTTCCAACCGGTGAAATAACTGCTGCTGTTCCGCAAAGTCCGCATTCTGCAAAGTCTTTTACTTCATCAAGATATACTTCTCTTTCTTCTGTCTCAAGTCCAAGATAATGTTCTGCCACATAAAGAATAGAACGTCTTGTAATAGATGGAAGGATACTGTTTGACTTCGGAGTAACTACTTTACCATCTTTTGTGACGAAGATGAAGTTTGCTCCACCTGTCTCTTCTACTTTTGTTCTTGTTGCAGCATCCAGATACATATTCTCATCGTATCCTTCTCCATGTGCTGTCACGATTGCATGAAGGCTCATTGCATAGTTAAGACCTGCTTTTACATGACCTGTTCCATGCGGTGCGGCACGGTCAAAGTCTGAAACCTTAATTGTAATCGGCTTAGCGCCGCCTTTAAAGTATGGTCCAACTGGTGTAGCAAATACACGGAACTGATACTCCTCTGCAGGTTTTACTCCAATAACCGGACTGGAACCAAACATATACGGTCTTACATAAAGTGTAGCTCCTGATCCATAAGGCGGTACATATGCTGCATTAGCTGCTACGACCTGTTTGATTGCATCTACGAATCTGTCCTCTGGGAATACCGGCATCTCAAGTCTTGCTGCTGAATCAGCCATTCTTGCTGCATTTAAATCTGGACGGAAAGTTACGATATGTCCGTCTTCTGTTGTGTAAGCTTTCATTCCTTCAAAGCATGTCTGTGCATACTGAAGTACACCTGCGCACTCACTGATTGTTATGGTTGCGTCGGAGGTAAGAGTTCCTTCATCCCATGCTCCGTCTTTGTAGTTGGATACATATCTCTTATCTGTCTGCATATAGCCAAATCCAATGTTTGACCAGTCAATGTTCTTTTTCTCCATGATAATTTCCTCCGTTCATCTATATAACTTTAATTTTTTAACTATTTTACTGACATTATTATAATACCATCATATTCAAAATTCAAGAGTGCGCTCTGTTTTTTTAGAATTATCTTTCCATCATACTAATAGACTCAATTCCAACGCTTCCTCCACGCACAACTTCAATACTCTTGAACTCTTCTTTCATCAGCTTAATAACTGCGTCATTTTTGGTTCCTGTCTGTACAAATTCCAGCAAAAGACTATCTCTTCCGTAGTCAATGACTTTTGCCTTAAACGTCTCCGCAATCTGGAAACATTCCACCTTATCCTCCGGTGTACATTTTTGAACTTTAATGTACATAATTTCTTTCATTCTTACAAAAACATCTGTAAAATCAATGACTTTAATAACCTCTACCGTACGGTTGAGCTGCTTTTTGATCTGTTCAAACGTCTCATCGTCACTGACCGTTGCTATTGTCATTCTCGACACAGTCGGATCTTCTGTTGTTCCTACAGTAAGACTGTCCAGATTATATGACTTTCCAGAAAAGAGTCCGGAAATTTTAGACAGAACACCTACCTGATTTTCTACATAAAGTGATATCCAGCGTTTTTTCATTCCATTATTTGTTCCACTCATAATTCCATTCTCCCTTCTAACAATCCATGATCAGCTCTTCCAGAGTTCCGCCCGGTTTGATCATTGGGTATACAAGATCCTCCGGATCGATCATAAACTCGATAATCGTCGGTCTGTGTTTATTTTCAAGTGCTGCTCTGAATGCAGGCTCAATATCTTCTTTTTTCTCCACACGGATTCCTACTGCGCCATAACTTTCTGCCAGTTTGATAAAGTTCGGTGTATACTCCGGATATTCAAAATTCTCATCATCTGCTGCCCTTCTGCTTGCAGCACCGGATCGTAAATTCGTCATAGAGTAACGTTTTCCATAGAATAATTTCTGCCACTGGCGAACCATTCCAAGGTTATAATTATTAAAAATACAGCTAATGATTGGAAGTTCCTCTAATACTGCTGTTGCAAGTTCCTGAATATTCATCTGCATCCCACCGTCACCGGAGATGGAAATGACCGGTACATCCGGATTACCGATTTTAGCACCAATCGCTCCCGGAAGTCCATACCCCATTGTTCCAAGTCCACCTGACATAAGAAGTCTCTTCTTCTGTGTAATCTCAGCAAACTGAGCCGTGAACATCTGATGCTGTCCTACATCAGTTACAATAATTGCTTCATCAAACATACGGTTAATCGTCTCAATAATATCCTGAGGTGTCATAATCGGTTTTTCTTTCATTTTCAGAGGATGTTCCTCTTTCCAGCTTTCAATCTGTTCCAGCCACTTTGATGTCTCATTCGGCTCTACATACTCTAACATCTTCTCAATTGCATCTTTTGCATCCGCAACAATCGGAATATCTACCTGTACATTTTTTGAAATTGCAGCTGTATCAATATCGATATGTACAATCTGTGCATTCGGTGCAAATGAATGCAGCTTTCCGGTAATTCGGTCATTGAACCTAGTTCCGATTGAAAACAGCAGATCACAATCACTGACAGCCATATTGCAGGCATATGCTCCATGCATTCCAAGATTTCCGATGTAGAGTGGGTGGTTTGTCGGAATTGCCCCGCGTCCCATTACTGTTGTTACGACCGGAATATTCGTCTTCTCCACCAATTTGGTAAATACTTCGTTTGCACGGGAAATAATCACACCTCCACCTGCTAAAAATAATGGTTTTTTTGCACGTCCAAGCATTTTGATCGCACGTTTTAACTGTCCGATATGTACGCTTGTATTCGGCTTATAACCACGGATATTAACAGTTTCCGGATATTCTGCGCTTCCAAGTTCTCCCATAACATCTTTTGGAAGATCGATAAGGACCGGACCTGGACGTCCTGTTCTTGCAATGTAAAATGCTTCTTTTAAAATTCTTCCAAGGTCTTCTCTGTTTCGCACCGTTACTCCATACTTGGTGATACTTCTTGTAATTCCTACAATGTCAACCTCTTGAAATGCATCATTTCCAATCAGATGTCTGGACACCTGACCGGTAAAGCACACAAGCGGAACACTATCATAATATGCTGTTGCAAGACCTGTTACCAAGTTCGTTGCTCCCGGACCACTTGTAACAAGGCAAACACCGACTTTTCCGGTAGATCTTGCATAGGCATCGGCCTCATGGACAAGTGCCACTTCCTGCCTTGGCAAGATTACTTTCGTAAAATCCTGCTTGTAAAGTTCGTCACTGATATCAATGGTACATGCCCCAGGATAACCGAACAGAGTATCTACTCCTTCTTCTTTTAAGGCTTTTACTAATAACTTATTGCCACTGATTTTCTTCATAAATGTCTTCCTCCTTTAATATTTCCAGATTTTGCTTCGTCATGAATATCCAACAGAGTATGCATTTCCCGTCAGATATAGAAAAACGCCCTAAGCGAAATAGCTTAGGGCGAATATACCATCCGTGTTACCACCTAAATTCAGAGAATTCTCTCTGCACTCATGTCAATACGGGAAACCATAACGATTATCCGATATTGCTCCCTTGTAACGTCGGGACAGACGTTGAAGTCTACTCAGATCATGTAACTATAGGTGCTTTCTTTCAAAAGCACTATCAGCCATTCATCTTTTCGGTTCACTGCTCAGAGGCTACTTCCATAAACCCTTCATGAAAACTTACACCACCCGTCTTCTCTCTTAGCTTCCGGTATCTATGTACTCCTCCCCGTCATTGCATTTCACAAAACTGTTTTATCGAATATTTTTATATATTATAATCATAACTTTGTGTTACTGTCAATGACATTTTTCATCTGTTTTCTTGATATATTTTATGATGTCAGAGATAATACTTTCAGCACTTCGCCTGCAATTTTTGTCCAGGAAAGTCCGCTGACATCTACTTCTTTTGTTTTACCTGCCTCCACAGACTCCCAGATTCGCTGACCGATCCGCCTTTCAAAATCCGGCAGTGTCGCAGGAACTGCCTCATCCACATTACGCATCAATGGCAGTGTCACATATCTTATATCTGCCCCCGGCGCATAAGTATCAATCCATTCTTTCACTCCGGGCAAGTCTGTCATGACTACCCTGTCTCCGCATGCAAGTGCCTCAATGACCGTAAGAGGCAGTCCTTCAGAGAATGACAGAAGTGCAAAGATGTCACAGGAATTGTAGACCTTCGCCAGCTCTTTCTGTGGAAGCTTTCCTAAAAATGTCACCTTATACGGACATTTTTTCGCAAGCTCTACTATCTGCTCATACTCTTCTTCATTCCCGGCTCCTCCGGCAAGCAAAAGCTCAATCCTTTCCTTTTCATATTCCAGATAATCCAGACTCCGGATCAGGCTTTCCACTCCTTTTTTCACAGAAATCTTTCCGGCAAATGCAATTCTTGTCACACCGTCATTCACACGCAGGCTTTCATTCTTGAAAATATGGCTGTTATACCCCATTCCAATCACCTGTATTTTTTCTTTCGGCACATCATAAATATCCTGAATGGTCCGCTTCTGCTCTGCATGCAGTGCAAAAATCCGATCAAGTCTTCGAATCTGCCCCGTAATGTACTCCCGTTCCAAATCTGTCTTCTGCATCTGCCGCAAATCTGTATTATGGCAAAAGCCAAAGACCTTCCGGTCTGGAAAATGTTCCCGTACGATGGCAGTCAAAAGATAAAGATGATGGCACAAAATCAGATCCGGATTCAAATCTCTTACTGCCTCATCCAGCTGTTTCAAAAAACTGTCTTTGAATGCCGCTTCCATCTTTGGTGTCATATCCCGGTATCTGGTACTCGGATATGGCATCTCGTCCGACATTCCTACAATCGGAAAATTCAGTTTCCCCTGTTCAAAATATACCGGATAAAATGTGACCCGATCCGGTACCGGAGTTTCCTCCTCAGGATACACACCGGCTACCAGTGCCTGTGTGTGTCCCTTATTTGCAAATTCCTTCATAAGCTCCGACAGAAAAATTCCACTGCCGGTGCTGTTCGGTTTCTGCGCTGTTACATTTAAAATTCTCATAATACCCTCTCGTAAATTGTAAATACATACTCCAGATCAAAATACGTCTGCTCATCACTGATCTTGGTCATCTGCCACTGTGGGTCCTGATCCAGATCCGGGAAAAATGTATCCGCCTGATAAGCGTGATCGATCTTTGTAATATATGCCGTCTTACAGTATGGCAGAAGCTGTCTGTAAATGCTCTCTCCCCCGATCACAAAAATATCTTCATCGTTATATTTTTTCAGTTCTTCCACCATTTCGTCAATGCTGTGGACCACAACAATTCCTTTCACATTGTATTTTTTATCTGATGTCAGAACAACATTGACTCGGTTCTTTAAAGGCTGTCCGCCCGGAAAACTTTCCAATGTCTTTCTTCCCATGGCAACGACCTTCCCCTTTGTCGTCTCACGGAAGAACTTCATGTCCTGCGGAATACTTACAAGTAACTTATTGTCCATTCCAATTGCCCAATTCTTATCCACTGCCACAATCAAATTCATGCCGGTTTCCCCCTGTTTTTTATTACTTTATTTTTATCTTAAACTGCCACCGGAATATTTTTAATCTGCTCATGTGTCTCATAATCGATCAGTTTCACATCATCCGGTGTAAAATCATAGAAATTCTTCACTTCCGGATTTAACCAGAACTTCGGTGCCGGAAGCGGCTCTCTTTTTATTAATTCCTCCACGAGCGGAATATGGCGGTCATAAATATGTGCATCTGCAATCACATGTACCAGTTCCCCGACTTCCATATCACACACCTGTGCCAACATATGAAGAAGCACTGCATACTGACATACATTCCAGTTATTCGCAGTGAGTACATCATTGGATCTCTGATTGAGCATTCCATTCAGCGAAAGCTTCTCATGTCCTTCTTTTTTCGTAACATTAAATGTCATACTGTACGCACACGGGTACAGGTTCATCTCATGAAGATCCTGATGTACATAAATATTCGTCATGATCCTTCTGCTGTACGGATTGTTCTTCAAATCATAGATCACACGGTCTACCTGATCGAACATTCCCTCCTTGTACTGATGTTTTACGGACATCTGGTATCCATAGGCTTTTCCAATCGATCCATCTTCATCTGCCCAGCTGTCCCAGATATGACTGTTCAGATCATGAATGTTGTTCGATTTCTTCTGCCATATCCATAAAAGTTCATCTGTACAGCTCTTAATCGCAGTTCTTCTAAGTGTCAGTGCCGGAAATTCCTTAGACAGATCATACCGGTTTACCACACAGAATTTCTTTACTGTATAAGCCGGTGTTTTATCCTCCCACACCGGACGCACTTTTTCCCCTCTTGTGTCTGTTCCATTGTCGATGATGTCGCGGCACATATCTATAAATACCTGATCGGCATAACTCATTTGCCTTTCCTCCTGCATTCTTATCATTTATTGCTTTGTAGCATCAAACCATTTGATTATTGTACCATGAATTGCATACAAAAAAAAGAGGAATGCAATGTTATTTTTTTACATTCCTCTTTTTATTTTGTGAAAACATATCCTTATTAGCAGCAGCCCTGAAGTACATTTTCCAATGCACTTGCACTACTGGAATGTGCACGCTCCACGCGGATATTGTAACGCTCTGCTTCTTTCAATGCACAATGTACCATTTTATGTGCCACAGTTGATGTGAATAAGATGATCAGATCTGGCTGTCCGATCTGTGTCTTCAGATTACCGGACATTCTCGTGAATACTTTTGCTTTACATTTATGCTTTTTACAGATCTGCTTGTACTGCTGTTCCATTCTTTCATTGCCGCCAATGATTACTACACTCATTTTTATCACCTGTCCTTTTAGCAATGCCACAGACCACGAATATTTCAGCATAATTTATGTCTTGCTTTCTTCCATTCCTGATCTGCTATATCCTGTTCCATATTAATCAACAAGTTTTGCTCCTGCCGCCTTGCATGCATCCAAATCATCACTTCCCGGTGTCTCATTTGCGATTACGCCTTCTGGTTCTGCCATCTCGGCTCCGGCTGCCGTCATACGTTCTACCCAGCTTCTCATCCATTCTCCGTCTCCCCAACCATAGGATCCGAATAACAAAATCTTCTTTCCACTTACTTTTCCTTCAAGCTCAGCTACAAATGGCTCCATCTCAGACTCTTCTAACTCCTCAGCTCCCATAGCAGAGCAGCCAAGGGCAAACACATCTTCTTCTGCCAGCGCATCTACACTTGCCTGATCTACAGAGATTACATTTGCCTGTGCTCCTGCACTTTCAATTCCTTCTCCAATTGCCTCTGCCATTGCCTGTGTGTTACCTGTTCCGCTCCAATATACTACTGAAATACTCATGATTTACTATCCTCCTGCTGTTCTATTTAATCAACTATCATTTGACACGCTGCCACATATGCAATATCTCGAATGCTCTTTCCAATCAGATATTCATTTACCGCACTGGTCTTTGCCTTATCATACGCCCAGAAAATCATTTTTGCTCTTCCTGGATTGTTATAGACTTTCCAGTATCCGGAAAACAGACTGTCTTTTCCGTCTTTTTCAATGAAACATTTTACATCATCGATCGGATAATCTAAAAATGCTCCTATCTCATGCGGAAAACAGATTTCTCCATCTGAATACTGACAGACACGTTTCGAGAGACGTTCCAGCATCTTCTCCGGTTCCACGTCCTCATATCCGTAGGAACCTAAAAATTCCCTGACATCTGTCCGTTTCAAATATCTGGAAAACGACTCGCGCCGGTACAAAAATACAAGACATTTTCCATGATTTCTTGTCAGAATTTTAAATTTGATCCCTGTTCCTTCCAAGATTTCATAAAGCTCTCTACTGTTTTCTTCCGTAATATTCAAAATACAGGCAATCTTGATTCCTTTCAGAAACGGCGCACACTGCAGAATTAACTGAACCTGCAGACTTTTCATATTATCCATACCAGATAACATATAAGACACTACTTCCTTTGACATTGCATATCCTCATCCGTAATTGATTTTGATTATCATTTGCATGTTTATAATATCATAGAGGTTAGTTTAATGCAACTGTTTTAAATGATTGTCTTTTATCAAAAAAGGCACCATGCATTTTCATACATGATACCTTTTATATTTCCTACGGCTCTGCAATATTATACAATACTTTGTTCAGCATCTTCTCCAAAGCCTCAATTTCTTTTTTATTCATTCCGATTGTCAGCATCTTATCCAGCTTCCGTCTTTGATTCTCCATGCGTCTCTGGATATCGTAAGCTTTCTCCGTCAGGTAAATGTTCTTGCAGCGCTTATCCGTATTACTTGGAACTGATAAGATATATCCCTTTTCGTCCAGCCGTTTCAGCAGACCGGTCACGGTAGGATTTCTGAGATTCAATCCTTTTTCAATGTCCCTCTGTGTCACTTCTTCTTTCTCACAGTCGAACAGATAATCCAGTACTGCACACTGTGATGCGGTAATGCCAAGCGTACGCAGCCGGTTATTAAATTCCTTCTCATACACATTATTTATCTGCTTGAACATAAATCCTATCGTTCTCTTCTTTTGCATACGCCTTATCCTTTCTTTTAATCCCAGATCCTGACAACCTTCTCTTTACTTATCAGCTCATCTTTTTTATCTCACTTCTCGCAAGCACAATTGCAACTACTGCTGCCGTTCCGTCCGCGATCGGACCTGCATACATTACACCATCAATTCCGATAAATATCGGGAATATAATAATGAGTGGCAAAAGAAATAATATCTGTCTCGTCAGAGACACAACTGCTCCCTTTGTAGCTTTTCCGATTGCAGTGAAAAACTGCGAGCAGACCGGGTGGATTCCATTTACAAACGTCATAAACATATAAATGCGGAAATACCTCTCTGCAAACCGGAAATATTCTTCGCTTCCATTTCCGAAAATACTGACGATCTGTCTTGGAAATACTTGAAAGCACACAAAACAGATACCGCCGACCGCAAGCGCTATCTGCATGGATCGCTTATAGGTGTGTCTGACTCTCACATAATTGCCTGCTCCATAATTAAAACCCCAGATTGGCTGGCATCCCTGGGCAAGACCGATACAGATTGCCATAAACACCATATTGACTTTTGCAATTACACCGACACACGCCAGTGGAATATCTGATCCATATACAGAAAGAGAACCATAATATCTCAATGTATTATTTAACACGATCTGCACGATTGCCATAGCTATCTGATTGATGCATGAAGCCATACCAAGTGTGAGAATGCCTTTGATATACATTCCACGGGGCTTTAGCATCTCCACTGTCAGTCCCATCTTTTTAAAACGTACAAAATACACAATTACCAGACACCCAGACGCGATCTGACCGATTACAGTTGCCCATGCAGCTCCTTTAATTCCCCAATGGAATCCAAAAATAAACAGTGGATCCAGAATCGTATTGATGATTGCCCCCGTAAGCATACAAGTCATAGAATAAGTCGGGCTTCTGTCTGCACGGATCAGATGATTCCCCCCTGTCGTCAGGATCAGAAAAGGAATTCCAAATGCTGTAATCCCTGTATAATCCTGTGCATAAGGCAGGACGTCTTTTGTAACACCGAATACATGAAGCAGCGGATCTAAGAACAATAATACGATGACCGCGATCGTCACACCGCAAAGCATCAGCATTACAAGTCCTGTCCCTGCATACCTGCACGCACATTCCTGCTCTCCTGCCCCCGAGGACAGATTAAAATTTGAAGCACTTCCAATCCCAAGAAGCAATGCCGTTGCAGTACAGATAATCGTAATTGGAAATGCGATATTAGTCGCTGCATTTCCAAGAAGTCCTACACCTTGTCCAATAAATATCTGGTCTACAATATTATAAAGCGAGCTGACCAGCATACTGATGATTGCCGGGATGGAGAATTTTAATATCAACCGCTCGACCTTCTCTGTTGCAAGCGGATTGACCTTTACACTTTCTTCCAAACCTAAACCTCCAATATTTCTACTAATATTCACGAATGACACTGCTGACTTCGCGAATTGTCTCCATATCTTTGAGATGCTCCAGAGAATCCAGCATCTGGCTTTCTTTGACAGCCTCTGTTACAATAACAAGTTCAGCTACATCAGCGTTCTCGCACTGTTCCTTCTGCATGACTTTTGTAATGCTGACCTTGTGAACACCAAATACCATGGCAATGGAAGCCAGAACTCCAGGTTTATTCTCCACCTGCATACGGAGGAAAAATTTATTTTTCACATTCTTAAAATTCTTGACTGGTGTTGTCCGATAACAGGTACAACTGATTCTTCCGGTACAGTGATACTGCGTGTCACGCACTACGTCGATCACATCTCCGACAACTGCACTGGCAGTCGGGAACTCTCCAGCACCACGTCCATAGAACATTACATCTCCAACTGCATCTCCATGCACAAATACGGCATTAAAAGAATCTCTGACAGATGCCAGTGGGTGATTCTGCGAAATCATCATCGGATAAACACCCACTTCAATTCCATCTTCTGTATTATGAGCCACGCCAAGTAATTTGATAACATTGCCAAATTCTTTTGCATATGCTATGTCTCTTGAAGAAATCTTTGTAATTCCCTCTGTATATACATCCTTGAACACAACTCTGGAATGAAATGCGATGGAAGCCAGAATTGCTGCTTTACGTCCGGCATCTAATCCTTCAACATCTGCTGTCGGGTCCGCCTCTGCATATCCAAGCTCTGTCGCTTTTGCCAATGCTTCATCAAAATCCATATTGTCTTCAAACATCTTTGTCAGGATATAGTTCGTTGTACCATTCATGATTCCAATGACTTCATCAATCTCATTTGCCGCCAGGCATTGCTTTAACGGACGGATGATCGGGATTCCTCCGGCTACTGCAGCCTCAAACAGAAAATCCACACCATGCTCTTCTGCTGCATCCAGAAGTTCTTTTCCGTGCTCAGCAATCAGATCTTTATTAGCAGACACAACATTTTTTCCTGCATTTAAAGCATCCAGGATCATGGTTCTTGCCGGCTCAATTCCACCCATCACCTCAATTACGAGTTGAATCTCATCATTATCAATAATATCTCTCCAGTGATCGGTAAGAAGAGATGGATCCACACCTTCACGCTTTTTCTCCATATTGTGTACAAGAATCTTTACAATCTCAACATCTGCTCCTGCCTTTTTACAAAACTCCTCTTTTTGCTTTTCAATTAACTTATATACCCCACTTCCAACTGTTCCCAGTCCTAAAAGTCCGATTTTTATCTTGTGCGGCTTGCTCATTCCTGTTCTCCTCCTGCTTTATAACATTTTTTTCTTTTTAAAGTAAATACATTCCGCAATAATTACTACGATTGATATTATGATGACACAAATATATCCATATTGCCAGTGAAGTTCTGGCATATTATAAAAGTTCATTCCATACCACCCGGTAATCAATGTCAATGGCATAAATATTGTCGTCACTACTGTCAGAAAATTCATAACTCTATTTTGCTGCAAGGTAATCTGGGTCTGATAAATTTCACGGATCTGCTGAGTATACTCTTTCATCTCCGCGGCATACTGATGCAAACGCTCAGTTCTATGAACATAACTCTCCCAACCCATTTCTTCATCCTGGATTTCATTTCTGTTCATATAAAGCTGCATATGCTCACCCATATTGGTCATCTGATCATAAGACACCATCAGTTCCGAAAAATGTTTCCGATACTTCATAATTCTTTCATCCAGATGTTTCTGGACATGTCCAATTACATTTTCTTCGATTTTCTCCAGTTGTTCTTCAATCTTCTGCATTCTGTACACATCATCATCAATCAGATAGTTTAAGATCATAAGCAAAACTTCATGAAGTCTGCAGTTTTTATAGACATCATTCTTCACATGTTCCATAAGAAGTTGAATCTGATTTGTTTCCTCCACAAAATAAAGAGTCTGCTTATACATGCAAAAGCCAAATACGAACATTTCATGATTTTTCAAATCTGGCACCCGCATAATTCCCTGTACACAATCATGAAAAGAATCTACTTTACAATACCTGACATGATTCATACTGTATAGAAGATTCTTCTTATGTGGAATATATTCCTTAATCTGTTCGTATTCTTTCAGATTCATAATCTGAACCTTCATAGTATCATCTATTTTTTTATCACTTATCCTCTTGTAATCTGCTTCTTGCATCCTATCCTGAATAAGCTGTCCTTTTTGCCAATCCAGAGTGTATGCTTCCATAATCTGCCTCCACTTTTTATCAACATTGTTTCTTTCTGAGATTTGACTCTCATATCATATCATAATTTTTTATTTTACGCATGTTTTTCTATCTGTAATTATTGGAATTATAGGAGAATTTTAATGCATGAACCTCGCAGCAAGAATGCCGAGGCATTCTTGAATATATAGAAAATACAAGTTCTCATATACGAAAAAATCTCAATCCGAAGATTGAGATTTT
>OLNS01001805.1_pt1 | contig 15340 bp, 10 predicted proteins | sample 1673031 | NCBI WGS metagenome assembly OLNS01 (sample SAMEA3136748, study PRJEB25190) | human gut metagenome | biome: human gut; feature: human-associated habitat; material: faeces | place: Austria | collected 2013
TCTGCCGCACCTCGCTCGCCGTATCGGCACTTAGAATTATGCGGTATTGCCATAATAAAACCAAAAATCCCGGCACGATTTTCATTCCAAAATCATGCCGGGATCTTTATTATTCTATGCGAAGCCGATTAAAGTTTTTCGCCGAAGCCTTTTTTCAAAAAGGCTGGAAAGGCAAACTTAAAATCAACCCTTGCTCTTTTTGCTGGTGGCCTTCATGCGCAGGTCGTGGTCCAGGATGCGCTTGCGGATGCGCAGGTTCTCCGGAGTAACTTCCAGCAGCTCGTCCGGTGCCAGGAATTCCAGGCAGCCTTCCAGGCTGAACTTGGTCACGGGGATCAGGCGCAGAGCATCGTCACTGCCGGATGCACGGGTGTTGGTCAGGTGCTTGGTCTTGCACACGTTGACGGTGATGTCCTCACCGGTCGAGGTGTAGCCAACAACTTCGCCCTCGTAAACCTTTTCGCCTGCGGTCACAATCAGGGTGCCGCGCTGCTGGGCGTTGAACAGACCGTAAGTGACGGCATCGCCGGTATCAAAGCTGATCAGGGAGCCGCTGGAACGGGTGGCAATGGGGCCGCACCATTCTTCGTAACCATCAAAAATGGTGTTCATGATGCCTTCGCCGTGGGTGTCGGTCAGGAACTGGCTGCGGTAGCCAAACAGGCCGCGGCTGGGCATACGGAACTCCAGACGGGAACGGTTGTTCATCATCTGCATGTTCATCAGGATGGCCTTGCGGGCGCCCAGAGCGGTCATAACGTTGCCCTGATAGGTTTCCGGCACGTCAATCACAACGCGCTCCATGGGCTCCATGGTCTTGCCGTTCTCCTCATGGGTCAGAACATGCGGGGGGCTGACCTGCAGCTCGTAACCTTCGCGGCGCATGGTCTCAATCAGGATGGACAGGTGCATTTCGCCACGGCCCATTACGCGGAAGGAATCGTTGGTGGCGGAATCTTCCACACGCAGGGCAACGTCCTTCAGCAGCTCGCGCTGCAGGCGGTCACGGATCTGGCGGCTGGTGACGTACTTGCCTTCCTTGCCGGCAAACGGGGAATCGTTGACGGAGAAGGTCATCTCAACGGTAGGATCGTTGATCTTAACAAAGGGCAGCGGCTCAACCTTGCTGGGGTCGCACACGGTGTTGCCGATGGAAATATCGGGCAGACCGGCAAAGGCAACAATATCACCGGCAGCGGCCTGCTCAATGGGCTCGCGGCCGTTTGCCTTAAAGTCAAACAGCTTGGTGATGCGGCCGGTCATGTGCAGGTCGGGGTTGTGCCAGTCGCAAACCTGAACAGCCTGGCCAACCTTGATGATACCGTTCTGCACGCGGCCAACGCCCATGCGGCCCACAAAGTCGTTGTAGTCCACGCTGGAAACCAGCATCTGCATCGGGGCTTCGGGTTCACCCTCCGGCGGGGTAACGTACTTCAGGATGGTATCAAACAGCGGCTTCAGGTCGGTGCCGTTTTCGGGGTGGGTCCAATCATAGCTGGCGGTGCCGTTACGGCCGGAGCAGAACACCATCGGGCTGTCCAGCTGCTCGTCGGTAGCGCCCAGGTCCATCAGCAGCTCCAGGATCTCGTCAATAACTTCCTTAATGCGGGCGTCGGGACGGTCGATCTTGTTGACAGCAATGACCAGGGACAGATTTTGCTGCAAAGCTTTCTGCAGAACAAAACGGGTCTGGGGCATGCAGCCTTCGGCTGCGTCAACCAGCAGCAGAACGCCGTTGACCATTTTCAGCACGCGTTCTACCTCGCCGCCAAAGTCGGCGTGGCCCGGGGTGTCAACAATGTTGATCTTGACGCCGTTATAGACGCAGGAGCAGTTCTTTGCCAGGATGGTGATGCCGCGTTCACGCTCGATGGCGCCGGAGTCCATCACGCGCTCAGCAACCTGCTGATTGGAGCGGAATGCGCCGGACTGCTTCAGCATCTGATCCACGAGGGTGGTCTTGCCATGGTCAACGTGGGCGATAATGGCAATATTGCGAAGATTTTCTTGGATCATAACCTACGATACCTCTTTATACTTTCAAAATCTGGGGTTTGGTGCACGAATATAGGCTGCGGCAGGGGCTAACATCCCAACTGCAGCACACTTATACTATATTGTACGGCACCATGATGAAATTGTCAAGAATCGTAAATTGTTTTTTCTTATGGTATAATTAAAAATAATCGTGGGGAATTGCGCGGTTTTCTGGTTATTCTACCAACAACATGGTTTGCGGTAAATAACCAAAAAGAGGGGAAAGGCCGCTGCATATACCCCTTCCATTGATTGGGAAAGGGAAGAACTATGCCAAAGACACGCCGTAAGGTCAACATCATTGGTCACCGCAACCCGGATACAGACTCTATCTGCTCTGCGCTGGCCTATACCTACCTGAAAAACCAGCTGGGGGATGCTGTGTACGAAGCCCGCCGTGCCGGGCAGATCAACCGCGAAACCGCCTTTGTGCTCAAGCATTTTGGGGTGGAGCCGCCGCGCCTGTGTACCGATGTCAGCCCCCAGGTGAAGGACATCGACATCCGCGAGCAGCCCGGCATTGATAAGGAAATGAGCATCCGCGCCGCATGGAGCATGATGCGCGACACCGAGATTGATACCTTGTGCGCCATTGACGAGGATAAAGAACTGCTGGGCCTGATTACCGTTAAGGACATTGCCAATGCCAATATGGACCTATTTGATACTGAGGTTCTGGCAAAATCCAAGACGAGCTACAAAAACGTGCTCAGCACCCTGGAAGGCGAAATGCTGCTGGGCGACCCCGATGCCTGCATTACCTCCGGCCGCATTTTTATTGGCACCAGCCCGGAAATTATGGATGGTGCCGTGAACCCCGGCGATATTGTGTTGGTGTCCAACCGGTACGAAGTGCAGATGTGCGCCATTGACTGTGGCGCCGGTGCCATTGTTGTCTGCTGCGGCTCTGCTGTGCCGCGTACCATTTTGGCCCGCGCACAGGAAAAAGGATGCATTGTCATTACCACCCCGTTTGATACGTACGCCGCCGCCCGCCTGATTTCCACCGCCGCCCCGGTGCGCCACTTTATGCGCAGCAAGAACCTGTTGGAATTCAGCGTGAATACTGCAGTGGAAGACGCCCGCAAGGTCATGGCCAATGTGCGCCACCGCTATTTTCCCATCCTGGATGCCAATGGCAAATATTGCGGTGTCATCAGCCGCCGTAATTTGTTGAACGTGCACCGCAAGCAGGTCATTATGGTGGACCACAACGAGCGCGGTCAGGCTGTGGATGGTCTGGAGCAGGCGGAGATTCTGGAGATCATCGACCATCACCGTCTTGGTGCACTGGAAACTGCCGGGCCGGTGTATTTCCGTAACGAGCCGGTTGGCTGCACCGCTACTATTATCAGCCGCATGTATGAAGAGCACGGTATAGAGATCCCACCCCAGATTGCAGGCCTGCTGCTTTCCGCTATTCTGTCGGACACGCTGATGTTCCGTTCGCCTACCTCCACGCCGCTTGACCAGCACATTGCCGAAAAGCTGGCCAGGATCGCGGGCGAGGAGATCCCCACCTATGCGGAGCAGATGTTTGAAGCCGGCGCCGACCTGACGGGCCGCACGGCGGACGATGTGTTCTTCTCTGACTTTAAGGTATTCAGCCGCGGCGATGCCAAGTTCGGCGTTGGCCAGGCTATTTACATGACCTCCAACTCCCGCTCGGCGGCAGAAGCGCTCATCACGCCATTTTTGCCGGAAGCACTGGCCCAGGCCGGTGTGCCCATGGTGTTCTTTATGTGCACCGATATGCGTGCCCAGGCCACAGACCTGCTGTTCTGCGGCCAGCAGGCGGAAGAAATTGTGCGCAGCGCATTCCATGTGGAAACCAAGGACGGCAAAGCTGTGCTGCCCGGGGTTGTCAGCCGCAAAAAGCAGCTGATCCCCCCGCTGATGGCGGCATTGCAGGCACTGCAAGCGTAAGTTAGGAAGTAGGAGGTAGGAGGTAGGAGTTATCTCAATTAGGGATTAGGGATTAGAAATGAGAAATTAGGAATTTGAGCTGAACCAAGGGCGGCGGGGGGAAGTTTCGGGATGATGCGGAGTGAGGCCCCGGCGGCTATGCCGATGGGGTGGGGTGCCAGCGCCCGGTATGTCCCGGAACTTCACACCGTCGCCCGCGGGCAACTACCAGGTTCCGAGGTCTCCGACTAATAATTATTCTGATATTTATACATTGCTTTAAGATGGCCGTGAATGTTCTTTATTTTAGTACATTTGCGGCTTTTTGTTGCCGTTCGACATGATTTCGCTAAGGTGTATCTGAAAACAAAGAAAATGACGGATATTTCGCAAACACAAGCAGGATTTAAGGCAAAGAGCCACAGGAATCCTTTGTGGATTCCAAGGGCAACACCGCACAATTCGCGCCTTACGGCTTAAGCACCGCTCCGGCGGCTGCGGCACGGCATCTGCGTTGCCAAAATGCTCGATAATGTCGGGTTGCGGTACCCGCATCGTGCTTCGGGGGCAAAAGCCCCTCGCACTCTGCGACCGCTGCCCCTGCTTCGGTTCGCTGTTTCCGCCACTGGCGGCGCTCACCTTTGCAGCATCCAGTATTATCTGCGCTTTTGGCTTAGCATCTGCCGCACCTCGCTCGCCGTATCGGCACTTAGAATTATGCGGTATTGCCCTAAATTTTCGACTTTTCAGATACACCCTAATTAAAATTAACGCTTTTTTCACCTTTTGACGTTGAACACGGTGTATAATGATCTAATACATTGTATAATGCAACGATAAGTCTCAAAAGTAAAAGGAGGACAAACCATGGGTGAGTATGCGGCAATCGAAAAAGAAGCCAAGCTGTTTACAGAACTGTGTGTGCATAACGATGCCATTGATCCGAATCTGTTTGATGAGTTCGGTGTAAAGCGCGGCCTGCGCGATAAGGACGGCAACGGTGTGCTGGCCGGGATTACCAATATTTCCCGCATTGATGCGTTTGAAATGCGTGACGGCGTTAAAACCCCCTGCGATGGCAAGCTGTGGTACCGCGGGTATAACGTATATGACCTGATCCGTGGTTTGCGCGGCAAGCGCTATGGCTTTGAGGAAGTTGCCTACCTGCTGCTGCTTGGCGATCTGCCCAATGAACAGCAGCTGCATGAATTTACCGACTGCCTGACCAAATGCCGCGCCCTGCCCAGCAACTTTGTGCGGGACGTTATCATGAAAGCCCCCAGCAAGGATCTGATGAACAGCCTGACCCGCAGCGTGCTGACTCTGGCTTCTTATGATGATTCGGTGGGGGATAACAGCCTGCAGACCCAGATGGAGCAGTGCATCAAGCTGATCAGTGTCTTCCCCATGCTGGCGGTGTATGGCTACCATGCCTATAATTACTACCTGAATGACGGCAGCATGTACATCCACCGCCCGCGGCCGGAGCTTTCGGCGGCAGAAAACCTGCTGCAGATGCTGCGCCCCGACCAGCAGTATACCCCGCTGGAAGCCCATGTTCTGGATATTGCTCTTCTGCTGCACATGGAGCACGGCGGCGGCAATAACTCCACTTTCACCACCCGCGTGGTCACTTCTTCGGGGGCGGATACCTACTCGGTCATTGCAGCGGCGCTTTCCAGCCTGAAGGGCCCCAAGCACGGCGGCGCGAACATCAAGGTTATGGAGATGATGGACGATATCCGCGCCCATGTTTCCGATGTGACCGATGAGGACGAAATGCGCGCCTACATCGGCAAAATTGTAGATAAAGAGGCCTTTGACCATAAGGGCCTTGTGTACGGCATGGGCCATGCGGTCTACTCTCTGTCGGACCCGCGTGCCGTGGTGTTCAAGAGCTTTGTGCAGCAGCTGGCCATGGCCAAGGGCCGCAAGACGGACTTTGACTTTTACAACACGGTGGAGCGCCTGGCCCCGCAGGTGATTGCCGAAAAGCGCCACATCTATAAAGGCGTTTCCACCAACGTGGACTTCTATTCCGGCTTTGTCTACAACATGCTGGGCATCCCCGTGGAACTGTATACCCCCATGTTCGCTGTGGCTCGTGTGGTTGGTTGGAGCGCCCACCGCATGGAAGAGCTGGTCAATGTGGATAAAATCATTCGCCCCGCGTACAAAAGTGTTATGGCAACCAGAGATTACCTGCCGATGGAAAACCGCGGCTGATTTCAGCCTTGCACTGGCGGGCCAGACCTGTTAAAATTATAGCGTAAGCATTTTGGGCATAGCCGCAAAGGCTGTGCCTTTTTTGTGGTATATCAGTAGGAGGAATCCCTATGAACGAAACACAGGCATCCCAGCTGCCGGTTTATGCCGGAAATGACCTTGGTGCAGTGTGGCGCAGCAGCGCTACGGCATTCCGCCTGTGGGCCCCCACGGCGTGCAGCGCGGCGCTGCACCGCTTTGCTACGGGCACGGACGCAGAGCCGGAAGCTGCCGACCTTGGCACCCTGGCCATGCAGCGCAGTGAGGGCGGCACCTGGTACCTGGAACTGGCGGGTGACCTGGCCGGGCAGTATTACCAGTATGAGCTGCAGTTCCCGGATGGAACCTCCACCGTTACAGCGGACCCATACGCCCACGCAGCCGGGGCAGGGGGCACCCGCAGCATGGTGCTGAACCAGGCCGCCGCCGTGCCGGACGGCTGGCAGAAGGATGAACGCCCGGCTATCCCCGCCCATGCCCGCAGCGTGTGGGAGGTGCATGTGGCGGATTTTACCGCCGACCCGGCCAGCGGCGTGCCGCAGGCTTACCGCGGCAAGTTTATGGGCTTTACGGTGGACGGCACCACCCTGAACGGGGACGGCGTACACCCCACCGGGCTGAACTACCTCAAGCGGCTGGGTGTGACCCATGTGCAGTTGCAGCCTATTTTTGACTTTGCCACGGTGGACGAAGTGAGCGGCGAGGACTACAACTGGGGGTATGATCCGCTGAATTATAACCTGCCGGAGGGCAGCTATGCCACCGATGCGTTCCACGGCGAGGTGCGCGTGCGGGAATGCCGCGCCATGGTGCAGGCCCTGCACAGCGCCGGGCTGGGCGTGGTGATGGATGTGGTGTATAATCATACCTATTATTCCTACAGCTGGCTGGAACGCACGGTGCCCGGCTACTGGAACCGCCGGTGGGAAAACGGAAGCCTGACCAACGGCTCCGGCTGCGGATGTGACCTTGCCAGCGAGCGCACGATGGTGCGCAAGTATCTGGTGGATTCCTGTGTGTACTGGGCCAAAGAGTACCATATTGACGGGTTCCGCTTTGACCTGATGGCTCTGCACGATGTGGAAACCATGAACGCGATCCGCGCCGCACTGGATGCCCTGCCCGGCGGCGAAGATATCCTCATGTACGGTGAACCGTGGCAGGGCGGCAGCACCCGTATGGAACACGGCGCGATCCCCGCCAACAAACAGGCGGCGGGCCTGCTGGATAGCCGCATCGGATTTTTCTGCGATAACACCCGCGATGCCATCAAGGGCGGGGTGTTCAATGCGGGCAGCGCAGGCTACATCAACGGCGATATGCACTGTGGGTATCAGGTGCTGCATTCTATCCCGGCGTGGCGCGGCGGCCAGGCGGATTTTATGCCCCAGGCGCCGGGCCAGGTGGTGCAGTATGTTTCGGCCCATGATAACTATACCCTGTGGGATAAGCTGAAATGCGTGGCCCGCCGCGGGGATTATGCCGCGCCGGATGCCGATCTGCTGGCCCAGAACCGCATGGCGGCGGGTATTTACCTGACCTGCCAGGGTCTGCCGTTCATGCAGGGGGGCGAAGAGTTTGCCCGCACCAAGCATGGCGACCACAACACCTACCGCGGCCCGCTGGAGCTGAACCGCCTGGATTGGACGCGCGCCGCTCAGCTGGAGGAGCTGGTGCAGTATTATCACGGACTGTTGGAAATCCGCAAGGCGTATCCGGAGCTTTCCGGTATGGCGGGGGATGCAGAACCCTGCATTCTGTCCCTGCCGGGGTGGCTGATCGGCTTTGTGCCAGAGCGCCAGGGCGAAAGCCTGCCAGGGCGGCTGGCCGTTTATTATAACCCGGAGTGCACCCGCCAGTGGGCGGCCCTGCCTGCCGGGAGCTGGCGCTATCTGTGCGATGGGACCCGTGCCGCCGCCGAACCTTTTGGCCCCGCCTGCCGCAATGCCATCGAACTCGCCCCCGTCAGCGTGACGATTTTGAAGGTGGAATGAGTTTACGGGGGTTTTTGTTCCTTCTTTGAAAAGAAGGAAGCAGAAACTTTAATAACGGGCCGTGCCGGATATCTCACCCCATCACCCACCCGCAAGGCGACGGGCGCACAATATACGCCCCTACGAATAGAATCGCGGCACATCACGAAAAATGTGGCCATTATTCTTTTTTAATTATTCTTCCCAAAACAAACACAAGGCCCGGTGCATCTTAAACCATGCACCGGGCCCTGCCTTATCTCCAATTCCTAATTGCTAATTGCTAATTTCTAATTAAAAACGAAAACTTCTCCCGCCTAACTTACCTCATCACTTCTTCATACTTTCTCACAATGTCTTTCAGCGCCTCAAGGCCAACGGTGTAATCCTCCGGCGTGTCCAGCGAATGGTTGCCGCCCTCCACAAAATAGGTGGTAATGGCGGGGTCATCCTCCAAAGCACGGCGCAGCGCGGCACCGCCCAACGGGTCCGCAGTGCCGGTGGCGTGCCAGGCGGGCATCCCGGCGTAAAGCGGGGCATACTCCCACGCAAGGGGCGTTAATTGCAGCAGGGTCACATGGTATTCCGGGTGGGCCTTTACCCAACCGGCGGCCACCATCGTGCCAAAGCTCTTGGCAATGCAGATGTACCGGTCATACCCGGCAGGGATCTGCGTCATGGCGTCCTGCGCGGCGCCGGGGTAGCTTTTGGCGGCGCTGGCCTGCGGCGTTTCCTCGTGGGGGAACAGCTGGCTGTACTGCACCACCATGCAGTCCAACCCCTGCCGGCGGGCAACCTTGGCGGCATAATACAGCAGCGGTTTGTCCGGCCCGTAGCCAAAGCCGGGGAACAAAACAACCAGCTTTTTCTCGTTCTGCATCACTTTACAAGCACCACATAGTTTTCTTTGCGCGGGGCAGGGGCCTTTTTGCCGCCCTCGGCAGCATAACCCAGGATGCAATTGCCCACGCCGCGCAGGTTTTCGGCATTGGGCACACCCCACTTTTTCAGCAGGGCCTGGCCCTCGGCGGTTTCAAACATTTCCTTTGCGCGGTGGATCCAGCAGGCGGAAAGCCCCACGCTCTCGGCGGCGTTCAGCATGTTACCCATCACCAGGCTGCCGTCCTCCACGCAGGTGGGGATGGTTTTATCCACCAGCACAACGGCAACGCAGGGCGCACCATAGAACGGGTCGCCATTGCCGCCCATCGCGGCGGCGTTCATCTTGCTCAAAGTATCGCGGTCGGCCTTGTTCTGTATGCAGACAATCACCGGGCTCTGGCGGCCCATGCCGGTGGGGGCCCAGGTGCCGGCTTCCAGCACGGCGTTCAGTGCTTCCGGCTCCGGCATCTTGTCCAGGTAGCAGCGGCAGCTGCGGCGGGTTTTCATGGTATTCAAAACTTCATTGGTCATGGTAGTGCCATCCCTTTCATTTAATATTGCAGCTTTATTATACCATAGGGATGCAAGCGGATAAAACTTTCCTGAAAGTAAAATAAAATTTTTCCTGAATGGAGAAATACGGTATGGTGTGCCACACCGCGCCGTGGTATGCTGGAAGCACACAAGGGAGGGCATAAACCATGAAACTGATGCTTGCACAAAATACCGCGCAGCAGCGCGCTGCCGCCCGTACTGAACAGCAGGCGCAGCGCCGGGCAGCTGCCTGCAAAAATACCCTTGCCGCCCGCCGCTTGGCGGTTTATCAGGCCCGGCGGGCAGAATGGCAGGCGGGCCAACCCCTGCGCTGACGGCAAAGGGGCAGGGGAGAGCGCGCCGCCGCTGCGTGCGATAATTTATGAATAGCATGTAAAATCATACAGAATCATGGAAGGCCAGCCTTTTTCGGGCTGGTCTTATTTTTTGCGCCATGGTATAATGTCCCTAAGTCACGAACAAAACTGTAGAATAAGGAGAGAAGGAACCCATGAAATTTTCCGAAATGCCCTATGAGCGCCCGGACATGAGCGCCCTGAAAGAACAGTTTGCCGCACTGACCGAGCGTTTGCAGAATGCCCCCGACTATGCCGCTGCCCGCGCCGCTTTTTTGGAGGAGCAGGTGCTGAACAAGCATGTGGATACCCTGTTCACCCTGGCCAGCGTGCGCCATACCATTGATACGCGGGATAAGTTCTATGATGAAGAGATGGAATTTGCCAACAGCGCCATGCCGCAGATCCAGCAGTGGCAGGATTCCTGGACCGCCGCCATGCTGGCAAGCCCCTACCGTAAAGACTTTGCCGAAGAATACGGCGACCTGATGTTTGTGAACGCCGAAATTGAGCGCAAGGCATTCTCGCCCGATATCATGGAGGAACTGCAGCAGGAAAACGAGCTGACCCAGCAGTATGGCAAGCTGCTGGCCAGCGCGCAGATCCCGTTTGAAGGCGGGGTATACACTCTGTCCCAGCTGAGCCCGTTCAAGAATGACCCGGACGATGCCCGCCGCCTGGCCGCCTGGAAAGCCGAGGGCCAGTGGTATAAGGACAACCAGAAACAGCTGGATGATATTTATGACAAGCTGACCCACCTGCGGGATAAGATGGGCAAAAAGCTGGGGTACGAGGGTTACACCACCTTGGGCTACTACCGCATGGGCCGCAACTGCTATACCAAAGCGGATGTAGAAAAGTTCCGTGCCGCCGTGGTCAAGCATCTGGTGCCGCTGGCGGACAGCATCTACCGCGGGCAGGCCAAGCGCCTGGGCAAACAGTACCCCATGAGCTTTGCCGATAACGCCCTGATGTTCCGTTCCGGCAACCCCGCCCCCTGCGGCGATGCCGATGCCATTCTGGCCCAGGGTAAAAAATTCTATGAGGAACTTTCACCCGAAACCGGCGTCTTCTTTAACACCATGCTGGACAATGAGCTGCTGGACGTGCTTTCCACCCCCGGCAAGGCGGCGGGCGGCTACTGCACCAGCCTGTGGGATTATCAGGTACCGTTCATTTTTGCCAACTTCAACGGCACTCAGCATGACGTTGAGGTGGTCACGCATGAAGCGGGTCATGCCTTTGCCGCATACACCAACCGTGACCGCGTGCCGTATTCCACCGTGTGGCCCAGCATGGAAGGATGCGAAGTCCACTCCATGTCGATGGAATTCTTTGCCTGGCCGTGGGCGGAGGGCTTCTTTGGCAAGGATACCCGCAAGTTCCTGTACAGCCACCTGGCCGGTGCGCTGACCTTTATCCCGTATGGCACCATGGTGGATCACTTCCAGCATATCGTGTACGAAAAGCCGGACCTGACCCCTGCCGAGCGCCACGCCGCCTGGAAAGAACTGCTGGGCATTTATATGCCGTGGATGAAGCTGGATGGCGAGATCCCGTTCTACAGCGAGGGTGAGGGCTGGCAGCGCCAGAAGCATATTTACGAAAGCCCCTTCTATTATATTGACTACTGCCTGGCACAGACCGTCAGCCTGCAGTTCTGGGCCATGCTGCAAAAGGACCGCGCCAACGCGTGGGAGCACTACATGGCATACACCCGCCAGGGCGGCAGCCGCGTGTTTACTGAGCTGCTGAAAAACGCCGGTCTGGACAGCCCGTTTGAGGAAAGCTGCCTGCGCGGCGTGTGCGAAACGGCCAAGCAGTGGTTGGACAGCTATGACCTGACGGGGATCGAATAATGCAGCAAAAGAAAACCCGCCGTGGGCGGGAATACCTGAATGACTTCCGCAGAGATGTCAACGGCAGCTACCTGTACCAGGGCAGCTACCGCCGCTATACCGGCAGCATGCCGTATGCCAAACTGCGGGGCCTGCTGTGGGCGCTGTGCGGCGGGGCACTGGCGGTGCTGGCGGCGGCGGGCATGGTGCCCGCGCCGGGGGCCATGCAGCAGTTTTATGTACTGCTGCCGTATGCCGGGGCGCTGGTGGCTGGCATCAGCGCGGTGTGGGCGCTGGCCCGCATGAGCCGCGGCGGGGCACGCCTGCGCAGCTATGTGTATGAAGAAACGGTAGCCAAACTGCCGCTGCGCTGCCTGTTGACCGGGGGGTTCGCCGCGCTGGCTGCAGTGGGGGAGTGTATGGACGTGTTCTTGAATGGCGGACAAGGCGCTATCTGGTATGCAGTATTATTTGCAGCGCTGGCCGCTGCGGCTGCTGCGGCTGCTTTTGCCGCAGGGCACACCATCCGGGCGGCGGTTTATACCGAAGAATCCGACTCCGGGCGCGAAGAGTAAAAGACCTTGCACCATAACGCAGAATTTAGCCCGCTAAAGTGCGGCGCGGAAGAATTTTACAAAATTCAGCGTGCTGTTATGGTTATCCTGCTGACTTTTATTTAGATGTTGCCAAAACGGCGTTTTTTGGTTGACAGAAATTGAAAATTACGATATTATAATATAGTTATTGGTGACATTTGTTTGCGGTGAGGGAACACCGCAAATGCGGAAAGGCTTAAGCCTTTCTTATTTAACACTCCTTTTGGTAGTGTTAAAATTGCCGCCATTACCAAAATGATTTGGGAGGTTATACAAACATGAAAAACACCAAGCAAGTGCTTGCACTGGCCATGGCAGTTGCAATGGCTGCGGGCCTGCTGGCTGGCTGCGGTTCTTCCGCTTCCAGCAGCGCTGAGTCTGTTGCTTCCGGCGAGGCTACCAGCGAAACCGCTGCTACCGATACCGGCAGCAGCGATGGCACCCTGGTTCTGGCAGATACCGGCTTTGAGGGCAAGTTCAGCCCGTTCTTCGCCGCTTCTTCCGCTGACCAGCACGTTATCGACCTGACCAACATTGCCCTGCTGGGCGCTGACCGTAAGGGCGAAATGATCCTGAAGGGCATCGAGGGTGAGACCCGCGAGTACAACGGCACCGATTACACCTACTATGGCCCCGCTGACTGCGAAGTGACCGAAAATGCTGACGGCACCGTTACCTATGCCATCAACATGCGCGATGACCTGGTCTTCGCTGACGGCACCCCCATCACCATTGATGACGTCATCTTCAACCTGTATGTTTACATGGACCCGACCTATGACGGTTCCGCCACCCTGTACTCCATGCCCATTGCCGGCCTGGATGATTACCGCAGCAGCATGACCACCCTGTCCAAGCTGATTGCTGAGGCAGGCGAGGACAACACTGATAACAGCCTGTTCACCGCTGAGCAGCAGAAGGCTTTCTGGGATGCTGTTAACGAAGGCGGCACTGCATTTGCACAGGAGATCGTTGATAGCTGCGTTGCTGCCGGTTACGCTGACGAAGGCGACGTTGCCGCTGCTGCTTCCGCTTGGGGCTTTGACGGCCTGGCCGCTGACGCTACCGCAAAGGATTTCTTCCTGGCTATCGCAGAAAAATATGACTGGAACTTTGCTTCCATGGAAGCTGAGACCGCAGGTTCTGCTCTGTCTGACCTGATTCCGGCTGATGTTTATGCTTACTCCACCACCGGTGTTGCCACCGGCGCTGACGTTGACACCGTTTCCGGCATTGTCAAGACCGGCGATTACAGCATGACCATCACCACCACCGAGCTGTCCAACTCCATGATCTACCAGCTGCAGCTGCCTATCGCCTCCCTGGATTACTATGGTGACCGCAGCCTGTATGATTACGACAACCACTCCTACGGCTTCAAGAAGGGCGACCTGAGCAAGGTTCGTTCCGTCACCGGCAACCCCATGGGTGCCGGCGCTTACACCTTCAACAAGTACAGCGATGGCGTCATCTACCTGGATGCCAACCCCAGCTACTATCAAGGCGAGCCTGCTGCCAAGCACGTCAACATGAAGGAAACCCAGGAAGCCGATAAGATCACCGGTGTTCAGGCCGGCACCATCGACATTTCCGATCCTTCTTACTCTCTGGAAGCTGCCAACCAGATCGCTACCATCAATGGTGGTAATTCTGACCTCGACGGCTCTGTCATCACCACCCGTCTGATGGACTACCGCGGCTATGGCTACATTGCCCTGAGCGCCAACAACGTTAAGGTCGGCAATGATCCCGCTTCTGAAGAATCCAAGAACCTGCGCAAGGCTATCATGACCGTGATTGCCGCTTACCGTGATGAGGGCATCAACTCTTACTACGGCGATACCGCAAGCGTTATCAACTACCCCATCTCCAACACCTCCTGGGCAGCACCCTCCGTTACCGACGACGGCTACAAGATCGCTTACTCCACCGACGTTGACGGCAACGAGATCTACACCAGCGATATGAGCGGTGACACCAAGTATGCTGCTGCTCTGCAGGCCGCCCTCGGCTACTTCGAAGCAGCCGGCTACACCGTTGAAAACGGCCAGCTGACCGCAGCTCCGGCTGGCGCCAAGATGGAATACACCGTCAACATCGGCGCTTCCGGCAACGGCGACCACCCCTCTTTCCAGGTTCTGACCAATGCAGCCGCTGCCCTCAAGACCATCGGCTTCACCCTGACCGTCAACGACCTGGCAAACGCTTCTGACCTGTACAGCTCTTATCAGTCCGGCGTTGCCGAAGGCTGGGTTGCTGCATGGCAGTCCACCAACGACCCCGATATGTACCAGCTGTACGACAGCAAGGGTTCCACCAACTACTACCAGATCAATGATGCTGACCTGGACGAGCTGATCGAGACTGCCCGCCAGACCACCGATCAGGATGCCCGTAAGGCCATGTACAAGGAAGCTATGGAGATCATCCTGGATTGGGGCGTTGAACTGCCGGTTTACCAGCGCAGCGAATCCGCCATCTTCTCCAGCGAGCGTATCGACACCGCTACCATCCCCAACGATCTGACCCCGTACTGGACTTACCAGTCTGAAATCAATACGATCGCTCTGAAGTAATTTCAGCGCAGCCTGTTGTTGAATTTATGGTGAGCAGCCGCTCTTGGTGCCGCACTGGTTCTGGGAGCGGTTGCTTGCTGTTAGTACAAACGGCGGCAGCATTTGCAGCCCAAATGTGGCCGTCCCATTCCCCCGGACAGTTCCCTCTGTCCGAGGGAGGGGGATGCCCATATTCGGTATCAAAGTAATGAGGTGTATCTGAAAACAAAGAAAATGACGGATGTTTCGCAAACATGAGGCGAATTTAAGGCAAAAAGCTGCAGGAATCCTTCGTGGATTCCAAGGCTTTTTAACGCAAAATTCAGTCGTGTTTGTAGAAACAGGCTAAGGCAACACCGCACAATTCCCGCCTGACGGCTTAAGCACCGCTCCGGCGGC
>OLNS01001819.1_pt1 | contig 15249 bp, 10 predicted proteins | sample 1673031 | NCBI WGS metagenome assembly OLNS01 (sample SAMEA3136748, study PRJEB25190) | human gut metagenome | biome: human gut; feature: human-associated habitat; material: faeces | place: Austria | collected 2013
TCTGGGAAGATAAAATCGCTCCAGCTCTTAAAGATGGTAAAAACGTATTCGTAGGTGCACACGGTAACTCAATCCGTGCCCTTGTAAAACATATCAAACAATTGTCAGATGACGAAATCATGGATGTTGAAATTCCAAACTTCCCACCATTGGTATTCGAATTTGATGAAAAATTGAACGTTGTTAGCGAATACTACCTCGGAAAATAAGCTGAGATAAGTAGTTATCATTAACAAATAAAAAGTTGACTTCGGTCAGCTTTTTTCTTTTCTTGAAAATAAATGTAAATAGTGGTCAGAAAAGTCAGTCAATTCAGTAATTTTTCCTTGACTTTCAAGTTGGAAAGATGTATCATATTAACCAAGATACATCGAAAGGAAATGAGTCAAATGACATTCGCAACTACAACTGTTTTGCTATTGCGTAATGAGGGCTAGTGCAAAAGCATTAGTCCTGTTTGGCTTACCAAGCGGGAGGTAAAAACATCTCGCTTGGGTTTCCGAGTGAGATGTTTTTTTACTACTATCGTTTTTACTTTTAGAAAGAGGATTGTCTATGCGTAAAGTTGAATTTTTTGATACAAGTCTTCGTGATGGGGAACAAACACCTGGTGTTAACTTTTCAATCAAAGAAAAAGTTGCCATTGCTAAACAACTTGAAAAATGGGGAATTTCTGTAATCGAAGCAGGTTTTCCTGCAGCTAGCCCAGATTCATTTGAGGCCGTAAAACAAATTGCGGAAGCTATGACAACAACTTCTGTTACTGGTTTGGCTCGCTCAGTAAAATCTGATATTGATGCTTGTTATGAGGCTTTAAAAGATGCTAAGTATCCACAAATTCATGTCTTTATCGCAACAAGTCCGATTCACCGTGAGTTTAAATTGAAGAAATCAAAAGAAGAAATTCTTGAAGCTGTAAAAGAACATGTGTCATATGCACGTTCAAAATTTGAAGTTGTTGAGTTTTCTCCTGAAGATGCTACTCGTACTGAGCTTGATTTCTTGACTGAAGTTGTTCAAACAGCAGTTGATGCTGGTGCCTCATATATTAATATTCCTGATACAGTTGGCTTTACGACTCCAGAAGAGTTTGCACGTATTTTTGATCACTTGACTGAAAATATTAAATCAGATCATAAAGTTGTCTTTGGTGTTCACTGTCACGATGACCTTGGTATGGCAACTGCAAATACTTTGACAGCAATTAAACATGGTGCTGGACGTGTACAGGGAACTGTTAATGGTATTGGTGAGCGTGCGGGTAATGTTGCTCTTGAAGAAGTAGCTGTTGCTTTGAAAATTCGTGAAGACTTCTTCCAAGCAAGTTGTGATATTGTTTTGAATGAAACTATGAATACATCAGAGCTTGTTTCTCGCTTCTCAGGTATTCCTGTTCCTAAAAATAAAGCTGTTGTTGGTGGAAATGCCTTCTCTCATGAATCAGGTATCCACCAAGATGGTGTTCTTAAGAACCCACAAACTTATGAAATTTTCACACCAGAATTGGTAGGTGTGAAGAGTAACAGTCTTCCTCTTGGTAAATTGTCAGGACGTCATGCCTTTGTTGAAAAATTGAAAGAACTTGAGCTTGACTTTGTGGAAGAAGATATCAAACCACTCTTTGCCAAATTTAAAGTCTTGGCTGGGAAAAAACATGATATTACTGATGCAGATATTCGTGCACTTGTTGCTGGTACAAGTGTAGATAATCCAGAAGGTTTCCACTTCGAAGATCTTCGTTTGACTACTAATGCTGATGAAACAATCACTGCTACAGTAAGTTTGGCTAATGAAGACGGTGAATCTGTTGAATTTTTGGCAAATGGCCAAGGGTCAGTTGAAGCTATCTTCAATGCTATTGACAAATTCTTCAACCAAACAGTTCGCTTGACTTCTTATAATATTGACGCAGTAACTGATGGTATTGATGCGCAAGCGCGTGTACTTGTAACTGTAGAAAATGTAGATACAGATACTATTTTCAATGCATCTGGTTTGGACTTTGATGTCTTGAAAGCATCAGCAATTGCCTATATCAATGCTAATACATTGGTTCAAAAAGAAAATGCTGGTGAGATGGCACGTAAGGTTTCTTATCGTGATCTTCCATAAGCCGAAGAGGAGTTAAACATGACAAAGAAAATTGTAACACTTTCAGGTGATGGAATTGGACCTGAGATTATGGCAGCAGGTCTTGAAGTTCTTGAAAAAGTAGCTTCAAAAATTGGATTTGATTACGACATCGATGCTAAACCATTTGGTGGTGCTGGCATTGATGCCGAGGGTCATCCACTTCCTAAGTCAACTTTGGATGCTGCTAAATCAGCAGATGCTATCCTCTTGGCTGCAATTGGTGGACCTAAATATGACAATGCGCCAGTTCGTCCTGAACAAGGACTTTTGGCCATTCGTAAGGAGTTGAATCTCTTTGCTAATATCCGTCCTGTCCGCATCTTTGATGCTTTGAAACACTTGTCACCTCTTAAACCTGAGCGTATTGAGGGCGTAGACTTCGTCGTTGTTCGTGAGCTCACAGGTGGTATTTACTTTGGTGAGCACATTTTGGAAGAAGATAAGGCTCGCGATATCAATGATTATTCAGCAGATGAGATTCGTCGTATCATGCGTCGTGCCTTCAAGATTGCCCAAGGTCGTGGCAAAAAGGTCACTAGCATTGATAAACAAAATGTTTTGGCAACTTCTAAATTGTGGCGTAAGGTTGCTGATGAAGTTTCTTTGGAGTTTCCAGATGTAACTCTTGAACACCAGCTCGTTGATAGTGCCGCAATGATTATGATTACCAACCCAGCTCGTTTTGATGTGGTTGTGACAGAAAACCTTTTTGGTGATATCTTGTCTGATGAATCCAGTGTCCTTCCAGGAACTTTAGGTGTTATGCCATCTGCCAGTCATTCTGAAAATGGTCCAAGTCTTTATGAACCAATCCACGGTTCGGCACCAGACATCGCTGGTCAAGGTATTGCCAATCCAATTTCAATGATTTTGTCAGTAGCTATGATGTTACGTGAAAGTTTCAATGAAACTGAAGGGGCAGAATTGATTGAAAATGCTGTTGATAAGACCTTGAATCAAGGCATCTTGACACGTGATTTGGGTGGTCAGGCTTCGACTGCTGAAATGACAGCAGCTATTATTGGCAATCTCTAAAATCATGACACTGAAATTAGTGTTACTAAGTGTTTTGTTGGTATGGAATATTGTCGTCTTATTGGTTTATGGCCTTGATAAACATAAGGCTATTCAACATAAGAGACGAATTTCTGAGAAGGCATTATTATTGCAGACTCTGACCTTTGGTGGTATTGGTGCCTTTCTAGGTGGAAAACTTTTTAGACATAAAATTAACAAATGGTACTTTAAGCTTTGCTGGCTTATAGGAATTGTTATAGATGTCTTTCTTTTATACCTTATTCTAACAAGACTTTCGGATTAGCTAATCCTTAGATTATAATTGGAGTATTTTATGAGCGGAAAATCAATTTTTGATAAACTTTGGGAACGCCACGTCGTTACTGGAAATGAGGGCGAACCACAATTGATGTATGTGGATCAGCATTATATTCACGAGGTTACAAGTCCACAGGCCTTTCAAGGACTTCGTGATGCTGGACGTAAAGTTCGTCGCCCAGATTTAACTTTTGGTACGACAGACCACAACGTTCCTACGGTTGATATTTTTAACATTCGTGACCTTATTTCTAAAAACCAAATTGATACTTTGGCGAAAAACGTTGAGGAATTTGGTATTGATGCGGCTACCCACGGTACTGCTCGTCAGGGGATTGTCCACATGGTTGGTCCTGAAACAGGTCGTAGTCAACCAGGAAAATTTGTCGTTTGTGGAGATAGTCATACGGCTACTCATGGTGCCTTTGGTGCTATTGCCTTTGGTATTGGTACATCTGAGGTAGAACATGTCTTTGCGACACAATGTTTGTGGCAAGTGAAACCGAAGAAAATGAAGGTTGAATTTGTTGGTAAACCACAGCCAGGTGTTTATTCAAAAGACTTTATTCTTGCACTCATTGCACGCTATGGCGTTGATGCTGGTGTAGGATACGCAGTTGAATATTGTGGTGAAGCTATCGATGCTCTTTCAATGGATGAACGCATGACCATCTGTAACATGTCTATTGAATTTGGTGCTAAGATGGGTCTTATGAATCCAGACCAAAAAACTTATGATTATGTTGAGGGGCGTCCATGCGCACCTAAGGGTGAGAAATTCGAAGAAGCAGTAGCCGACTGGAAAACTTTGGTTTCAGATCCAGATGCTGAATATGATAAAGTGATTACTATTGATGTTTCAGAATTGGCACCTATGGTTACATGGGGAACTAACCCTGAAATGGGTGTTGAGTTTGATCAACCATTCCCAGAAATCAAGGACTTTAATGATGAACGTGCCTACGAGTATATGGACGTTAAGCCTGGTGAATATGCTAAAGATATCGATCTTGGCTATGTCTTCATTGGTTCTTGTACTAACGCACGTCTTAGCGACCTTGAGTTAGCTGCTAAATTCGTTAAAGGAAAACATATCGCACCGACATTGACAGCTATTGTTGTTCCAGGTTCGCGTCCAGTTAAGAAAGAAGCTGAACGTCTTGGTTTGGATAAAATTTTCATGGATGCAGGATTTGAATGGCGCGATCCAGGTTGTTCAATGTGTCTTGGTATGAACCCAGACCATGTTCCAGAAGGTGTGCACTGTGCATCTACAAGTAACCGTAACTTCGAGGGACGTCAAGGATATGGTGCTCGTACTCACCTTTGTAGTCCAGCAATGGCAGCAGCTGCAGCAATCGCTGGTAAATTTGTAGATGTCCGCGATATGCCAGAAGTTCAAGCATAAGGGAGAAGATAATGGAAAAATTTACCGTCTATACAGGGAAATCAGTACCTTTGATGAATGATAATATCGATACGGACCAACTCATTCCCAAACAATTCTTGAAAGCTGTTGATAAAAAAGGTTTCGGTAAGAATTTGATGTTTGAATGGCGTTACCTTAATGATGATTACGATGAAAATCCTGATTTCGTCTTCAATAAACCTGAGTATCGCGATGCGACCATTTTGGTTACTGGTGATAACTTTGGTTCGGGGTCATCTCGTGAACACGCTGCATGGGCATTGGAAGATTACGGTTTCCGTTGTGTTATTGCTGGATCATTTTCAGATATTCACTATAACAATGAATTGAAGAATGGTATGTTGCCAATCGTTCAACCTTTGGAAGTCCGTCAAAAATTGGCTGCTCTTCCTGCAGGTGAGGAAATTACGATTGACCTTCCAAACCAAGTGATTAAATCTTCAGCAGGAGAGTTTCCATTTGATATCGATCATGAGTGGAAACGTAAATTGGTTGAAGGGCTTGACGATATTGGAATCACTCTTCAATATGAAGATTTGATTGCTGCCTATGAAAAACAACGCCCATCATATTGGCAATAAGAAACAATGATGTGTTTGTAAAATAATAATGAGGACTTAAAAGAATGGGATAAGGACAATGTTTAAGGTGTTGTTCTATCTCATTCTTTTTGTTTGAAACAGTTAACATGGTAGAGGCGTTTTTACAAGGAGCGTATGCTATAATAGAAGGATAGAAAGGAGGCCTTCATGTTTGCACAATTGGATACAAAATCTGTCTATAGTTTCATGGATAGTGTTGTAGATTTGACCACCTACATTAAGCGTGCCAAAGAGCTTGGCTATCAAGCCCTTGGTTTGATGGATCGTGACAATCTCTATGCTGCTTATCATTTTGCTCAGTTTGCAAGTAGCAAGGGTTTACGTCCTTTGATTGGTATGGAAGCTAATCTATTTTACGAGGGAAGAAAAATTCCTTTTCGTCTATTAGCAAAAAATAATCAGGGCTATAAAAATTTGATGAAGTTGGCAACAGAGCTCTCCTCAGGGCAACGCGAGTTTACAGCTTTTTCGGACTATCTAAATGCTATTGCCCTCATCCTTCCGAGTGAAGACTGGGAGCCAGGGATGACTCTTGGTTCAGAGGTTTTTATTGGGATAAGGCCAGAAGATGCTGGCAAAGAGTTTGATTATCCTGTAATTCCTTTACATACAGTGCGTTATTTTGAGAATGCAGACCGCTCGACGATTCAGATGTTGCATGCCATCTCACAAAACGTTTCCTTGTCAGAGGCCTCTATTTGTCCTATGAATCAGCTTCTTTTCTCGCCTCAAGAAATGGAAAGTGCATATAGTGATATTCCAGAGGCTTTGAACAATTTGGAGCAACTTGTTTCAGACATTACTTATCAATTTGATACGGATTTGAAGCTTCCCCGTTTTAATCGTGATATGCCAGCAGTTGACCAATTACGTCAATTAGCCCAATCTGGATTAGAAACAAAAAAGTTAAGCGAAGCAGTTTATCAGGAACGTTTAGACAAAGAATTGTCTATCATTCATCAGATGGGATTTGATGATTATTTCTTGATTGTCTGGGACTTATTACGCTTTGGGCGTAGCCGTGGTTATTATATGGGAATGGGACGTGGGTCTGCTGCAGGAAGCTTGGTGGCTTATGTCCTTGATATTACTGGAATTGATCCCGTTAAAAATGACTTGCTTTTTGAGCGTTTTCTAAATGAAGAACGTTATAGCATGCCTGATATAGATATCGACTTGCCTGATATCTATCGAAGCGAGTTTCTTCATTATGTTAGGGACCGTTATGGTAGTAAGCACTCTGCTCAGATTGTTACTTTTTCAACTTTTGGGGCCAAACAGGCTATCCGAGATGTTTTTAAACGTTTCGGAGCCAAGGAATTTGAACTGTCACAACTTAGTAAAAAGATTTCTTTTCGTGACACCTTGACCTCTGTCTATGAGAAGAATATGTCATTTAGACAGTTGATTAATCAAAGACAAGAATTTCAGAGGGCTTTTGAGATTGCTAAGGCTATTGAAGGCCAGCCAAGACAGACCTCAATCCATGCTGCTGGTATAGTGATGAGTGACGATGACCTAACCAACCATATTCCTCTAAAAGCTGGTGAGGATATGATGGTTACTCAGTACGATGCCTCCGCGGTCGAAGCCAACGGCTTGCTTAAGATGGATTTCTTGGGCCTCCGTAATTTGACCTTTGTTCAAAAAATGAAGGAGAAACTTGAAGAAGAGCAGGGAGTCGCTATAGATATCAAATCAATTGATTTGGAAGATCCTCAGACCCTAGCTCTTTTTGCCAAGGGTAAAACTAAGGGAATATTTCAGTTTGAGCAGGCGGGTGCTATTAACCTTCTTAAACGGATTAAACCCGCTAAGTTCGAAGAAGTGGTAGCGACAACCTCTCTTAACCGACCTGGAGCTAGCGATTATACAGATAATTTCATCGCTCGTAAGTATGGTAAGGAAAAAGTAGATTTGATTGATCCAGTAGTTGCACCAATCCTTGAGCCTACGTATGGTATCATGCTTTATCAGGAGCAGGTTATGCAGATTGCCCAAGTATTTGCAGGCTTCACACTCGGAAAAGCCGATTTGCTTCGTCGGGCAATGTCGAAAAAAGATGCCAATGAAATGTCCAAGATGTCCGAAGAGTTCATGGAAGGAAGTCGTCGGTTGGGACGTAACCCACAGATTGCTGAACGACTCTTTAGTATGATGGCTAAGTTTGCAGGTTATGGCTTTAATAGAAGTCATGCCTATGCTTATTCAGCACTAGCCTTTCAATTAGCCTATTTCAAAACGCATTACCCTCAGATTTTCTATGACGTCATGTTAAACTATTCGTCTAGTGATTACATTAAGGATGCAATTGAAAATGGCTTTTCTCTAGCCAGCCTTGATATTAATAGAATTCCCTATCTGGACAAGATTTCAGATGGAAAGATTGTATTAGGTCTTAAGACTATCAAAGGCTTGCCAAGAGATTTTGCCCTTTGGATTATTGAGGATCGCAAACAAAATGGTAAATACATTTCTATAGAAGACTTTTTGACACGTATTCCTAGCAAATATCAGAAAGTCGATAGTCTGACACCTCTTATCCAGATTGGTTTGTTTGATATTTTTGAACCAAATCGTCAGAAAATCATTGGTAATTTAAGCAACCTCTTTACTTTTGTCAATGAGTTAGGAAGTTTGTTTGCAGAGTCATCTTACTCTTGGGTTGATTATGAAGACTATAGCCAGAAGGATCGTTATAATTTAGAACAGGAGTTACTAGGAGTTGGGCTTAGCCCCCATCCTTTACACTTGGCTCAAAAAATGGCCTCTCGTCCCTATCAAGCCATTTCTGATTTGGCTGTTAATACTAAGGCAACGGTTTTGGTTCAGATAGAATCCGTTCGAATTATCAGAACTAAAAAAGGTGATCAGATGGCCTTTCTGAACGTCACTGATGGGATCAATAAACTTGATGTTACCCTATTTCCAGAAACTTATTTCTATCATAAGGATAAATTAAGTGAAGGTGGTCTCTTTTATCTTGATGGACGGACCCAAGAGCGTGATGGACGCATTCAGTTAATCTTGTCAAACATGGAGGAAGCTAGCACGGAGCGTTTCTGGATTTTACTTGAGAATCATGATAAAGACATAGAAGTTTCTCAAATATTAGCTAAGCATCCTGGACACATTCCTGTCATTATCCGTTATCAAGGAAGTAAGGAAACTATCGTTAGTCAAAGATACAGAGTAACTAAGAACGAGGAACTTAATCGGGAATTAGCACCTTATGTGCTGAAAACGGTTTTACGGTAAAAAAACAATAAATATTTTCAAATTTAAAGCCATTTAGAATTCTTTGTGTTATAATTAAAATGTTAAATATATAAAAGGAGTATCAGGAATAATGAAACGTATTGCTGTTTTAACTAGTGGTGGAGATGCCCCTGGTATGAACGCTGCCGCTCGTGCAGTTGTTCTCAAAGCAATTTCTGAAGGAATTGAGGTCTTCGGCATTAACCGTGGATACGCTGGTATGGTTGAAGGAGATATCTTCCAACTTGATGCCAAAGGCGTAGACAACATCCTCAGCCGTGGTGGAACTTTCCTTCAGTCTGCTCGCTATCCTGAGTTTGCCCAACTTGAGGGTCAACTTAAAGGTATTGAGCAACTTAAAAAACATGGAATCGAAGGTGTAGTAGTTATTGGTGGAGATGGTTCTTACCATGGTGCTATGCGTTTGACTGAACATGGTTTCCCAGCTGTTGGTCTTCCAGGAACTATCGATAACGATATCGTTGGTACAGACTATACAATTGGTTTTGATACTGCTGTTGCAACAGCAACAGAAGCTATCGATAAGATTCAAGACACTGCATTCAGTCATGGACGTACTTTTGTCGTTGAAGTTATGGGACGTAACGCTGGTGATATCGCTCTTTGGGCTGGTATTGCTTCTGGTGCAGACCAAATTATCGTACCTGAAGAAGAGTATGATATTAACGAAGTTGTACGTAAAGTTAAAGAAGGTTACGAATCAGGTGCTAAAACTCACCACGTAATCGTAGTTGCTGAAGGTGTCATGGGTGCTGAAGAATTTGCTGCTAAAATGAAAGAAGCTGGAGATACTTCAGATCTTCGTGCAACAAACATTGGACACGTGGTTCGTGGTGGTTCACCAACTGCGCGTGACCGTGTTCTTGCTTCATGGATGGGTGCACATGCGGTTGACCTCCTTAAACAAGGTATTGGTGGTGTAGCTGTTGGTATCCACAATGAAGAGCTTGTTGAAAGCCCAATCCTTGGTACAGCAGAAGAAGGAGCTTTGTTCAGTCTTACTGAAGACGGTAAAATTATCGTCAATAATCCTCACAAAGCACGTCTTGACTTTGCAGACCTTAACCGTTCATTGTCTAACTTGAGCTAATCTCAGTTACTTAAATTATTGTTAAACCGTCGCTAATGCGACAAAAAATATAAGGGAGTTTTATTTATCATGAATAAACGTGTAAAAATCGTTGCAACACTTGGTCCTGCGGTTGAAATCCGTGGCGGCAAAAAATTTGGTGAAGATGGTTACTGGGGTGAAAAACTTGACCGTGAAGCATCTGCTAAAAACATTGCTCAATTGATCAAGGAAGGTGCCAACGTTTTCCGTTTCAACTTCTCACATGGTGACCACGCTGAACAAGGTGAACGTATGGATGTCGTTCGTATGGCAGAAGACCTTGCTGGTCAAAAAGTAGGTTTCCTTCTTGATACAAAAGGACCTGAAATCCGTACTGAATTGTTCGAAGGTGATGCTAAAGAGTATGCATACAAAACTGGTGAACAAATTCGTGTTGCTACTAAACAAGGTATCAAATCAACTCGCGACGTTATCGCTTTGAACGTTGCAGGTGCACTTGACGTTTTTGACGATGTAGAAGTTGGTAAACAAGTTCTTGTCGATGATGGTAAACTTGGTCTTCGTGTTGTAGACAAAGATGCTGAAAAACGTGAATTCATCGTTGATGTTGAAAATGATGGTATCATTGCTAAACAAAAAGGTGTAAACATCCCTTACACTAAAATTCCTTTCCCAGCACTTGCTGAACGTGATAACGCTGATATCCGTTTTGGTCTTGAACAAGGTCTTAACTTTATCGCTATCTCATTCGTACGTACTGCAAAAGATGTACAAGAAGTTCGTGCTATCTGTGAAGAAACTGGTAATGGTCACGTTCAATTGTTGGCTAAAATCGAAAACCAACAAGGTATCGATAACATTGATGAAATCATCGAAGCTGCTGACGGTATTATGATTGCTCGTGGTGACATGGGTATCGAAGTACCATTCGAAATGGTTCCAGTTTACCAAAAAATGATCATCACAAAAGTAAACGCTGCTGGTAAAGTTGTTGTTACAGCTACTAACATGCTTGAAACAATGACAGAAAAACCACGTGCAACTCGTTCTGAAGTATCTGACGTATTCAACGCAGTTATCGATGGTACAGATGCTACAATGCTTTCTGGTGAATCTGCAAATGGTAAATACCCAGTTGAATCAGTTCGTACAATGGCTACAATTGATAAAAACGCTCAAACTCTTCTTAAAGAGTATGGTCGTCTTGATTCATCAACATTTGACCGTTCAACTAAGACTGAAGTAGTTGCGTCTGCAGTTAAAGATGCTACTAACTCAATGGATATCAAACTTGTTGTTGCTCTTACTGAATCAGGTAACACTGCTCGTTTGATTTCTAAATACCGTCCAGAAGCTGATATCTTGGCTGTAACATTCGATGAAATTACTCAAAAATCATTGATGCTTAACTGGGGTGTTATTCCAGTAGTTACTGAAAAACCAAGCTCAACTGATGATATGTTTGATGTTGCTGAAAAAGTTGCATTGGAATCAGGTCTTGTAGAATCTGGTGATAACATTGTTATCGTTGCTGGTGTTCCAGTAGGTACAGGTGGTACAAACACTATGCGTATCCGCACAGTAAAATAATTTAAGTAGAACTTAAATTGAAAGAAGGTCTTTGGATCTTCTTTTTTTGGCTCTATAATCGATTTAGTAGGTTAAACTATTGAAGAGATTATAGAGCTTTTTTCGTAGGTAGCTAAATCAATTGGATAATAATAACAAGTGAAAAAGTGAAGAATATCATACTTATTCCGAATGGTTTAAAGCAAGATGGCTGATTTGGTTTGTATTTTCAACAGATTTAGTTCTAAGTGTCATATGACTTAGAAAGTATTTAGCGAAGTGGGAAATTATCTTTTCAAAGAAATTTTGCTTTTCTTGAAAACAACAGGATAAAAAATGTCGTTAAATAGGCTTCTAAACTATAGTTAAGATGGTTATAAGCTATATTTTTTAGAAGGACTGAGTTGATAACCAACCATTTTTATTTCAATAATGACTTACTAATTTAAAAGTTCTAATGAATTATTAATTCTGAAAATCGATTTTTGAAAAAAATGAAATCATAAGTTTCTTTTTACTGACAATTCTAAAAGTAAATAATTATAAAATTATTAATTGAAACGTTTATAAAAATAGTGATATCTATAATCATTCTATTGTTTACATGATTATTTTTAAGTGAACCTTATAAAAAAATTGAAAATAAGAGCATTTCTTTTCACAAATATTAGGAATTTTGTTAAAATATTTAACGATTAGTATTTTTAAATACTTTTAATCTCATTGAGGGGTGAGATACTTAATAGTATAAGTGTGGAGGATTACCAAAGTGGGTAAAGATTTATTTAATGATCGTATAAGTCGATTTTCGATTCGTAAGCTGAATGTAGGGGTTTGCTCCGTTCTTCTTGGAACTCTGGTTATGGTTGGTACTGCTAGTCAAGTATCTGCCGATGAAACAGCTAACCAAGTCCAAGCAGGAGATGTAGCTAGCACTACTGCTACAGTGAGTGATGAGACATCTTCTCAGAATGCTGTTGCTGCTCAAGCTTCGACGGAAGTCGCAAATATTTTATCTAGTACTGAGACTAATAGTCAGTCTCAAACCGTTTCAAATGCTAGCGCAGCTACTTCTGAAACGTCTACAACACAAGCTTCTAGTGAGACTGCATCTCAAGCAGCTACATCAACGTCAGCAACTACTGCAGCATCTACCACTAGTGTTGCTGGCTCTACAAGTGTAGGCAATACTACGGGAGTTTCAACGACAGCCTCTGTTACATCAGCATCATCTGAAACACCTGCTTCAGAAACAGCATCTGAAGCACAAGGTGTGGACGTTCAAGCAGAAGCTTCTACAACGAATGCTCTTTCAAGTGGTGCCGAAGCGTCTGCTGTAGAGCAACCTGTTGTAACAGCAGAAACTTCTGGTCGCCGTCGTACTCGTCGTGCCCTTGGTGATGCCAATGATCCAAACTTGATTGGTGATGATGTTGAAGATGCAACTTCAACACCAAAAGTTGAAAAACCAGGCTTTACAACAAATGTTGATGCCAAATCTATGGCTAGCCAAATCTCATGGTTGGACTTTGGAGATGTAGCTAACTGGACAGGAACTACTACAGTATTAGTTCCTAAAAGTGAAGTTAAACCAACTGAGAACTTAGAAGAAAAATTGGCTCTTCAAGTTGGGTCTACCTATACCAAGGAAATCATGCCTGGTTATGTAGTTACTGTAAAAGTCTAATCTTTGAAACCTTTCCAAGCGACTGAAATCTATAAGAAACGGATGGAAAATCAAGGGGCTACAGAAGCTGAAAAAGCAACCTATGATCCAAATGCAAAAAATGGTTATGTAAGTGGAGTCACTTCAAATGCTGCTAAGCAAGCTTTTAACAATGGTGAAGAGGCCAAAATCGTCGCTGATGCCCAAAATAATTGGACTGAAATCAGATTTGAGAATATTGATACGAAAACCAAGAAGACTACCATAAGTTCAGCTTTGAATGGTGGAAATATTGGAGTTCAGTTTGAAATCTCTGCAACCTTCCGTGGTAAGACAGTTAAGCCAGCTATTGTTATGGCTGATGGGGAGTCTGCTAACCCAGGTGAATTAGTTATGTTTACTACCAATGGAGAAGGTTGGCAGCATATTGGAGAATGGAAAAAGTTTACCAGACCAAGTACTTCTGTAACATATTCACCACAAGATACTGAAAATCTTTTTGGACCTAATCCTAAATTTAATAATACCAACTTAAACCAACTTCGTAGATCTACTCAAGTTGGACCAGAAAAGAAACCAGTAGCTTGGAAGTATTTTGGAAATCCTGACCAAGTTACAGGTGGTCTAGGAACTGGTATCTTTGGACCAAACATTTCTGAAGGTAATTATACTGTTCCAATCGTTATGACGCGTGGTGCCTCTGAAGTTGGACTTTATGTCGCTTCAGGTGGTAAACAGTCAGCAATGCTAGGATTCTTCCCAATTGATGAAGGGGACGCTCCTGAGTCATACGGAAAAGCTATGCATACCATTGCAACTGTAGATGGTGTAACTGGTGCTAAAGTAAATCAACCATATATTGGTAATGTGAGCCCAGATATGGATGAGAATACTGTTCTTGACTGGTTCGGTGATGATAAGGCAACTACGGCCGATGAAGGAATTGACCAATTGCTTCCAGATGAGCTTAAAGGTACAACCAATGAGATGATCAAGATGGATCGTACACGCCCAGGTAACTACAAGCTGTCAATAGAAGCCCATACAGATGGAGCTTCAGAAGCTTATATCTACGGTTGGATAGACTTTAACCAAAATGGTACCTTTGATGAAGATGAACGCTCTAATCTTGCAAGAATCACAAATGACGGCACCGTTGAGTTGACCTTTGCAAATAGCAAGACTTATATCGACCCTAGCGTTAAAGAACTAGGTGCTCGTGTTCGTATTGCCAAGAAAGCTAACGAGATTGAGAGCCCAACTGGTATGGCCTTATCAGGGGAAGTGGAAGACTTCAGAACTCAAATTACGCACCCACCAAAAGGGGAATTCAAGGAAACAAGTGGTCCTCAAGGGGCGAAGCAAACTGCAACTGTAACCTTTACAGCACGTGGAGAACACAAGTATGAGCTTAATTCTAGTGCCGTTATTGACGAAACGGTAGAACCATACATCGTTGATAAAGATGGCAACCGTGCAACTCTTGATGCGGACGGTTACTATGTCGTTCCAGGACAAGGTAAGTACAAGATTACTGCCAACGGTAAAGATGTCGATGTTGAATTTATTCCTGAAGATAACTTCCTTGGAACAGCTGATGGTATTTCTATCCGTCGTTCAGATAACAACGGTTATGATACTGGTTGGTCAACAAAATTCCCAGATCAAGAACCAAACATTAATGGTCAGTTGAATACCATGGATGGTCAATACGTTCCAACAGTCACTCCAATTGAAATCGAAGGAGTTGACAAAACTTCGACTGATGTTCAAGGGGCGACTCAAAAAGAAACTCCGACCTTTAACACAACTGAGACTAACTCAAATGGTGACAAGATTGCAATCACTCCAAGTGCAGAATATCCTGCTAAGTTGGTGGATCCTGCCACAGGTCTCACTACTGATGCGCCATCTGTAACAGTTGAAGGGGAAGGAACTTACACCATTAATCCTTCAACGGGTGAAGTAACCTTCACTCCAGATCCAAGCTTTACTGGTACAGCCAAAGGTGTGGATGTTACATTGTCAGCGCCAGTTGGTCGAAACAAAGATGGTAAGATCCAACAGGACTACATCAAGACTGCAACAGCTAAGTACACTCCAACTGTCACACCAATCACAGTGACTCCTACAGACAAGGTTTCTGCGGATGTTCAAAACGTTC
>OLNS01001830.1_pt1 | contig 15146 bp, 9 predicted proteins | sample 1673031 | NCBI WGS metagenome assembly OLNS01 (sample SAMEA3136748, study PRJEB25190) | human gut metagenome | biome: human gut; feature: human-associated habitat; material: faeces | place: Austria | collected 2013
CTCCTCGCGGAACGGATTGTAGTCGCCGTTGGACATGGCGCGGGGCTCGCTGTAGACGGCCCCTTTGCTCAATGCCGGGATCTCGACGATGCCGTCGCGGTCGAAATCCATCAGCGGCACGGCGCCCGTCTTGGCGAGCGTTTCGCGCACGGCGGCGTTCACGATCTGCCACACGGCCTCCTCGTCGGCGAATTTCACCTCGGTTTTCTGCGGGTGGACATTGACGTCGATGCGCGACGGGTCGATCGTCAGGTAGAGGAAATACGACGGCGAACTGCTTTCGGGAATCAGCTTCTCGTACGCCTTCATGATGGCGCTCGTGAGGTACGAACTCTTCAAATAACGTCCGTTGACGAAGAGGTACTGCTCGCCGTTGCGCCGCTTGGCGGCAGCCGGACGGCCGATATAGCCCCCGATGCGGGCGATCGAGGTGTCGGCATCGACCTCCAGCAGGTTCTGCTTGATATGGCGTCCCACCACATCGACGATACGTCCGGCGAGCGACGCCGCACCCAGCGTATAGACCGAGGCGTCGTTGGCGTATAGCTCGAAGGCGATCTGCGGATTGCACAACGCCACACGCTGGAATTCCGACTTGATCTGCGCCGCCGACGTGGTGCTCTTGTCCAGAAAACGGCGGCGGGCAGGCACGTTGTAGAAAAGGTTGCGCACGAAAAACTGCGACCCCACGGGACACATCACCGGGGTCTGTCCGGCGAACTGGCCGCCGTTGATCTCGGTCTGCGTGCCGACTTCGTCGCCCTCCTGCCGCGTCCGCAGTTCGACCTGCGCCACGGCGGCGATCGAAGCCAGCGCTTCGCCGCGGAAGCCGAAAGTATTGAGTGCGTAAATATCGTCCACGGAGGTTATCTTGCTCGTGGCGTGGCGGTCGAAAGCCATGCGCGCGTCGATGGGCGACATGCCGCAGCCGTCGTCCACGATCTGAATCAGGTCCTTGCCGCCGTCGCGGAAATTGACCTTTACGGTGCGTGCGCCTGCGTCGATCGCATTCTCCATCATCTCCTTGACCACCGAGGCGGGACGGTTGACGACCTCGCCCGCCGCGATCTGATTGGCTACGACCTCCGGTAATAATCTGATCTTATCTGCCATCTACTCCTGATAATCGTTGGGTACCACCGTGATAGGCTGCTCCTGCCACTCGACGTCGGAAATGCCCGACTGATCAAGCCCGTTGCGCCGCACCGTCTCTTCGGCACCCACCGCTTCGGTCTGCGCCGGGGCCGAGGTCCGCGCCCGCAGGAAAACGTCGGCGAGCCTCGGATAGAGAATATAGATGAAAAGCAGCACCAGAACCGCGCCTACGACCATCTTCCAAATGCGGTCGCGGCCCGTCTTCTCCTCCTTGGAACGGCGTGCGGCGCGCGCATCGCGCTGGGTGCGGATATATTGTCCGGGACGGTACTCACGATCCCCGTCTTCGGCCCTCTCGCCGCGAAGTTCGGCACGGCGCTGCTCGCGTGCCTCCTTTTCGGGATCGTAGTAGCGCGGTATGTAGTTGAACTTGTTCGCGTGCTTCTTGAACGGGGTGAAACCTAACATGGCATGTCCTCCTATTTTTTTGTAAAGATACGAATTCTTCCGCAATTTTATTGCCCCGAATTCCTTTTTCCGGCACGGACGCATGCGTCCGCCGCGCGCGGGAAGCGGGTTGCGGCCGGGGCGGCTCCCGATCTGCCAATACGGCGGAATGCCGGAACCCGCAGGGGTATTCAGCACTCCGCCGTAGAGACGAAACCGTATCGTTTCCTAACGGAAGAAACTCTTCATCCGCTCGAAAATATTCTGGTTTTTGACCGAGTCGGCTTTCTGGAAACCGGGCTGCCGGGACAACTCCTCGACCAGCCGCTTCTCCTCGGCATTGAGTTTCGACGGAATGGTGATGTCCACCACGACCAGCTCGTCGCCGCGGCCGTAACCGTTCACGTCGGGCAAACCCTTGCCGCCCAGACGCAGCACCTTGCCGGCATGCGTTCCCGGGGCGATCTTGATCTTGGCACGGCCATCGACCGTCGGCACCTCGACCGTACCGCCCAGCAGGGCTGTCGTAACGGTGATATTGAGGTTGTGGATCAGGTCGTTGCCGTCGCGCATCAGTTCGGGATGCGGCTCCTCTTCGATCAGCACTTGCAAGTCGCCGTTGACGCCGCCGTGGCGCGCGGCGTTGCCCTTGCCCGTGACGGTGAGCATCATGCCCTCGCCCACGCCGGCCGGAATCTTGATCTCCACGACCTCCGAACCGCGGACGGTGCCTTCGCCCTTGCACTTGTCGCAGGGCGAAGTGATGACCTTGCCCGTACCGCCGCAGGTCGGGCACACACTCTGGGTCTGCATGCGGCCGAAAAAGGTGTTTTCGACGCGCGTCACATGGCCCGTGCCGTTACACGTCGAGCAGGTCGAATAGGAATCGGCGTCCTTGGCTCCCGTGCCGCCGCACTTGTCGCAGGCGACGGTCTTGTTGATCTTGAGCTTCTTGGTGACGCCGTTGGCGATCTCGGCCAGCGTCAGCCTGACCTTGATGCGGATATCGGAGCCGCGGTTCACGCGCCGGCCGCCGGACGACGACGAACGGAACCCGCCCCCGCCGAAATGTCCGCCGAAAATATCGCCGAACTGTGAGAAAATATCCTCCATCGAGAAGCCTCCGCCGCTGAAGCCGCCGAAACCGCCTCCGCCGCCTGCCGCGCCGCTCATGCCGGCATGGCCGAACTGGTCGTAACGGGCACGCTTGTCGGGGTTCGACAACACGTCGTAGGCTTCTGCTGCCTCCTTGAATTTCTCCTCGGCCTGCTTGTCGCCCGGATTCTTGTCCGGGTGATACTGAATGGCAGCCTTGCGGTAGGCCTTCTTTATTTCGTCGGCGTTAGCGTTCTTCTGGACGCCCAGCACTTCGTAGTAATCCCTCTTTTCAGCCATCTTCTCACTCTCCTACAACGACTTTTGCAAAACGCAGCACCTTGTCGCCCAGCATGTAGCCGGTCTGGACGACGTCTACGACCTTGCCCTGCATATCCTCTCCGGCGGCGAACTTGGCCACGGCCTCGCATAGGTCGGCGTCGAACTCCCGGCCCTTGACGTCGATCTCGGTCACGCCCTTCTGACGCAGGGTTTCGGTAAATTTCTGCGATATCAGGTTCACGCCGGCGCGCAGCGCTTCGATATCGTCGCTTTTCTGCATGGCATCGACCGCCCGCTGCACGTCGTCGCGCACAGGAAGCATCGCCAGCAAGACGTCGCGGCCTCCGGTCTGCACCAGCTCCATCTTCTCCTTGAGCGTACGCTTGCGGTAGTTGTCGAACTCGGCCTGCAGACGGATGTATTTATCCTGCCATTCGGCGACTGCCGCCGCTAAATCGGGTGCGGCGCCGCTGTCGGTCGCGTCTGCCATTGTGTCAGTCCCGTCCTGCGGCTCGTCTGACACATTGGCACAGGGTTCGCCGTCGCACGAGGGATAACCGTCGCCCGGCTCGAACCCTTCGTCGCCGTTAATGGCTTCATTATAAGCTTTTTCCTTTTTCATATATAGTTGTTTTTCAGATTTTCCGTCTTATAGTCGATCAAATTGTATACCAACCTCCGGAAGGGCCTATCCGATGATGAAAATAGCAGGGCGTTTGTTCATCGCGGGCAGTTCGGCGGCACGCCATTCGCGGACGCGGAGCGTGCGGATGAATTCGCCGGGAGCCGTGATGTCCATGGCCACCGTCAGCCGCGTTTCGGGCGCAAGGGTCTGCAACAGCTGCTCCATCAGCTTGACGTTGCGGTACGGGGCCTCGATGAAGAGCTGGGACTGGCCTTCGGCGTGCGCGCGGCGTTCGAAACGGCGGATCGCCTGCACCCGTTCGGGCGGTTTGACGGGCAGGTAGCCGTTGAAGGCGAACGACTGTCCGTTGAGCCCCGACGCCATGACCGCCATGACGATCGACGAAGGTCCGACGAGCGGCACGACACGGATTCCGCGGCGGTGGCAGGCTTCGACCACCAGCGCCCCCGGATCGGCGACGCCCGGCACGCCCGCTTCGGAAATCACGCCCGCCGAACGCCCCTCGACGAGCGGTTTCACCAGCTCTTCGACCTCACGCCCGGCGACGGTATGTTCGTTCAGTTCGCGGAAGCAGAGCGTGTCGATCGGGCGCGCCGCGCCCGCTTTCGACAGAAACCGCCGCGCCGTGCGGGTATTCTCGACGATAAAATAGTCGAGCGAATCCATAACGGCGCGGTTTGCTGCGGGCAGCACGTCCCACGGAGCCGTTTCGTCCGAGATCGGACACGGGATCAGATAGAGTGTTCCGTACATTTTTTCAGTTCAGCGATTTTTCGTTCCAACAATCCGACACGGTTCGTAATGCGGACATACTGCACGGCGAACCAGAGACTCAGCGCCATGGCCCCGACGATCACCAGACCGGGAAACCCGCCGAGACAGAGCCAGCTGAGCAGAAATCCCGCGATCGAAAGCGTCAGCGGAGCTTTCCGGACAAGAAAGGCCAGTGCCGCGTAGACGCATGCCAGCGCAGCCATGAAAATCCCGACGGCCCGCATCGTCGCGTCGCCCCCGGCATGCACCAGCACGACCACGCCGCCGACAAGCGCGAAAAACGCGGCGCAGAGCATCGCGACCTTCGCCCGGCCCAGCTGGTCGAGGGCCGACTCCGCTTCGACGCGGGCCGTCAGCAGGCGGGTTTCGAGACACTTCACGGCCTGCATCCTCTCCGCCGGACAGTTGCAGGCGGGACATTTGTCCGCTCCGGGCGCGATCAGGCCGCCGCAGTCGTAGCACTTCATCCCGTTATTCCTTGAGATAGATGCGTTTCACACGTCCCGAAACCGAGGTCATGATTTCATACGAGATCGTATCGAGCACACGGGCCATCGTTTCGAGGTCGTTGCCCGGCACGGGCGAGAAGACCGACACTTCGTCGCCCTCCTTCACGCCGGGAATGTCCGTAATGTCGATCATGCAGCTGTCCATGCAGACCCGGCCGATGATCGGCGCAGGCTGTCCGGCCACGAGCACCGACCAGCGGCCGCAGCCCAGATGCCGGTCCAGCCCGTCGGCATAGCCGATCGGTATCGTGGCCGTGGTGGTCGGCCGCGTGAGCTTTCCGGCGCGGCCATACCCCACCGCATCGCCCGCAGGCAGGCGTTTGATCTGCACGATGCGGGTTTTGAGCGTCGAGACGGGACGCAGGGCGTCGTTGTGCCGGAACCCGAAGCCGTAAAGCCCCAGCCCCAGACGGCACATGTCGAACTGCGCTTCGGGGAAGCGCTCGATGGCAGCCGAATTGGCCGTATGGCGGATGACCGGATAAGGCAGCGAGGCGGCGAGCTGCGCGCTCATGCGGTCGTAGAGGGCGATCTGCGCCCGCGTATAGGCATCCTCTTCGGGCATGTCGGCGCAGTTGAGGTGCGAGAAGACCGAAGCCGCCTTGACCTGCGGCGTCGCGGCGAGCGTCGCGCACAACTGCGCGATCTCCTGCTCCACGAACCCCAGCCGGTGCATGCCCGTATCCAGCTTGACGTGAATCGGATAACGGCTCTCGCCCGCGTGCGTCACGGCATCGGCGAAAGCGCCGAGCGAGTGGAAACTGTAGATTTCGGGTTCGAGCCGGTTGGCGATCATCACGTCGAAGCTGTCGGCGTCGGCGTTGAGCACCACGATCGGCATCGAAATCCCCCGCTCGCGCAGCAGTACGCCCTCGTCGGCGAACGCCACGGCGAGATAGTCCACGCCCTGATGCTGGAGCATCTGCGCGACTTCGAAATCGCCCGCGCCGTACGAACCGGCCTTGACCATCGCCACGAGCCGGGTCCCGAAGCTCAGCTTCGACCGGAAATAGTTGAGATTATGGATCATGGCGTCGAGATCGACCTCCAGCACCGTCGTATGGCTTTTGCGGGAGAGCAGGTGCACCAGTTTTTCGAAACGGAAATCGCGTGCGCCTTTCAGCAGGATCGCACGCCCGGCCACGGCGTCGCGGTTGATGCGCGCGACGCATTCGTCGGTAGCCGTAAAGAACTCCTTGTCGCAGGCGAACAGCGCGGCATAGCGTTTCAGGCGGGGACCGATACCGATCAGGAAGTCGATTCCGGCGCGTGCGACCATGCCCGCCACGCGGCTGTAAAGCTCGTCGTCCGAGAGACCGCTCTGCGAAATGTCCGACAGCACGAGCGTACGGCGGCGGCTCAGCGCCACGCTGTGCAGGTAGTCCAGCGCCAGCGCCAGCGAATTGAGGTCGAGGTTGTAGGCGTCGTTGATAAGTATCGAGTCGTTGATGCCCTCTTTGACTTCGAGACGCATCGCCACGGAGGGAGCTGCGGCGAACGAAGGGGCGGGATAATGCATCACATCGCAGAACGCCTCGACGATCTGGGCATTGCGGCGCGAAGCGGCATTGCCTATGACCGATTCGGGCACTTCGGGATATGAGGCGGCATCGACGGGACGGCGGTCGGCGAAATGCGCCGCGACCATACGGCCCAGCGGCTCGTAATAGCTGTGGTAGATGATTTTGGAAGCGCTGCGGGCGAGAATCATCTTCTCGTCGCATTTCTGTTCCAGATTGATGAAATTCTCCTGATGGGCGTCGCCGATCGAAGTGAAGATCACCGCGTCGGGGCGGATGATGCGTTCGAGCCGCTCCATCTCGCCGGGCTTCGAGATGCCCGCTTCGAAAATCGCCAGCTCCTCGTCGCCCTCCAGCATCAGCACCGAAAGCGGTACGCCCAGCTGCGAATTGTAACTCTTCGGCGAACGGTAATATTTCATGCCTTCGGGCAGCTCCTCGGCGATCCACTCCTTGATGACGGTCTTGCCGTTCGAGCCTGTGATGCCGACCACCGTACCCCGGAACTGCGCCCGGTGATAGGCCGCCAGCCGCTGAAGGGCTTCGATGGCGTTGTCCACCTGCACGAAACCGCACTCCCCGGTGCACGAGGAGGCTTCGACGCCCCGCTCGACGAGGAACGCACGCACGCCCCGGCTCTGCATGTCGGCGATGAAATCATGCGAATCGTGGTTCGCGCCGCGCATGGCGACGAACATCGGGCGACACCCCAGCTCGCACGAAAGCGACCGGCTGTCGGTAACGACCGACCGCACCTCGGAATCGCAACCCGAAAACTTTCCGCCGCAAATGGCGGCAATACGTGAAAGTCTGTAATTCATCCTCTTATCATTTTTCCGTTCCATCCGCCCTGCGGTCTGTAGGCATCTGCCCCGCACTCGGCCGGAACGCCGCGAAAAATCGTCAGTCCATCTTAAAAGTCACGATCGTAATGCCCGCCCCGCCGCGGTCGGCATGCTCGTCCTTGGCGCTTTCGACCTCAGGGACAGTGCGCAGATAGCGGCGGATCTCCTCCTTCAGGGCCCCCGTACCCTTGCCGTGAAGGATCGAAACCGAACCCACGCCGACCATCAAGGCGTCATCGACGAAATCCTGCACGGCGTCCAGCGCTTCGGCGGCGCGCATGCCCCGCACATCGATATGGTCCCTGAAATTGAGTTTGCGGGCCGAAATATCGACCGAGACCACCGTACGGGCCGTCTGCGGGCGCGTCGCTTCGCGGAACTCGCTGTTCGACACCACGGTCAGCAGTTTCTTGTCTACCGTAGTAAGTATCTGCCCGAAGGCGACCTGCGCTTTCTTCCCCTTGACCGACTGCACCACGCCGACCATATCCTGCCCGACCATGCGGACCTTGGAACCGGTTTCGACCTCGCGGGGTTTGGGCGGTTCGGGGGCAGCGGCCGCGGCCTGCGCTTCGCCGCGCTGGGTTTTGCGCTCGATGCGCCGCTGGCGGCGGCGTTCGATGCGCTCGATCTCACGGGCCACCTGCGCGTCCTTCTCGGCCGTATCGGCCTGCTCGACCGCATCGCGGAAGTCGTCCAGCTCGCGGCGCGCCAGCCGCGTCAGCTCTTTTTCGGCCTGCGCTTCGCGGATGGTCCTGATCGTATTCTCGATCTGCTTGTTGGCGTCGGCGATCAGCCGCTGGGCCTCCTGCTTGGCCTTTGTCAGAATCTCCTGCCGCTCGGACTTGATCTTCGCCAACTGCTCGGCGTAAGTCTGCTCCAGCTCTTCGACCTTGCGGTCCGTCAGGCGGATGCGGTCGCGTTTCTGCTCCCAATAATGTTTGTCACGGGCGATTTCGCGCAGCTGCTTTTCGATGTTGATATGGTCGCTGCCGGCCTTCTCGCCCGCAATGCGGATAATATCTTCCGGCAGGCCGATCTTGCGGGCTATCTCCACGGCGAACGAACTGCCGGGCTTGCCCGTTTCGAGCCGGAACAGCGGCCGGATATGCTGCACGTCGAACATCATGGCGCCGTTGGCGATGCCTTCGATGTTCGACGCATAATACTTGATGTTGGCGTAATGGGTCGTGATAACGCCGTAGCACCCCTTGGCCAGCAGGCGTTCGAGGATGGCTTCGGCGATGGCGCCGCCGATGACCGGCTCGGTACCCGACCCGAATTCGTCGATCAGCACCAGCGTCGCGGAAGAGGCCCCGGCCAGCATGTTCTTCATGTTGAGCAGGTGCGACGAATAGGTCGAAAGATCGTCGTCGATCGACTGCTCGTCGCCGATGTCGATGAAGATCGACCGGAACACGGGCAGTTCGGAGACTTCCGACGCCGGCACGAGGAATCCGCACTGGAACATATACTGCACGATGCCCGTGGTTTTCAGGCAGACCGACTTGCCGCCCGCGTTGGGCCCCGAAATGACGAGGATATGCTTGCGACGGTCCAGCTGCATGTCGAGCGGCACGACCTCGCGGCCCTGCGCCCGGAGCGTCTGCTGCAGCAAGGGATGGCGGGCGTTTTTCAGCACCAGCCGGTCGTCGGTCGAGACGATCGGCTTCACGCAGCCGTTCTCCGAGGCCCAGCGCCCTTTGGCGCGCAGCATGTCGATCTCGGCGAGGTAATCGCCCGAATCGGCGATCAGCTCCGCATCGGGACGCACCGAATCGGTGAACTCCGAGAGGATGCGGACAATCTCGCGCCGCTCAGCGTATTCCAGTTCGCGCAGTTCGTTGTTGATCTCCACCACCTCGACCGGCTCGACGTAGAACGTGCGTCCGGTAGCCGACTCGTCGTGGATGAAGCCCTGCAGTTTGCGCTTGTTGGCCGCGGCGACCGGAATCACGGCTTTGCCTTCGCGGATCGAAATCTGGGCGTCGGCATCGACGATGCCGGCGTTCTTGGCGGCCGACAGCACGGTCTGCAGACGCTTGGCGGCCTGTCCCTCGCGTTCGCGGACGGCGCGCCGGATCTCCAGCAGACCGGGCGAAGCGTTGTCCTTCACGTTGCCGAAACGATCGACGATGGCGTCGATCCGCTGCACGATTTCGGGAAAGGCCGCGACGCCGCGGCTGCGGGCGTGAAGCGCCGGATATTGTTCTTCGCGGTTGAGAATGAACGCTACGATGCCGCCGACGACCGTCAGCGCACGATGCAGCGTCACCACTTCCTCGACGTCGAGGAATGAGCCTTCGACGCGCAACTTGGCGACGATATGATCGACGTCGGGATACTCCCCGCCGGGAAATTCGTGTTCCATATCGAGCAGCAGACGCATCTCGTCGGCAAGCGTCAGCCGCCGGGCGATCTCGCGCGCCGAGGTCGAAAAGGTCTCGCCGGCCAGCCGCGCACAGGCGGCACGCATGGTACAGCGCGCCGCAACCTGTTCACGAAGCCGGTCGAAGCCGATCTTCTGCTCGAAGTTTGCAGGATAAATCATGGTGCTATGTCGGGTAGAGGGCTACCGCAGCCGCCTGAGCGAATCGCGCTCGGCTTTCTCGGCGGCCTTCGCGGCCTTCCGGTCGGCCCGCTCCTTCATCTTCTCAGGGTTGCGCCCGAAGAGCGAAAGATGGACGTAACGGCCCGGATACTGTTTGACGTCGGCCAGCAGTGCGGAGAGATTCTCGCTGGCCCGGTTGAGCGAATCGTAAAGTTCGGGATCGTTCATCAGCTTGCCCACCGTGCCCTCGCCCTGCGCGATGCGGGCCACCAGATCGTCGAGATGCCCGACGGTCTGCGAAAGTTTGACGGCGAACTCCTCTTCGGAGAACTGCGCGACGACCCGGTCTACATTGCCGATGATGCTGTCCACGCGCTGGGCGTTGTCGCCGAGCATGTCGGAGAACTTCGAAAGGTTCTCCAGCGCGCTTTTCAGGTTGTTTTTCTCGGCGGAAAGTATCTGCGCCATGTCGCCCGTCACGGAGTTGAGGTTGCCGAGCGTCCCGGCGATATTGCCGGCGTTGTCCTCCATCAGCCTGTTGAGGTTGTCGAGCGCACGCGACAGATCGCCGGTGAGCTGCGAGACTTTCTGCTTGAAGAAATCCAGCTCCGAACCGGCCATGTCCATCAGGTCGCGGTCGCGGCTCGCCCGCAGCGTATCCCCCTTGTGCAGGTAGGTGTCGGCCCTGCCGTAGGTTATTTCGATCGCCTTGGCGCCCATCAGCCCGTTGCTGAAAATCTTGGCTTCCGAATCGGTCGGAATGCGGTACTCGCGCTTGATGGTGAACCGCAGCACGACTTTGTCGCTGCGGGCGGGGTCGAACGACAGGCCCGTCACCGAACCGATCTTGACGCCCTTCATCATGATCGGCGAAGCGTTCTGCACGCCGTTGATCTGGTCGTAAGCCGCATAATATTCGACATTGCGGCTGAAAATATCGAATCCTTTCAGAAAGCGGATGCCCGCCCATGCGACGCCGATCATCGCCACGGCGAAAATTCCGATCTTAACTTCCCTTTTCATACCTCGTATGTTTTTATTTCACGATCCGAGTTCCCCGGCAGCTCACCACAAAGGCGTCGGGGAAGACCTTGCGCACCGCCGCCAGTTGTTTCTGCGCCGCAGCGCGGGTCTCGTATTCGCCGACGCAATACTTATAACGGTATTTGCCGTCGGCCGTATATTGTTTCACCTTGCCGCGGTAGCTCTTGAACCGCGCGGACGAAGTCGGTACGGTCTGGGGGCTGGCCAGCACCTGCACGGTATAGCGCAGCGGCTGCGCGTCCTGTTTGGGAGCCGGCAGCTTCGGGGTTTCGGCTTTCGGCGTCTCCCGCTTCGGGGCGCCGGCCTTGGGAGTCTCCGTTTTCGGCATCTGCGTTTTGGACGTCTCCCGCTCCGCCGGCGCAGTCACGGATTCGGATTTGGCGGCGGAGTCCTTCGCCCCCGCCTTTCCGCCGGCCCCGCGCACGGGCTCCTTGCCGACGACCACTTGCTCCGGTTTCTGCTCCGGCTTAGGCGCCGCAGCGGCCTCCTCTTCGGCGTTGCGCGTTTCGAGCACATAGGCCGAATAGCTCTTCACGCCCTCGTAAATCGAACGGGCGATCTCGGTCTGGCCCTTCTCCGACTTCATGTAGGCCGCCTCCTGCGAGTTGGAGAGGAATCCGATCTCGGTCAGCACGCCCGGCATGTCGGTCGCATAGAGCACGCGCAGCAGCTGGGGTTTGATGCCCCGCGAATGGCGGCCCGCCTTCAGGTAGTTGTTCTGAATGCAGCGCGCGATGGCCATGCTGTATTCGCCGTAGGTGAACTGCAGGTTCTGGATATAGGCCCGCACGATGGCCGCCGTACGTTCGTCGGACATGTCGATCAGGTCCTCGCGGTTGTTCTCGAACAGCGCGTTTTCGTTGTAACGCTGCTCCTTGGGGCTTTCGCCCATGATCAGCGTCTCGACGCCGCGCACGGCCGTAGACTTGGCCGCATTGACATGGATCGAAATGAAGAGGTCGCCGCCGGCCTTGTTGGCGATGTCGGCACGCGCCTGCAGGTCTTTCGCCTTGTCGGGTCCCAGCGCCTTGTCCGTCTTGCGCGTATAGACCACCTTCACGCCGGGCATGCCCTCCTCGATCATTTTGCCGAGCTTGAGAGCCACCTTCAGCGTCAGGTCCTTTTCGCTGGTTCCGCCGTAGTGCGCACCGGGATCGTTGCCGCCGTGACCGGGGTCGATCACCACAACTTCGACTCCGTGCGCAATATTCCCGGCCGATGCCGCGTTCGTAAGAACGGTTACGGCCGCAAATGCGAATAACAGGAACAGTCGTGTGCGCATATTTAAGAGATCAAATGTAAGCTTTCTGTAATTTTTTACCTATCTTTGTCGCGCCTGAAAACCCCGCGGGAGGTCGCCGGAGACCTGATTCAGGCGTTTTTGCCGACACGTCGGCAAAGGTACGAAAAATTTTGGAATTTTGGATAAACTTAGGGTAAAATATCTGTTTTCGGCGGCGCTGATCCTGCTCTTCGCCCAGCTGGTGGTCGGCGCGTCCGCACCCCGGAGCGTGTTCGCCGCAGCCGCCCCGGACAGCACCCGCACCCACGATTCCGTTCCGGCATATACCCTTCCGGAAGCCGCGGCCGAAGTTCCCGAAGCCGCCCGCACACGCAGCGAACGCCGCGCGCAGGCACGGGCCGCCCGCGAGAAAGCCCGCCGCCACGCCGAATTCGAAGCCATGTCGCAGGAGGAGCGCGACTCGATGTTCAGTTCACAGGTCGATTCGCTCATCGCCCGCCGGGCCGACTCGCTGGCCGGCAGGCAGGCCGACACCGTGGCCCGCGACTCGGTCAAGCGGCCGCGCAAGCCCGGCGCCTTCCTCGACGATCCGATTTCGGGCAAGAACAAGGACTCGCTGGTGTACGACGTCCGCAACAAGATGGTCTACATCTACAACGAAGGCGACGTCACCTATCAGAACAGCAACCTCAAGGCCGACTACATGCAGATCGACATGAACTCCAAGCTGATCCACGCATACGGCAAACCCGACTCGCTCGAGGGCAAGGCCATCGTCACCAAACCCGAATTCTCCGACGGCGGCGAAGCCCCCTACAAGATGGACACGATCACCTACAACCTCGAATCGAAGAAGGCCAAGATCAAGGGCGTGGCGACACAGCAGGGCGACGGCTGGCTGGTGGGCGGCAGCGTCAAGAAGATGCCCGACAACACGATCAACATCGAGAACGGAAAATATACGACCTGCGACGAAACGGACCATCCGCACTTCTATCTGGCGATGACCAAGGCCAAGGTCATTCCGGGCAAGAAGGTCGTCACAGGTCCGGCCTATCTGGTCATGGAGGACGTGCCGATCTATTTTCTGGGCATTCCCGAAGGTTTCTTCCCGATCAGTTCGGGTCCCAAGTCGGGTCTGCTGATGCCCACCTACGGCGAAGAGTACACCAAGGGATTCTTCCTGCGCGATCTGGGCTACTACTTCACGCTGGGCGATTACGCCGATCTGGCCGTCCGCGGAGGCATCTACACGCTAGGTTCGTGGGAGGCATCGGCCGCATCGCGCTACATCAAGCGCTACAAGTACAGCGGCAGTTTCAACATGCAGTACTCGAACATCAAGACGGGCGAAAAAGGCGAACCCGACTATATCAAGCAGAGCAACTTCCGCATCCAGTGGACCCATTCGCAGGACCCCAAGGCCAACCCCGGTTCGACCTTCTCGGCGTCGGTGAACTTCGCCACCAGCGGTTACAGCAAGTATTCGGCGACCAACCTCAACGACATTCTCGCCACGCAGACCAACTCGTCGATCGCCTATTCGAAGAACTGGGCCGGCACACCGTTCTCGCTCTCGGCGAACATGTCCATTTCGCAGAACTCGCAGAACAAGACCATTTCGGTAACCCTGCCCACGCTGGTCTTCAACGTCTCGCGCTTCTACCCCTTCAAACGCAAGGAGAAAACCGGCAAGGACCGCTGGTACGAGAAGATTTCGATGCAGTACACGGGTAAAATGACCAACTCGGTGAGCACCACCGAGGACAAAATATTCTCGAAGGAGACGCTCGACAACATGAAGAACGGCATCGAACACAACATCCCGGTTTCGGCGTCGTTCAACCTCTTCAACTACATCAACATCTCGCCGTCGGCCAACTACAACGAGAAGTGGTATTTCAAAAAGGTCGAGCTGGAATGGAATCCCGTCACCAACAGCGTCGATACGCTGCCGGCGCAGTACGGCTTCTACCGTCTGTACAACTACAATTTCAGCGTCTCGACATCGACGACCGTATACGGCATGTACGACTTCACCAAAAAACGCCGCGACCGCAAGATTCAGGCGATCCGCCATACGATCACGCCGTCGATCGGATTCTCGTACGCCCCGGACTTCGGCGATCCCAAATACGGCTATCAGAGCAACTACCAGTCCGATTCGACCGGTACGTTCCGCCCCTATTCGCCCTATTCGGTCAATGCCTACGGCGTCCCCAGTTCGGGACGTTCGATGTCGATGAACTTCTCGCTGTCGCAGAACCTCGAAATGAAGGTGCTGAGCAAGCGCGACACCTCAGGCGTCAAGAAGATCAAACTGATCGACGAGCTGCGGCTCAGCGGTTCGTATAACTTTCTGGCCGACTCGATGGGACTCTCGACCATCCCCATCTCGTTCCGCACCACGCTGTTCGGCAACTTCGGCATCAACCTCTCGGCGACGCTCAACCTCTACAAGCTGACCCCCGACGGAAAACTGTACGACAAGCTCTTCCTTCCGGGACGTATCGAATCGACGGGCTGGTCGTTCGGCTACACCTTCAAATCGCGTCAGGACCGTACGGAACGCGCCATCAACGACATCACGAGCATTCCGCCCGAATACATGAACCCGTTCTACGACCCCTACGGCAACATGGACCCCGTACTGCGAAGGCAGTACATGGCCCAAACCTATTACGACTTCTCGCTGCCGTGGAACTTCGGTTTCAACTACACGGTCAACTACTCCATATCGCGGGGAAATTATCCGCCCAAAGGCTATAAAAAGAACATTACGCAGACGATCGGCTTCAACGGCAGCGTCAATCTGACGCCGAAGACGGGCGTCACGTTCCAAGGCGGTTACGACATCAAGCAAAACAAGCTGACGACCTCGTCGGTCTCCATTTCGCGCGACCTGCACTGCTGGCAGATGTCCTTTTCATGGATTCCGTTCGGCTACCACCGCAGCTGGAGTTTCAACATCGGCGTCAAGGCGGCGTCGCTCTCCGACCTCAAATACGACAAGAGTCAGAGTATGTACGACAATATGTACTAAACGTACAAAAGCCGCCGCCGTCCGGAAAATGGAAACGCCCTAGATCGGAAGA
>OLNS01001832.1_pt1 | contig 15130 bp, 10 predicted proteins | sample 1673031 | NCBI WGS metagenome assembly OLNS01 (sample SAMEA3136748, study PRJEB25190) | human gut metagenome | biome: human gut; feature: human-associated habitat; material: faeces | place: Austria | collected 2013
GCCGTGCCGCAGCCGCCGGAGCGGTGCTTAAGCCGTCAGGCGGGAATTATGCGGTGTTGCCTTGAGTAAAATGGCATCCATCTTTTAGGAAAAGGTGGGTGCCTTTTTTTCGTGCCGGGGCTTCCCCCTCGGGGGAAGCTGTCGCTGAAAGCGACTGATGAGGGCAGAGCTGCCGCAATTGCCCGTGAATTGGCAATAGGGAACACGCTGCCCTCATCCGGCCCTGCGGGCCGCCTTCCCCCTCGGGGGAAGGCAGAAGGCACAGGTACACGCGCCCCGGCATAGTATGGCGCAAATCAAACCGAGGTGAGCGCCTATGCCGAAAACATTTTGCGTGGTCGGGCACGATGCCCGCCAGCAGGCGGCGGCGCGCGTGCTGCGCCGTGCGGGTTACGGCGTGACCGCCGCCGACAATGCCGCCGCAGCCGATTACATTTTGCTGCCCATGTCCCAGGGCCGCGTCAGTGACGAGGTCGCCCGCGCACTGCAGGGTGCGGGGCAGGGGACGCTGATCTTAGCGGGCCGCCCCGGGATGCCGGTGCGGATGGCCGCGCGGGAGGCCGGGCTGCCGCTGATCGATTATTTTCTGCGGCCCGAGCTGGAATGTCTGAACGCCGTGCCCACCGCCGAGGGCTGTCTTGAGCTGCTGCTCCGCCTGCGGGAGCGCACGATCTGGGAGAGCGGCTTTCTCGTGCTGGGCTATGGCCGCGTCGGGCGCGCCGTGGCACGGCGGCTGGTGCTGCTGGGCGGGCGCGTCACCGTGGCCGCCCGCAGCCCCGAGCAGCGCGCCAATGCCCGCTGTGCCGGGTGCCGCGCCGCGCCCCTGACGGCCCTGCCCACACTGCTGCCCGGCTTTGACGCCGTCATCAACACGGTCCCCGCGCCGGTGCTGCCCCGGGCCCTTCTGCAGCAGCTGCCGGGCGGGGCGCTCATCATTGACCTGGCCAGTCTGCCCGGCGGCACCGACTTTGCCGCCGCCGAGGAACTGGGTCTGCACGCCGAGCACGCCCTGGCCCTGCCGGGCCGCTGTGCACCGCAGACAGCCGGGGCGCTGATTGCACAGACCGTGCTGGCGATCCTGGAAGAACGCGACCCCGACGAAAGGAGCACCGCCCCATGACCACCCAATCCAAACGCACCGTCGCCTTTGCGCTGTGCGGCAGCTTTTGCAGCTTTGCTGCGGTGCTGCCCCAGCTGCGTGTCCTGACTGCCCGCGGGTGGGACGTCCTGCCTGTTTTGAGTGCCAGCGCCGCCGGGCTGGATACCCGCTTCGGCACCGCGTCCGCCCTGCGGCAGACCTTATATGAAGTGACCGGCCACAGACCGCTGACGACCCTGCAGGCCGTTGAGCCGCTCGGCCCGCAGCGGCTTGCCGAGGCTCTCATCATTGCCCCGGCCACCGGCACCACGATGGCGCTGCTGGCCGCAGGCATCAGCTCGACTCCCGTGACGCTGGCCGCAAAAAGCCTTTTGCGCGGCGGACGGCCCATTATTATCGCGCCGTCCACGAACGATGGGCTTTCGGGCAGTGCCCCGGCGCTGGGCCAGCTTTTGCAGCGGCGCAGCTACTATTTTGTGCCCTTCGGCCAGGACGACAGCTACAAAAAGCCGTGCAGCCTGAAAAGCGATTTCACGCTCCTGCCCGACACATTAGAGGCCGCGCTGCGCGGCGTGCAGATCCAGCCGCTGCTGCTGTAATAAGCAGGAGGGAGCGCGGCATATAACGGGGTAGAGATACCCCTTGCCTTCCCCCTTGGGGGGAAGGTGGCCCCGCAGGGCCGGATGAGGGGAGCGTATGCGGCGGCGGCCCGTTGACTGACAATGCCGCCCGGTAGGGGCCGGGCATGCCCGGCCAGCGCGTGTAAGGCAGCCGGCTGTCTGCCGGAAGGCTGCGGGCCGCATATATGCGGCCACTCCCGCGCATCCTCCCGCTTTCTGGCAATATCATAGGTTTAGGAGGCCCCGCTCATGCAGACGATCACCATCCACGGCAGACGCACCCTGCACGGCAGCATCCGGCCTGCCGCCGCCAAAAACAGCACCCTGCCGCTGCTGGCGGCGACGCTGCTCTGCGACGGCCCCTGCCGCCTGCGGGACGTCCCGCGTCTGGCCGATGTGGACACCAGCCTGGCGCTGCTGGACGCTGTCGGAGCCCGGGTGCGGCGCTGCGGGGCGGACCTCTGCACCCGTCCCGCGGACCGTCTCTGCGGCGACATCCCGGAGCATCTGGCCGGGGCCATGCGCAGCTCGGTATTTTATCTTGCGCCGCTGCTCTGCCGCGTCGGCTATGTGCGTCTGCCGCTGCCCGGGGGCTGCCGCCTCGGCCCGCGGCCCGTGGACATCCACCTGGCCGGGCTGGCCGCCATGGGGGCCGAGGTCGAATTGGAGGGCATCGCCGTCACGCTGCGGCGCACGGGGCCGCTGCATGGGGTGGATTTTACACTGCGGCTGCCCAGCGTCGGGGCCACAATGACCCTGCTGATGGCCGCCTGCTGCGCCGCGGGGCAGACCGTGCTGCGCGGCGCTGCGCAGGAGCCGGAGATCGGCGACATGATCGCGTTTCTGTCTGCCTGCGGGGCGGATATTCAGGGCGCGGGCACGCCGGTGTTGACCGTGCAGGGCGGCAGACCGCTGGGCGGAGCCTTTCACCGCCCGCTGCCGGACCGCATCGCCGCCGCGACCTACGCCGCCGCACTGGCGTGCGCGGGCGGACAGATCGAAATTGCGGGCTGCGACCCGGCCAGCTATGACTCGTTTTTGCGCTTTCTGGCCGGGACCGGCGTGCAGGTCAGCCGGGCCGGAGACTGCGTGCGGCTGGCCCGTGACCCCGCCGTGCCGCTGCGGGGCGGGGCGCACCTGCGGGCCGACGCCTGGCCCGCCTTTGCCACCGACACTGCGCCGCTGGCCGCCGCCGTGCTGCTGACGGCAGCGGGGGAGAGCGAAATTTACGACAGCCTGTTTGCCAACCGCTTTGCCTGTGCCGCGGGCTTTGCCGCCATGGGCGCGGCCTGCACGGTCAGGGGGCGGCAGCTGACGCTCCCGGGCGGGGCCGTCCTGCACGGGACGGACGTCACCGCGCCCGATCTGCGCGGCGGAGCGGCGCTTCTGGCGGCGGCACTGGCCGCGGACGGTGAGACCCGCCTGCGCGACCCCGGGCACATCCCCCGCGGGTATGAGGACCTGCCCGGGGCGCTGCGGGGACTGGGGGCGGAGATCTCCTGAGACTGCCCGCAGACTGCCGCTCACGTTACACCATCGGGCCGGGCATGCCCGGCCCCTACGGGGGAGCCGCCCCGGTACACGGCCAATCATGGCAGCTCCACTTCTCAAATTTTTCACATTCTCATGCAAAGTCTGTCGCTTTCCACCAAAAATCCATCCGCTGCTGCGGTCTGCGTTGTCCAAAAGGGCAGGGCAGGCCGTATTTTTTTATGAATTTCTCGCTAAGGTATTGAAATTGCGCGGAAAATTTGCTATTCTTATAAACAGTTATATGTAAAAAATCACGGATTAGTGTGCCCATACGTGGGTGCACCCCAGGAATCCGGTTTCACAACATCACTTTTAGGGGGATACACTCATGGCATTCGTTCTCGACGAAGAAATGCAAAATGTAACCAATATCAAGGTTATCGGCGTAGGTGGCGGCGGCGGCAACGCCGTCAACCGCATGGTGGAGTCCGGTCTGTCCGGGGTCGAGTTCGTCGCGATGAACACCGACCAGCAGGCTCTGCTCAACTCCAAGGCCACCCAGAAGGTCCAGCTTGGTGCCAAGCTGACCAAGGGCCGCGGTGCCGGTGCTGACCCGGAGATTGGCCAGCGCGCCGCCGAGGAGAGCAAGGACGAGATCACCAACGCGCTGAAGGGTGCGCAGATGGTCTTTATCACCGCCGGCATGGGCGGCGGCACCGGCACGGGCGCTGCCCCTGTCGTGGCCGAGACGGCCCATGACCTGGGTATCCTGACCGTCGGCATCGTCACAAAGCCCTTCGCCTTTGAAGGCAAGCGCAAGATGGCGCAGGCCGAGCAGGGCATCGCCTCCCTGATGATGCACGTCGACTCCCTGATCGTCATTCCCAACGAGCGCCTGAAACTCATCAGCCAGGAGAAGATCACCCTGATGAACGCCTTCGAGGCCGCTGACAACGTGCTGCGCCAAGGCGTTGAGAGCATCTCCAGCCTGATCAACATTCCTGCCTTCATCAACCTGGACTTCGCGGACGTCCGCTCCATCATGAAGGACGCCGGCTTTGCCCACATGGGCGTCGGCGTTGCCAAGGGCGCCGGCAAGGCCGAGAACGCCGCCAAGGCTGCCATCTCCAGCCCGCTGCTGGAGACCAGCATTGCCGGTGCACGCGGCGTCATCATCAACATCACCTCCAGCCCCGACATCGGCTTGGAGGATGTCGAGACCGCTGCCAGCATGATCACCCAGAGCGCGCATCCCGATGCCAACATCATCTGGGGTACTGCGTTCGACGAGCGCCTGAGCGACGAGATGAGCATCACCGTCGTTGCCACAGGCTTCGAGAGCACGCCCGAGGTCGACGAGCCCATTCAGGCCCATGTTGACGCCAAGCGTGCCGCACAGGCCACTGCCCAGCCCGCCGCGCAGCCTGCCGCTGCTCCGGTCCAGCCCGTGCAGCCTGTCCAGCCGCAGGTCAACCCCGTCATGCCCAACCCGATCTTCACCCAGTCCTTCAGCACCGGCATGGACACGCCTGTGGCCGCACAGCCCGCAGCCCCTGCCGAGGAAGAGGATGACGGCGATTACTTTGACGACCTGCTCAGCATCCTGAACAAGCGTTCTTAATGATTTTTTTGCGAGAGGATGTAAAAAGCCATGCCGTCTGAACCGATGAACATTCAGGAACAGGGTTTTCGTTCCAGCTTGTTCGGCTTTGATAAAAATGACGTGCTGGCTTACATGAACGCACTGGCCAACGAGGCCCAGCAGCACGAGCTGGAGTACAACCGCCAGCTGCAGCAGCTGCAGTCCAAGCTGGACGAGCTGCGCAGCGAGCGGGGCACCGCCGACAGCCGCATGGAGGCCCTGAAGGCCGAGCTGGCTGCCGCGACCCAGCGTGCAGACACGGCCGAGGCCAAGCGCCGCGAGGCGGATGAGCAGCTGGAGACCATCAAGAAAAAGACGGCCTCCTTCCAGTCCACCCAGCGGGAATCCCAGAAAAACGCCAACATCTGGCAGCTGAAATGCCACGATCTGCAGCAGCAGGTGGACGAGCTGCAAAAGCAGCTGACCGCCGCGCGTGCGCTGAACACTGCCGCCGCCCCGGCTGCCCCCACATGCGATCTGGTGCGGGAGGCCAAGCTCGAGGCCGGCAAGATCCTGGCCGATGCCCGCCTGTACGCCGAGAGCGCAGAGCGGGAGCTCAAGCAGCAGGCCGAGACCCAGAAGAACCGCATGGCGGAGAATGCCCGCAGCATTGCGTCGGGCGTCATGCTGGTGCGGGAGCGTCTGGCCCGCGTGGACGAGCGCCTGAGCGCCGCCACGCTGGATTTAGACGGCCTGACGCAGGCCATCTATCAGGCGCTTGACCAGACCGAGGCCGAGCTGAAGGATCTGGGCACCGATATGCGCAGCTTTGCGCAGGGCACACCGGAAACGGATATTCCCGCACCGGTGCCGCCGCGCCCCGCTGCCGCCGCCAAGCCTACCGCCCCGTCTCCCGAAAAGCCCGCCGAGCGTCTGCGCGTCAAGGCCAAGGCACAGCCCGTGCACCACACGGCCCCTGCCGCCCCGGTCCACCGTCTGCGCAACACCCGCCGCCCGATCTCCCAGCTTTTGCAGGATCAGATCGACAAATTGGGCCGGGAGGAGCAATAAGTTTGTACATAGCCACTCGGTTTTGCGCCGGGTGGTTTTTGTTTAGAGCGGCTCCCCCTGGGGGGAAGGCTTGGTTTGTTCACAAACCCTTCTTAATTTGTTGAATTTTCCTTCACGACTTTAACACAAATGGCGGGTATACTATAAGTGTTCTCAGGAAGGGAGCAGGGACCCGGGCCTGAGAACAGAACCCCAAGTTTTTCATCCATACTCCTCTTTTCTTTTGATGCCGAAGCGGTGCAGGACTTTTCTGCACCGCTTCGGTGTTTTTTTTAGGACAGATTTCTGCATTTGACAACGTGTTTTCCTGCACCGTACTCTTGCCGAATCATGCAGAACCCTGTATAATATAATCTGATATTGTATCGCCGCGGGGCAGACCCGGCGCACATATCCCGCAATTTCACTCCATCCGCAGGAGGCAAAATCCTATGAGAGTTGGTCTGGACATTGGTTCCACCACCATTAAATGTGTTGTGCTGAACGACGCCGGGCAGATCGTCTATTCGACCTACGAGCGCCATTTCAGCCATATTTTAGAGAAGGGCAGGGCGCTGCTTGAGAAGGTTGCCGCCGAATATCTGCCCGATGGCTGCGCCTACTTAGCCATCTCCGGCTCCGCCGGTATGGGCCTGGCCGACAGCTGCAAGGTCCCCTTCGTGCAGGAGGTCTTTGCCACCCGTGTGGCCGCCAACCGGCTGGCCCCCGGCACCGACTGCATCATCGAGCTGGGCGGCGAGGACGCCAAAATCCTTTTCCTGACAAACGGCACCGAGGTCCGCATGAACGGCAGCTGCGCCGGCGGCACGGGCGCGTTCATTGACCAGATGGCGACCCTGCTGAAGATGGGCGCCGACGAGATGGACAAGGCCGCGCAGGCCGCGACCCGCACCTACACCATCGCCAGCCGCTGCGGCGTTTTTGCCAAAAGCGACATCCAGCCCCTCATCAACCAGGGCGCACAGGCGGGCGACATCGCGGCGTCGATCTATCAGGCCGTTGTCAACCAGACCATTGCAGGTCTGGCACAGGGCCGTCCCATCAAGGGCAACATCCTGTATCTCGGTGGCCCGCTGACCTTCTCCGGGACGCTGCGCCGGAGCTTTGACAAGACTCTGGGTGTCACCGGCACCCTGCCGGAGAACAGCCTGCTCTTCGTTGCGATGGGCGCGGCGTTCTATGCCGACGAGGAATCCGACCTGCGCGAGGTTGCCAAGCGTCTCGACGACTACAGCGCCACAGCGACCTACGTCAGCCTGCCGCCGCTGTTCGCAAACAAACAGGAGTACGAGGACTTCCACGCCCGCCACTTAAAGGCCACCGTGCCCTGCCTGCCCTTTGGCGCAAACTGCGGGCCGGTACATATCGGCATCGACTCCGGCTCCACCACCATCAAGCTCGTCGTCATCGACAACGACGCGAACATTCTGTTCGAGCGCTATCGTCCGAACCTCGGCAACCCGATCCCGCTCGTCAGGGAGACGCTGCTCGGTCTCTACAGAGATCACCCGGGCCTGCAGATCGCCAGCGTGACCACCACTGGCTACGGCGAGGAGCTCGTCAAAAATGCGTTCCACTGTGACCGCGGTCTTGTCGAGACTGTCGCGCACTTTACCGCCGCCAAGCACTTCTTGCCCGACGTGGATTTCATCATCGACATCGGCGGTCAGGACATGAAGTGCTTTAAAATTGAGGACGGTGCGATCAGCAACATCTTCCTGAACGAAGCCTGCTCCTCCGGCTGCGGCAGCTTTTTGCAGACGTTCGCCCAGGCGCTGGGCTACGACGTCAAGGAGTTTGCCGCGCTGGGCCTGTTTGCCGACAAGCCCGTTGACCTTGGCAGCCGCTGCACCGTGTTCATGAACTCGTCTGTCAAGCAGGCGCAGAAGGACGGTGCCTCGATTGAAAATATCAGCGCCGGTCTGTCCATCTCCGTCGTCAAGAACGCGCTGTACAAGGTCATTCGCGCGTCCAGCCCCGAGGAACTGGGTCGCAACATCGTGGTACAGGGCGGCACCTTCTACAATGAGGCTGTGCTCCGCGCCTTTGAGAAGGAGATGGGCGTCAACGTCATCCGTCCCGACATTGCGGGCCTGATGGGCGCTTACGGCGCGGCCCTGTACGGCAAGGCCAAGGCAGGCGCGCACGCCCGCAGCACCGTGCTGACCCAGCTGGAGCTGGAGCATTTCAGCCAGAAGGTCAACACCGTGCAGTGTCAGGGGTGCGGCAACCACTGCCAGCTGACCGTCAACGTTTTTGCCGATGGCAAGCGCTTTATCTCCGGCAACCGGTGCGACAAGCCCGTGACCGGCAAGGCCAACAACGAGGACCTGGACCTCTACGCCTACAAGCTCAAGCTGCTGGACGGCTACCGCAAGGCAGCAGCCCCCGCGAACAGCCGCGGCAAGATCGGCATCCCGCTCTGCTTGAATATGTACGAGCTTTTGCCGTTCTGGCACACGCTGTTCAGCCGCCTCGGCTTTGAGGTCGTCGTCAGCCCCTTCTCCAACCGCAAGCTGTACCAGAGCGGTCAGGCGACGATCCCCAGCGACACGGCCTGCTTCCCGGCCAAGCTGAGCCACGGCCACATTCACTGGCTGTGTGGGCAGGGCGTGGACGCGATCTTCTACCCCTGCATGAGCTACAACTTGGACGAGCACCTGGGCGACAACCATTATAACTGCCCCGTCGTGGCCTACTATCCCGAGGTGCTCGAGGGCAACTGCCCCGAGCTGAAGGCGACGAAGTTCATCTACGATTACTTCAACCTCGAGCGCCGCAAGGATTTCTACAAAAAATTCCAGCAGACGCTGGACCATTATTTCCCGGGGCTGGACCGGAAGGCCGTGCACGAAGCCATTGATGCGGCCTACGACGAGTACGCCCGCCACATGCGGCAGCTGCGCGACAAGGGCACCGAGATCATTGCGCAGGCCCGCAGGGAAGGCCGCCGCATCATTGTGCTGGCGGGCCGCCCCTACCACGTTGACCCTGAGGTCAACCACGGTATTGACCAGCTCATCATCCGGCAGGGCGCTGCCGTCATCAGCGAGGACTCCGTCAGCTGGCACGAGCAGAAGTTCCAGACCTCCGTCCTGAACCAGTGGACCTACCACAGCCGCCTGTACGCCGCCGCGAAATACTGCACCGAGAACCCCGACATGGACCTTGTGCAGCTCGTCTCCTTCGGCTGCGGCCTGGACGCCGTCACCACCGACGAGACCCGCGAGATTCTGCAGGCGGGCAGCAAGCTGTACACCCAGCTGAAGATCGACGAGATCACAAATCTGGGCGCGGTGAACATAAGACTGCGCAGTTTGTTTGCGGCGCTGGAAGAACGCAAAGAGGATAAAAAGTAAGAGGCAATTCCATGGAATACATGACCCCCAACTTTACCAAGGACATGGTAAAGACCCATAAAATTCTCATTCCGAACATGGCCGTGACCCAGTTCCGGCTCATGCAGGCGGCACTGGCCAGCGAGGGCTACCAGACTGAGGTGCTCGGCAACTGCGGCAGCGAGGTCGCGCAGCTGGGCCTGAAATACGTCCACAACGACACCTGCTACCCGGCGCTGCTCGTCATCGGGCAGTTTCTCGACGCGCTGAACAGCGGCAAATACGATTTGGACCACACCGCGCTGCTCATCACCCAGACCGGCGGCGGCTGCCGTGCGTCCAACTACATCAAGCTGCTGCGCAAGGCGCTCGTCAAGGCGGGCTACGGCAATATTCCCGTAGCATCGCTGAACTTCTCCGGTCTGGAAAAAGGCAGCGGTCTGCCGCTGACCGTGCCGCTGCTGCGCAAGGTCATTGCGTCGATCTTTTACGGCGATATGCTGGTCGCCCTGCGCAGCCAGACCCACGCCTACGAGAACCACAGGGGCGACGCCGACGCCATGACCGAGAAGTGGATCTCTACGATACAGGGCTGGATCCGCGACGATAAGAACTACTCCGCCCATGACATGAAGCGCCGGTTCTACGACATTGCCGCGGACTACGCGACCATTCCCATCACCCGCGTGCCGAAGGTCAAGGTCGGCGTCGTCGGCGAGATTTATGTCAAATACTCGCCGCTGGGCAACAATGATCTGGAAAAATTTCTGGAAAGCCAGGACTGCGAGGTCAACCTGCCCGGCCTGATGGGCTTTGTGGAGTACTGCGTGGCCAACTACAAGCTGGACATCGACCTGTACGGCGGCAACAAGCTGGTGGCGGGCGGCGCGGACGCGTTCTTGAGCTGGCTGGACGGCATCGGCTGCGCCAGCTATGACGCCATGCGCAAGTACGGCTTCTACGCGCCCGGCTCGTTCCGCGAGCTGATGAAAAAGCCCGAGGGCATCATCTCTCTGGGTGCCAAGATGGGCGAAGGCTGGCTGCTGACCGCCGAGATGATCGAGCTGGTCGAGGGCGGCTACGGCAACATTGTCTGCGCCCAGCCGTTCGGCTGTCTGCCGAACCACATTGTGGGCAAGGGCATGATCAATAAGATCCGCGCCCTGCACCCGGACGCGAACATCACCCCCGTGGACTACGACCCCAGCGCGACCCGCGTCAACCAGGAAAACCGCATCAAGCTGATGCTGGCCGTGGCCCGCGAGAAGCTGGACCAGCCCGGCGAGGTACAGCCTGTCACCGCGGAACAGCTGGCAGGCGGCGCACCGCAGGTGGAGACGGTGGTACGATAAATGTATAAAAAAGCCGCTGGCATAATTGTCAGCGGCCTTTTTATACAGGCTTCAAGCCTTCCCCTTTGGGGAAGCCCTGCGTGTCAAAAAATTGCATTCTTATCTTATTGCGTGTGTAGGGGCGACCATTGGTCGCCCGCCAACTTACCGCAGCAACGCATTTTCCGGGATAGTTTCTTGCAAGACAAACGGGCGCGGGCGAGCAATGCTCGCCCCTACAAGAGTTTTTCGACAGCCTGGGGGCCGCATATATGCGGCCCGGCAGTGTACGGGAAACGGGCGCTTATGGGAAACCCGCGGGCCGGGCATGCCCGGCCCCTACCGCGCGGCGAACCAAAAAGCGTACACCAACGCAGCCATCCCGTCGCGGCAGCGCCGCAGAAAGCCTTGCCCTCACACCTTCACCTCAAACTCCCCTTCTTCCTCCTTCGCGCCGTTCTCCACCTTTCCCGCCGTACCGTCGCTGCTGACCGGAATCCTCACAATGTACTCCAGACACCCGTCATGCTTATCGCACCGGGTCGTGGCGGCGATCCCCTTCTGGGTCATCAAATCCACCGCGTGCTGCAATGTATTTACAAAGAACCGCACATCCCGCACCATGGGGATCGTGCGGCGGCAGGGGCTGGGCCCGTTGGGGGCGGCCAGCATCTGGTCCACAAGGCGGTCCGCCTGGCGCACGCTCATCTTGTCCCGCGCCATCTTTTCCAGCGCGGCGGTGCGGCGTCCCTCGGGCAGGCGCAGGGCGGCGCGGGCGTGGCGCTCGCTCAGATGGCTGGCTGTGCAAAGCTGCTGCTGTTCCGGCGTCAGGGTCAGCAGGCGCAGCTTGTTGGCAAGGGCCGGCTGGCTCAACCCCAGCCGCCGCGCAGCCTCGGCCTGGGTGCAGCCCCACAGCCGGATGACCTCTTTAATGCCCCGCGCCGTGTCGAACGGGTCCAGCTGGCTGCGCTGCAAATTTTCCAAAAGCCCCAGCGCGGCGGATTCGCTGTCGTCGTAGTCGGCCAGTATCGCCGGCACCTTGTCCAGCTTGGCCAGACGGCAGGCGCGCAGGCGGCGCTCCCCCGCCACAAGCTGGTATTTGTGCAGCCCGACCCGCCGCACGCTGATGGGCTGCAAAAGGCCGTTCTGCAAAATGCTGACGGCCAGCGCGGCGATCTCCGGCTCGTCGAAGGCGGTGCGCGCCTGGTAGGGCGACGGCTCGATGCAGTCCACAGGCAGCATCAGAATGCGCCCCTGCTTTTGTATATCATTTCTAGGCAATTTCGGTTCCTCCCCTTGGGTTCAGTGTGCCTGCCGCAAAGTTGAGGGCCGGGCATGCCCGGCCCCTACTAAAGCGGCCTACAAAAAATGCTATGCTTTTCTACAAAAAGCATAGCATAAACCGCAGTTTCGGGGAAGAAAAATCGTTCGCCCTTATGTTCAATTTTTTGCGCTGTTACAACGGCTTCTTTGCAATTTTTCCGCCGTTTCGGGGGTAAACCGTCGGAGTCTGCGATATTTTTTTGCAGAACACCAGCCCGCGGGCACTGCCGTCCGGCAGCGTGAAGGCGCGCGTTTCCTCATATTGGCCGCCCAGCTTTTTCAGCGCGTTGGCGGCGGCTTTTGCTTCTGCGTCTGCCTCGGGGCCCTTCATCGCGATGAACCGCCCGCCGACTTTGACCAGCGGCAGGCAGTATTCGCACAGCACAGGCAGTGCCGCCACCGCGCGGGCGCTGGCCACGTCGAACTGCTCGCGCCAGACCTTGCGGGCTGCCTCCTCGGCGCGTTCCTTCGCAAACTCGACGCCGGTCAGACCCAGCTCGGCACAGGCGTAGCGTAAAAAGTCCACGCGCTTGCCCGTCGGCTCCATCAGCGTCAGCTCCAGGTCAGGCTTGTAGATTTTTGCCACAATGCCCGGGAACCCCGCACCGGTGCCGACGTCCACCAGCCTGCCGCTGACCTCGGGCTGCGCCGCAAACAGCAGGCTGTCCGCAAAGTGGCGGTCCTCGATGCCCTCGGGGCTGGTGATGGCGGTCAGGTTGACCTTTTCATTATAGCTGACCAGCAGCTCGGCGTACCTGTCCAGCAGGTCCAGCTGTGCGCCGGTCAAGGGGATGTTCCACGTGGAACATTTAGCGGCTAATCTCGTTTTGTCTATCATACACTTTTCCTTATCACTGCATGTAGGGGCCGGGCATGCCCGGCCCGCCACCTTGTCATATATTCCTTTTACGGGCAACTGTCTTTACGCCCCGGGCCGGACATGTCCGGCCCCTACAGAGCGGCATTACTTATTCCTCAGCAGCACAATACTCAGCTGCGCCAGGTCGCTCGGCGATACACCCGGTATACGCCCGGCTTGCGCCAGCGTGCGCGGCCTTATCTTCGTCAGCTTCTCGCGGGATTCCAGCGTCATCGTCTCAATCGGCGCATAGTCAAAGTCGTCGGGGATCTTCACATTCTCGTGCCGCTGAATATCCCGTATGATCCGCTCCTCCCGCGCAATGTACCCGGCGTAGCGGATCTCCGTCTCGATGCGCTGCGCCATGGCGGGGGTCACGCCCTCGCCGCGGCCAATGACCTTCGCGATCAGATCATAGCTGATGTAGGGCCGACGCATCAGCTCGATGGCCGAACCGCCGATTTCGCCCAGCTCCGCGCCCTCGGGGGCTGCGGCGCGCAGGTCGGCCAATTTGATGCTCGTCGTCTCCAGCCGGTGCAGCTCGGCCTGCTTGACCTCACGGTCACGGCAGAACAGTGCCCAGCGGTCATCGTCCACCAGCCCGTACTCACGGCCAATCGGGGTCAGCCGCTCGTCGGCGTTGTCCTGGCGCAGGCTCAGGCGGTACTCGCTGCGGCTCGTCATCATACGGTAGGGGTCCATAACACCCTTCGTGACAAGATCGTCCACCAGCGTGCCGAGGTAGCTTGTGTGCCGCGCCAGCACAAGTTCTTCCCTGCCCAGCGCGTGGCGGGCGGCGTTCAGACCCGCCAGCAAGCCCTGCGCAGCGGCCTCCTCATAGCCGGATGTGCCGTTGAACTGCCCCGCGCCGTAGATGCCGCCCACGACCTTGCTTTCCAGCGTGGGCTTGAGCGTCGTGGGGTCCACGCAGTCATACTCGATGGCGTAGGCTGGGCGCATGATTTCGAGATGCTCAAACCCGGCAATCGTGCGGTACATCTCGTTCTGCACGGCCTCGGGCAGGCTGGACGAGAGACCCTGCAGGTACATTTCCTCGGTGTCCTCGCCGCAGGGCTCCACAAAGACCGGGTGGCGCTCCTTCTCTTTAAAGCGGACGACCTTATCCTCAATGGACGGGCAGTACCGCGGGCCGACACCCTGAATGTCGCCGCCGTAGAGCGGCGAGCGGTGCAGGTTGTCGAGAATGACCTTATGGGTCGCGGGGTTCGTGTAGGCGATGTAGCAGTTGACCTTGTTGTGCATCGGCACGCGGGTCATAAAGCTGAACGGCTGCAGCTCGGCGTCGGGGTCGCCGGGCTGGCATTCGAGCTTCGAGAAGTCGATGCTGCGGCGGTGGACGCGGGCGGGCGTGCCGGTCTTGAAGCGGCGCAGCGTGAAGCCGTTCGCCACAAGGCACCGGGTCAGCGCGGTGGCGGCGTGGGTGCCGTCGGGGCCGCTGTCATAGTGGGCATCGCCCACAAAGATGCGCCCGCCCAGGTTGGTGCCGGTGGCAATGACGACGGCCTTGCAGGCGTAGTAGCCGTGCAGGTTCGTGAACACGCCGCAGACCTTGCCGTCCTGCACGTCCACGCCGACGATCTCGCCCTGGTGGATGTCGAGGTTGGCGGTTTGCTCCAGCGCGTGCTTCATCCAGATGTGGTAGCGCTTGCGGTCTGTCTGCACGCGCAGACTGTGTACGGCGGGGCCTTTGCCGCGGTTGAGCATCCGGCTTTGCAGGTAGGTAGCGTCTGCGGCCAGACCCATCAGCCCGCCGAGCGCATCGACCTCCCGCACAAGATGCCCCTTGGCCGTGCCGCCGATGGACGGGTTGCACGGCATATTGCCGATGAAATCCAGCGACAGCGTAAACACCGCGGTCCTTGCCCCCAGCCGTGCCGCCGCATGCGCCGCCTCGATTCCCGCATGCCCCGCACCGATGACGATGACGTCGTAGGTTCCCAGTTTGTCCATATACGTTCCCTCTTACCCTATATTGTGCAGGATGTCCTCACAGACACCCGCGAAATTTGTGTCCACTGCATTGTTGGCGCAGCGCAGCACCCGGCAGCCGATGCTTTGCAGGTAGGCGGTGCGCTGTGCATCGTACTCGACGGCCTGCGGTTCGGTGTGCTGTGCGCCGTCCAGCTCTATTACCAGTTTACACGATGAAATATAGAAATCAACTATAAAATTGCCAATTATTTTCTGGCGGTAAACGGTCTGCGGCAGGTTTTTCAGAAAGTCGTACCACAAGCGTCTCTCCTGCGGGGTCATTTTTCTGCGCAGTTTTTGTGCATTAGTGCGCAGTGGATCATGGGTTTTAATCCCTTTCATGGCTGTCTCCTTAAAGGCTTCCCCCGAAGGGCTGCCGCCAGTTCTAAAGGCTTCCCCCTCGGGGGAAGCTGCCGCCCGCAGGCGGCTGATGAGGGCAAAG
>OLNS01001846.1_pt1 | contig 15050 bp, 15 predicted proteins | sample 1673031 | NCBI WGS metagenome assembly OLNS01 (sample SAMEA3136748, study PRJEB25190) | human gut metagenome | biome: human gut; feature: human-associated habitat; material: faeces | place: Austria | collected 2013
GCGAAGCAGCGGAGAGCATCGAAGATGCGCTTTTGCGAATGGCGCGGGTGAACTGTAACAAATATTCTGCGCAGAATTACACTGCGGCAGAATCAGGCGTAGTTAAAACACGAACCGGCATCGGGCACTTTGCCTGCTGCCGGTTCGTGTTGTGACGGCGGGAAAACAGTGCATGGACGCATAAGACAAAAGCTGTGGCACAGAGCCGTTTTGGAAGAACAGGAAGATGGAGGCAGTATGACGCAGGAAAAGCAGGTTCCGGAAACAGAGGTTTGCTATGGAAAGATTTACCGTCCGGAAAGAGCGGTAAAGATTATCAAAAAGGACGGGAGCAGAGGCAGAGGTGATTTTACACTGCGGCGACTATGAGACGGATGAAGAACTCTGATAGAAAAATAACCGACTGCAGGCGTACAGAAAAGGTGCGCAGGCGAGACAGCAGGAGAAGAATATGAAAAGAATTGCAGCATTTGAAAAGGTGAGCTTTGCACAGTACGAAAAGGATTTCGCGGACGCGTTCCCAGGCCATGAAACGGCGGAAATTCGTGCAATTTATGATGATATTACAAAACCAAAACGGGCGACAGCGGGAAGCGCAGGCTATGACTTTTCTGCGCCGGTGGCGTTTGTGTTAAAGCCGGGCGAGACGATTAAAATCCCGACCGGAATCCGTGCGCGGATGGACGAGGACTGGGTGCTGTGCCTGTTTCCCAGAAGCGGACAGGGCTTTAAGTACCGTTTGCAGCTGAATAATACCGTCGGAATTATCGACAGCGATTACTATAATTCCGACAATGAAGGACATATCATGGCGAAGCTGACGAACGACTCCAACGAGGGCAAGGTGCTCGAAATCCATCCGGGCGAGGGCTTTTTGCAGGGGATTTTCATGCCGTATGGCATCACGGAGGATGACGAGGCGGACGGAGTCCGCAATGGCGGATTTGGAAGCACGGACAGACGCTGAGAAACGGGGAACGTATGAAAAAGCGAATTTTATTGCTGACAACCGGCGGGACGATCGCCTCACAGGATGGCGGGAACGGTCTGGCACCGGTGCTGTCCTCCGACGATTTTTTGGATTATATGAAAGAATTTGAAGATGTCTGCGAGTTAGTTCCATACGAGGTCTGCAGCATTGATTCGACGAATATGGAAGCCTCGTGGTGGTTGAAGCTGGCGGGACTGATTCAGAAAAACTATACGTTATACGACGCGTTTCTGATCTGCCACGGGACGGATACGATGGCGTATACGGCTGCGGCGCTTTCCTATCTGATTCAGAATTCTGTCAAGCCGATTGTCCTGACCGGCGCGCAGAAATCGATTCTGCAGGAGATCACCGACGCACGGAAAAATCTGCACGACAGCATCCGGTGCGCACTTGATGACCGAAGCCGGGACGTTATGCTGGTGTTTGACGGCAAAATTATTGCGGGAACGCGGGCGAAAAAGACGGCGACCTTCAGCTATAATGCATTTTCCAGCATCAATTTTCCGGTGCTTGGGCAGATTCACGACAACACGGTGGTCTATTATATCCAGAAGGATATCTGCGGTCCGGTGCGTTTCTTTAACCGGATGGATCGGAAGGTGTTTTTGTTAAAACTGACACCGGGGATGTCCACGGAGATTATTCCGCATATTTTGAGCGTGTATGACTGTATTATTATTGAAGGATTCGGCGTCGGTGGATTGCCGGATCGTCTGCGTCAGGCGCTTTTGGAGGAAATGCAGCATTACAAGGCGCATGAAAAGATCCTGATCATGGCGACGCAGGTGACGTATGAGGGCAGCAGCATGGACACCTATGTGGTGGGGCGCGCAGCGCGGGAGCAGCTGCCGTTTCTGGAAACCTACGACATGACGCTGGAAGCGGTGCTTGCGAAGATCATGTGGATTCTGGGTCTGCACATGGAAGACCGAAAGGAAATCGAGCGTCTCTTTTACAAAAAGATCAATTATGATCTGTTTCGAAACGAGTAAACCGTTTGGATAAAACTGTATGCGGGATGGAGATTAAAATGGAGAAGAAGCGGACGAGGAGAATGAAAATGGCGATGCTCTGTTATGTGCTGGCGGCACTGTGTCTGGTATATTGTGTTGGCGTGGTTGCAACCAAGGCTGCTGGAACGAAATTTTACCTGATCTGGCTGGCAGGGACGGCACTGTTTGGTCTGTTCGGCTTTTTTATACAAAAAGGGCTCTGGATGCGTTTGCCAATCGGACTGCGGGCGGGAATCGGCGTGCTTGCAGGCGTGGGGATTGCCTGTCTGTGCGGTCTGTTGATCCTGATTGGCAGCACCTTTTCTGCAAAAGGGGAGCAGCAGCTTTCCTATCTTATTGTGTTGGGTGCACAGATGAAGCCGAACGGGCCCAGTGTCGTTCTGGAAAAGCGGCTGCGTCGGGCATATACCTATCTGACGGAAAATCCGGAGACGCTCTGCGTACTGTCCGGCGGGCAGGGCAGCAACGAGCCGGTCAGCGAGGCACAGGGTATGTATGAGGATCTGGTAAAAAAAGGAATTGACCCCAAACGGCTGATTTTAGAAGACCAGTCCACCAACACCGTAGAAAATCTGCGCTTTTCCAGAAAGCTGATTCCGCAGGAGGTTCAGAAGGTCGGCATTGTGACAAGCAATTTTCATGTTTACAGAAGCCTGCGGCTGGCAAAACAGCAGGGCTTTCTAGATCCGGTCGGGATTTCTGCGGATTCCGGTGTTTATTTTCTGCCCAATAATGTGCTGCGGGAATGTTTTGGTATCGTGAAGGACAGACTATATGGCAACCTGAAATTTTTTTAAAAATTTTCAAACTATGTGAAACCGGACGGCAGCTGTCTGCGTGTATGTAGATAGCAGGGCACAAAAGAATCCTGCGGCAGGACGATTTCCTGCCGGAAGGGTTGAAAAACTGTCGATTTTACAACACCATATAGGAAGGAATTTTCGGATATGAGAAAAAAACAGATGCTTGCACTTTTTATGAGCCTGAGCCTGCTGGCACAGGGAATGTTATTTAGCGGCTGCGGACAAAAGAGTATCGGGGAAGAGCCTGCACAGACCCGGACGGAAACGGAAGAAGCGCAGTCTATGGAGTCAAGCGATTCAAAAAAACAGGATCAGACGTCTGAAACGGATGAAAACAATCAGACGGCTGCAGATAAGACACAGGATCAGGATGTTGCGCGGGATGAGGAAAACGGCTTTGCACTGCGTTTTACGGATGCTTTGCTGAAGCAGAAAAAAGAGGGAGAAAACCTGATCGCATCCCCGTATTCCGCATGGCTGCCCCTGGCGGCGCTGGTAAACGGCTGCAGCGGGGCAACACAGGAACAGCTGTTGAAAGTGATCGGCGAAGCCGGGATCGACGCTGAAACGTTAAATCAGACGGTAAAGGCGGTCAATGCCGGGCTTTCTCAGGAGGAACGCAGAAAAAGCTACGAAGAATATGGAGAAACGTTTGAAAGTCCACTGAAAATCGCAAATGCATTGTTTGTTCAAAAGGATGCAGCGGTAAATCAGACGTTTGAACAGCTGTTTTCGGACAATTACGATGGAAAACTCTTTTCTGTTGACTTTTCGGATTCCTCTGCAGCAAATGCCATCAACAGCTGGGCCTCAGAGAAGACCGATGGAAAGATTGTAGAGATTGTGGACTCCTTCGATGCGGATACGGTAGCGGCGATTGCGAATGCATTGTATTTTTCGGACAGCTGGAGCAGCCCGTTTTTGGAAGAAAATACGACGGAGGGCACGTTCCACGGCGCAAAGCAGGACGAGAATGCAGAGTTTATGAATCAGAAGTTAAGCGATGGCATTTATTATGAGGACGAGACGATGCAGGCTATCGTGCTCTGGACGACAAGCGGAGGGCAGATGGTTCTGTGCCTGCCCAAAGACGGCTATAGTGCGGAAGAGGTACTGCAGGGCCTGACGACAGAAAAGCTGCAGAAAATCAGCGGAGCGGATTACCGCTGCGTACAGCTTTCTTTGCCAAAGTTTAAGCTGGAAAGCAATGTCTTCTCGATCAAAGAGGCTCTGGAAGCCATGGGGATTCCGCTGATGCAGGCAACAGACGCTGCGCTGACAGAGGTTCTGGATAACGAGGCTCTCTATATTTCGAGTGCACTGCAGAGTGCAATGGTTGAGGTGGACGAAAACGGACTGACAGCTGCCGCAGTTACCGTGATGGGACTGGAAAAAATGGCGCTGATGCCCGAAACCGATCCGATAGAGCTTACCTTTGACAGCCCGTTTGCGTTTGTTTTAACCGGAAACGGCGAAGACGCAGGCGATCAAATCCTCTTTACGGGTGTGGTGAACCACTTATAAGGCGCAGCAGAGGTTGAAACGAAGCACTGGCTGGTACAATAACATTTTTTCATCAGAATAAGGAATAAGAAAGCCCGGATTTTTCAGATGCTGTCATGGCAGGGAAAATCCGGGCTTTCGGCTGTATTGACTTTAATGAAGGAAAATAATATAATGATAACATCGATAAGTCCCGTTTGACAGGGTTCCATTTTAAAGAAAAGAGAAGAAAAAGAGGCATAGGAAAATGAAAAAACTGGAAGAATATGTAAGAAGTATACCGGATTTCCCGCAGGAGGGAATTATTTTCAGAGATGTTACGAGCGTGCTGGAGGATGCTGACGGCATGCACCTCGCAGTCGATACCATGCAGGATCTGGTAAAGGATCTGGAGTTTGACGTAGTCGTAGGCGCAGAGTCCAGAGGCTTTATTTTCGGCGCACCCATCGCATATAACCTGCATAAGCCCTTTGCACTGATCCGCAAAAAGGGCAAGCTGCCCTGTGAAACCGTGTCTCAGGAATATTCTCTGGAATACGGCACGGCAGTGATCGAAATGCACAAGACCTCTATTAAACCCGGACAGAAAGTGCTGATCGTAGATGACCTGATCGCAACCGGCGGCACGACTCAGGCGATGATCTCCCTGGTAGAGAGACTGGGCGGCGAGGTTGCAGGCGTGTTGGTTTTGATCGAGCTGGCAGGACTGAAGGGAAGAGAAGCAATTGCAGGATATCGTCTGGATTCCGCAATTGTATATGAAGGCAAATAATATTACAGTTTACTCGTGGCTTCTTGTACACAGCTTCTTATGCGAGCATGGAATCTGCCCACAAAAACCATGAGTGAACTGTAACCAAATAATTGATTTTCGAAAAAGAGTTACGACGTAACTCTTTTTTGGCAGAAACTGATAAAACTGGACGATGGTAAGGTGTGCGGAAGATGGATAGAACGGAAGACAGATCAAAAGAGCCGAAAACCAAGCTGGTGCTGGATGACGGACGAATTGAGAGCATTCAGGAATTTATAAGCCCGGAAGAACTATATCAGGACCTGATCGAGCGGGTGCGCAAGTATCATCCTTCGGATGATATTTCCATGATTGAAAAAGCGTATCGGCTGGCAGATAACGCCCATCAGGGACAGGTGCGTAAATCCGGCGAGCCTTACATCATCCATCCGCTGTGCGTGGCGATTATCCTGGCGGATCTGGAGCTGGATAAGGAGACGATCGTGGCGGGACTTCTGCACGATGTGGTGGAAGATACCGTGATGACGGTCGAACAGGTCGGAGAACAGTTCGGAACGGACGTTGCCTTTTTGGTGGACGGCGTGACCAAGCTGCAGCATCTGCATCTTGCGGACAATTCCGGCAATAAGACAGAAGCACAGCTGGAGATGCAGGCGGAGAACCTGCGCAAGATGTTCATGGCGATGGCGAAGGATATCCGCGTAATCATGATCAAGCTGGCGGACCGCCTCCACAATATGCGCACCCTCAAGCATATGCCCCACGAAAAGCAGATCCGGATTGCGCGGGAGACGATGGACATCTATGCGCCCATTGCACAGCGTCTCGGTATTTCCAAGATCAAGGTAGAACTGGACGATCTTTCGCTAAAATATCTCGAACCGGACGTTTATTATGATCTGGTGGACAAGATCGCGATGCGCAAAAGCGAGCGCGAAAAGTATATTCAGGGAATCGTGGACGAGGTTTCCGAGCACATCAAAAAGGCGGGAATCGAAGCTAAGATTGACGGTCGTATCAAGCATTTCTTCAGCATTTACAAAAAGATGAAGAATCAGCATAAGACCATCGACCAGATTTATGACCTGTTTGCTGTCCGGATTATCGTAGATACGGTTAAGGACTGTTATGCGGCGCTGGGCGTAATCCACGAGATGTACAAGCCGATTCCGGGGCGTTTCAAGGATTATATTGCGATGCCCAAGGCAAACATGTATCAGTCTCTGCACACGACGTTGATTGGAAGCTCCGGGCAGCCCTTCGAGATTCAGATCAGAACTTATGAAATGCATCGTGTGGCGGAATACGGTATCGCCGCCCACTGGAAATATAAAGAAGCCTCCGACGGCAAAAAGGTTGAGGCACAGGAAGAAGAAAAGCTGGCATGGCTGCGTCAGATTCTGGAATGGCAGCGCGAGATGTCGGATAACAAAGAATTCATGAACATGCTGAAAAGCGATCTGGATCTGTTTTCCGACAGCGTATACTGTTTTACGCCGACCGGCGACGTCAAGACCTTGCCTGCAGGCTCTACACCCATTGATTTTGCCTACAGCGTCCATACTGCAGTCGGCAACAAGATGATCGGGGCGCGGGTCAACGGAAAGCTTGTGACGATCGATTACGAAATCCAAAACGGCGACCGCGTGGAAATTCTGACTTCGCAGAATTCCAAGGGACCGAGCCGTGACTGGCTTACGGTAGTCAAGAGTACGCAGGCGAAAAACAAGATCAACCAGTGGTTCAAAAACGAAGTCAAGGAAGAAAATATCACTAAGGGCAAGGATCAGTTCAACACCTACTGTAAGGCACGTTCGATCAACCTGGGCGAAATTATGAAGCCGGAATATCAGGCGGCTGTCATGAAGAAATACGGCTTTATGGACTGGGACAGCGTGCTGGCGGCGATCGGACACGGCGCGCTCAAGGAAGGTCAGATTGCCAATCGGATGCAGGAGCTTTATGAGAAAGACCATCCGAAGGTGATGACCAATGAAGAAGTGCTTGCCTCCATTGCAGAAAATAATGCCAATCAGGCGAAGCAGATGCACCCCCACAGTAAAAACGGCATCGTGGTCAAGGGGATTCATGACGTGGCAGTACGTTTTTCCAAATGCTGCTCTCCTGTGCCCGGGGATGAGATCGTCGGCTTTGTGACAAGAGGACGGGGGATTTCGATCCACCGGACGGACTGTATCAATGTATTAAACCTGCCGGAGATCGAACGTGCCAGACTCATTGAAGCGGAGTGGGAGCCCTCAGATACTGGCGCAGATGGTGAGAAATATATGGCGGAGATCAATATCTTTGCACATAACAGAAGCGGACTTTTAGCAGACATCAGTAAAACGCTGACGGAGCGCAATATTGATATCCAGACGATGAATACGAGAACGAACAAGCAGGGAATTGCTACATTGTCTACTTCATTTGAGATCAGCAGCAGGGAAGAGTTAAATCAGATCGTAGCGAAGCTGCGCAACATCGAAAGCGTCATCGATATTGAGCGTACAACGGGCTGATGCGATGCCGGCGGCAGGTACGAGCAGGTACTGGGAAAGCCGATATGGAATTGGCGGCGTTTCAACGTTTGCAATGCTATCGGAAAATAGCGATTTGCCGCTTGGCTTCTGGGAAAGGAAAACGAATGTCTGAAATTAAAATTGGGCGAAAGACGATGGGTGTCTGCGCAACAAACTGTTATTTTTTATACCGGGAAGGCGGGACAAAGGCGGTCGTAGTCGATCCTGCGGAAAACGGAGCAGGGATTTTCAAATTGCTCTCCGAAAAGGACTTTACTGTGGAAGCGATTCTTCTGACACACGGTCATTTTGACCATATTGGCGGCGCAGCAGAATTAAAAAAAGCATCCGGTGCAAAGGTGTATGCATTGGCAGAAGAGAAGAAAGTCTGCCGGACGCCGGAGTTAAACCTGTCTGCCCAGATGCCCCCTGTTGTGACGATCGAAGCGGATGAATGGCTGACAGACGGACAGACAGTGGAAACCGCAGGGATTTCATTTCAGGTCATTGCAACGCCAGGGCATACTGTAGGCGGATGCTGCTATTACTGTAAAGAGGGCGGTTTCTTATTCTCCGGCGATACGCTGTTTGAGGAATCGGTCGGCAGAACAGATTTCCCGACCGGCAGCATGAGCAGTCTGGTACGCTCTGTGAAAGAAAAACTCTTTGTCCTTCCGGAAGATACAAAAGTTTATCCGGGACACGGAGATATTACTACAATTGGAAGGGAGAAGCAGTACAATCCCTACTGCCAGTAAAAAGATGATTATTGTAACGTTAAATGAAGACAGATATGCCTATGATATCCATTCTCTGGTAAAGGCCTTTTATCCGGAGCAGGAGATCAAAGTTTTTGTAAAAGGAACCAAAGAAGAACGAAGTGACGCCGGGCTGCCGGCGTTTTTCGTGGAATTTGATGAGACGTCCATCTGCGCAGGAATTGAAAATGGAGGGACTAAAACAGTCAATCTAAAGACGCCGGAGGACAGGGGAACGGTTAAAAACGATTTAAAACAGCTTTTGTACGCGCTCCTTTCCGAAGAAACAGGAAAGACGCTTCCCTGGGGAACCCTGACCGGTATTCGTCCGACGAAAATTGCGAAACAGCTTCTGGAACAGGGACAAACAGAACAGGAAGTTGCTGCCTATATGGAGCATACCTATCTGGCATCGAAAGAAAAAACGGAGCTGTCGATTGACATTGCCAAACGGGAAATACAGATTTTATCCGGAATTCATTATGAGGAAGGATACAGCCTTTATATCGGGATTCCGTTCTGCCCAACGACCTGTCTGTATTGTTCCTTTACCTCTTTTCCGATCTGTGCATGGAAAAATCGCGTGAGCGACTATTTAAGCGCCGTGGAAAAGGAAATCGATTTCGTAAAAGAAGCCTGCGCAGACCGCGTTTTGGACAGCGTTTATATTGGCGGCGGCACGCCGACTACACTGGAACCAGAGGAATTGGAGCGGCTTTTTTTGAAGCTTCAAAATACGCTTGACTGGTCACAGGTGCGGGAGTTTACGGTAGAAGCAGGGCGCGCGGATAGTATTACGGCAGAGAAACTGCGTGTGATGAAGCGTTATGGTGTGACGAGAATTTCGGTCAATCCACAGACGATGAAGCAGGAAACCCTTGATCTGATCGGTCGTCGGCATACTGTGGCGCAGACGGTTGAGGCATTTCGGCTGGCGCGGGAGGAAGGCTTTGACAATATCAATATGGACCTGATTCTCGGGCTGCCGGGAGAAACGAAGGAAGATGTCGAAGAGACAATCCGCCGAGTGCAGGAGCTTGGACCCGACAGTCTGACGGTACATTCTCTTGCAATTAAGCGAGCTTCCAGGCTGAGCCAGTGGATTTTGGAGCACGGCATCAGCACGCTGCACAACACGGACGAAACAATGGCGATTGCTGCCCAGGGGGCAAAGCAGATGGGCATGGAACCGTATTATCTCTACCGACAGAAAAATATGTCCGGCAATTTCGAAAATGTCGGCTATGCAAAACCGGGGAAGGCGGGTATTTATAATATTTTAATTATGGAGGAGGTCCAGACGATCATGGCACTCGGTGCAGGAACCATCTCCAAACGCGTCTATGGCGATGGCAGAATCGAACGCTGTGACAATGTCAAGGATGTCGGGCAGTATATCGAGAGAATCGATGAGATGATACAGCGCAAACAGCGGTTATTCTCAGAAGAATAGTTGGATTTTCAATAAAATATTGTAACGTGTTATGGAAAAATGAGTACAACAAAACCGTACAGGTGCAACAGTTTGTTACTCGTGACAGTAACATCGAAACCAAAGGACATTTCTAATTACTTAGGAATGTCCTTTTTGCGCATTTGTGAATGGTTTTAGGTGCAACAAACACATGAAATAATGAAATGGAGGTCCATTATGAACAACACAGCGTTAGGAGCAGAAAAATAAAAAGCCCTTTTGGATTAAATTGGGCGCGGTTGCGGCTTGTCTCGCAATCGTGATTGCCGTAGACGGCATACTTGCTCCTTTTTCAGGCGGCATGATTGTATCGGCTTACGCTTATGGCACAGATGAAGAAATTACTACAGCCGGAGCAGTAATGAATAGCGGCACAATCAGCGATAGCGGAGAGATGAAAGGACAGCCGTTGATGTTCTATCTTTCTGGCAAAGATATTGCTACAGTCCGTTTTTCTTGCAAAAACCAGCAAATCAATTTTGGGGACTGGACAGAAAAAAGAGATGAATATGGGAACGCCCAGAACTTTACCGTTGCCTATGGGGAGGACGAAAGCGAATATTATTATTTGACGATCAGCTGGGTGCCTAATGCTATCATTCGGGAACTGACTGACAATGAGGACAGTACGATTGCAGCTTTGCCGGAGGAAATGCGGAATGATTGACAATGTGATTGAAAGTTTAGTTCCCATTATTCTTGTTGATGTCGAGAAAAATTCAGGACTAAGCTATGATAAAGTGCTGTTTGAATTGACAGAGGAACAAAAAGATTGGGAATTAAAAACTGGTACGCGTGTACAAATAGTCTGCTCGGACTTTTTTCAAGAATCGACTCCCCCGATTGGCAATTTAATTTCTATTACAGAAGCAGCACCCAATGATGAGTTGAAAATAGCAGATGAAGCAGCCAGAGCCTATTATGAAAATACAGTCTTTGAAGTTGTTTCTTTGGAATTCAAGAGCCTAATCGCACAATCACTTTACAACTGAATAATGGAACATGGGAAGTTGTGAACGAGGGATACTAAGAGATTGCACAGAGAGCCGACCAGCCGGGTAAGCTGTCAGACCGACCGGCAGAACGGACTTCATTGCAAGAAAGGCTCGCAGCAATGAAGGCAAGGGTGTCCGGGACACCTGCAGGAAGGGATGCAGTAGATAAGACAAAGGGGAAGGAGATGCATGAATTAATCAGCGTTTCCCTAGCTTAAAAGCCGTAGAAATTAAGTGATAAACATGATATATTTATGGAGAAGAGAGACATATAATCTTCTCCATATTTTTGGGGAGGAAATTATATGGGAAAAATAAATATGCAGGATTTCGCAAGATTCCAATGATTAAGAAAGTGCATGATGTGCTTATATATCAGAGAACATATCATAAAGACATTGCTACTCGGTTTTCTCCGAGAGAAGGATTTGAGGATCTGGTATTTACTTCTAAGACGAACAATCCTATCAATGCAGCTAACATCAAAGATTCTATCAATTATATTGTAGATCGGATTAACAGAGAAAATCCAGAGCAGCTTGATCAGAATGCCACTGCGCCCACAGCTAGGTAGCCCAGATAATAAAAATAGTTTCGCCAACGCCTAATAACAGCATCAGTAAAAGGAGGAATCGACGAATGAGACAACGAAAAATGAAACAACAAAAAATGAAACAACGGAAATCAAAACAAAGCAAAGCATTAGCAAAAATCCTGACCTTGGGGATTGCCGCAGCTACGGTCGTGTCATCCATGAGTGTACCTGGTGGATTGCTCGCACTGGAAACGGTATACGCGAGCGACAACACCGGGACGGCAGAATCCGGAGATCAGGGCACAGCGCCACAGGAGGAAACAATTCAGTTTGATGTGAGTATAAGACCAAACGATAGCGCTACCGTATATGTTATGCAGGTGACAAGTCTGGCAGATACTGATAGGATGAGCTATCAGTATAGTATCAATGGCACAGATTATTACTCATTGCAGAAACTTCAGACGCAGGAGACATTTGGCGCCAGTCAGAAGGTTGATCTTCACGTCAGAGCGGTCGGATCAGACGATACGATTTTGGCAGCTGGCAATCGTGAGATCACAACTCCGAGCGCCAGCGACGTTCCGACGATCTCCGGTACTGACAAGTTTTCAGACCGCACGGAGGTGACGATCACAGCGACCCCCGGTGCGATCATTTATTACACAACAGATGGTACAGTGCCAACAAATGGATCACAGCAGTACAATGCACCGATTACGCTGACAGAGACGACTACGATCCGGGCAATTGCGATAGAAGATGGTCATATCATGAGTGATGTGGTCGGAATGGCATTTACGAAAGAATCATCCGGCGGCAGCAGCTCCGGCAGCAGTTCATCAGGCGGTTCCACCGACAGCGGATCTGAAACTGCTCCGCCACAGGAGGAAACAATTCAGTTTGATGTGAGTATAAGACCAAACGATAGCGCTACCGTATATGTTATGCAGGTGACAAGTCTGGCAGATACTGATAGGATGAGCTATCAGTATAGTATCAATGGCACAGATTATTACTCATTGCAGAAACTTCAGACGCAGGAGACATTTGGCGCCAGTCAGAAGGTTGATCTTCACGTCAGAGCGGTCGGATCAGACGATACGATTTTGGCAGCTGGCAATCGTGAGATCACAACTCCGAGCGCCAGCGACGTTCCGACGATCTCCGGTACTGACAAGTTTTCAGACCGCACGGAGGTGACGATCACAGCGACCCCCGGTGCGATCATTTATTACACAACAGATGGTACAGTGCCAACAAATGGATCACAGCAGTACAATGCACCGATTACGCTGACAGAGACGACTACGATCCGGGCAATTGCGATAGAAGATGGTCATATCATGAGTGATGTGGTCGGAATGGCATTTACGAAAGAATCATCCGGCGGCAGCAGCTCCGGCAGCAGTTCATCAGGCGGTTCCACCGACAGCGGATCTGAAACTGCTCCGCCACAGGACGATAACAAGGACAAGACTACGACTAAGACCGAAACCAGAGAAGATGGTACAGTTGTGACCACGACTGAAATCCGGGCAGAGGACGGTTCCGTACAGATCAGGACCGAGATCAGAAATGAAAAGACAGGAATGAATATAGTGGTCAATGTATCGAAGAATGCCAAAGGTAAGATCACTTCAGCTACCGCAGAAATTCTTGATAGAGGTTTTGGCAATGTGAAGATCTCCGGGGAAGCACTTTCAGAGATCGTAAAGGCAGCAGGTACGAAAAATGTAAAGACCACGATCAAGATGCTCACGAAAAACGACTGGGTCATCCGGGAAGTGACGGTCAATGTAAATACGCTTCTGAAAAGAACCGTGAGACCTAAAAAAATGAAGATCATTGAGATAGATCCCGAAACAGGTGAGAAGCTTGTAGTCAGTAAAATGCCTTTCAGGGTAGCGGCAGATGGAAGCATTGAACTGGATCATAATGAGCTGGGTCACGGAATCTATGAGTTAGTGACAGCCGATGAGGAAGAAGCACTCACGAAACAGATACTGCGGTCGATCAAAGCCACGAAACAATCAGCCACCATCCGCGAGAAGCAGGGGACGTACTTCTGGTTTGAGAAAGGGGTCAACTGGTTCAATGTTGATAAAGTGACTTTTTCGGTCCTCAATCCGGATGTGGCGCGCGTTAGCTCAAATGGCAGGATCACGGGTCTGAAGCCCGGAAAGACAGTCGTCAAGGCGGTTGTCAGACTGCAAAACGGTCAGTCAAAGGTCATAAGAATGACCGTAACCGTAAACGAGAAGAAGTAACGGCTGTTGGAAATACGTTACTGGAATGAGGCATGATTAAACAGTAATGGGATGACGGTGTCTGGCTGACAAACACCCCCCCTGGGGCTTGTGGTTTTTCAGTTCTATGGTAAAGTAGGTACAGAAAAAACGAAGTCTCAGGGGGAATTTTTATGCACATGGCAGATGCGCTGGTCACTCCGGCTGTGACAGGTACGATGTATGATCTGATTGGTCTGTTGGGGATGGCTGTCTATCTGATTGCAGGATTTCTGCTGGCAGAATTATCGTTTGGTAAGTGCCTGCGGCGACTGCGTGTTGTTCTGCCGCTCGTCTGCATGGTAGGGCTGAATATGGATTACTCAGGGACGATTCAGGTTGGGGAATATCCGGTAAGCAAACAGTATCTGCCGCAGCTTCTGTTTATGGTATATCAGGAGATTTTTTGTAGATATCTGACTTGACAAACAATAGAATGCACGCTCTGCGAGCATTCTATTGTCATGAATAAACGACCGTTTACTATAATTTGATTGTAAACGGTCGTTTATTTTGCGGAGCAGGAGATGTGGGTATGTCAAAAACTACAAAGGAAGATATCTTGATTGTTGCATTACATTTATTTGCGAGAGATGGATATGAAGCAGTTTCTGTCAGTCAGATTGCGGGCGAGCTTGGCATGACAAAAGGTGCATTGTATAGGCATTATGAGAGTAAGAGAGATATTTTTGAACATATTGTAAAAAGGATGGAGCAGGGGGATGGCGAACAGGCAGAGGAATATGATATGCCTGCTGATAAAAAAGAAAATGAACCTGAACAGTATGAAGAGATTTCTACGGATAATTTCATGGAATACAGTAAATCTATGTTTTCGTATTGGACAGAAAATGATTTTGCATCATCATTTCGAAAGATGCTTACATTAGAGCAGTTTCGGAATGAGGAGATGCAGGCATTGTATCAGCAGTATCTTGTGTCCGGTCCGGCAGAATACGTGAAGGATATGTTCGAGAGCATTGGCGTTGTGGAGGCAGATAAAAAAGCAACCATGTTTTATTCCGTCATGTTTTTCTACTATAGTCTGTATGATGGAGCAAAGGATAAAAAAAGGATAAAAGAGCAGTTTGAAAAGAGTATTAGCGGTCTTATATAGGGAAGGTATTAGAGAAAAGGGAGAATTATGCGATTAGAACAATGGGGAGTTGGCAAGGAGCATCATCGTATGGTGATTGGAAAGAGAAAATGAATACCATGAGGTAGAAAATCTGGTAAGGGAGAGTTTCTGGAATGTGTATCGCCCAGGCTGTCTGGAGCATTATGTACTCCATCAGCTTCGCAACGATCCGGCGTTTGTTCCAGAATTGGATTTTGTCATGACATTAGATGGACAGTTGATTGGACAGAACATGTTTATGAAGGCTGTGATTGCAGCCGATGATGGCAGAAG
>OLNS01001855.1_pt1 | contig 14987 bp, 10 predicted proteins | sample 1673031 | NCBI WGS metagenome assembly OLNS01 (sample SAMEA3136748, study PRJEB25190) | human gut metagenome | biome: human gut; feature: human-associated habitat; material: faeces | place: Austria | collected 2013
GATCATTTCTACGATGCCCTGACAGAGGGCGGAGCTGATGCAGCTCTTGCGGCTTCGCTGTTCCACTATAAAGAGCTTGAGATAGGAGATCTGAAGAGATACCTTCAGGATAAGGGAATTCCGATGAGACTGTAATGTGAATAGTCTGGCATAGACTTGATTTAAGCGAATGGTGATGTTCAATGGTCAGTCAAAAGCTCGTCAAAAATTCGTCAAAAATCCGTTTCAAAATAAACGGAGTTAGAGAGTTGTAAAAATAAAGGCTTTTTTCAATAAAAAGATACAAAATTTTCCTAAAACTATTGCTGATATCAAAAAAAGGATAAAAAGGAAAATTTTGTATCTTTCTGCTTTCTATGTGCATTTTTGAATATTGCCATTCCGGCTTTCTGATGTTTATTTCGTGCCAGAATCAGAATCGTCAGAAGTAAGCTGCTCATCCAGATATGGATTTCCACTGTCCACACCCTCTGCATTCAGAGCGGTATCAAGCCATGGATCGTTGTAGTCATCTACATTCATGTTATTGAAAATATACTTTCCGTTTTTATCAAAGAAAAGCTCTGCCCAGCCATGGCTTTCTGGTGTGCCGCCAATCAGTATGACACTTTTGGAGCCATCGCTGTTTTGGATTTCGTGACGGAAGTATTTGTCAGGACCACATTTGTCGGTGATATCCTCTTTGGTGTTTCCAAAGACAAAGTAGAGACGTCCGTCCTCGGCTTTGTATAGCCATTATCATCGTCAGAGGTTATGCTGAATGAAATGGAATTGCCCTCACTGCTTTCCTCGTATATCACTTCACCGCCGTTTGCAAGGTGGAATGTCTGTTTAAGGTAGTCGATGGCCGCTGAGACAGTGGTCCGGGTTGCTGGTATGCACAGAAGAACTGCACATACAGCGGCAGCTACGGCGGCATATCTTGCAATTCGTACGATGGTTCTATGTTTTGTACCAACCATAGGTGTCTGTGAGACGAGACTGTCTCTTATTTCATCTTTTTTATATGGTGACATATTGACGTTGTCCATAGTCTTTTTATATAGTTCCATAAGCTGTACGTCTTCATCTTTTTTTATCATAATTATACCTCCTTCTATTGCTGGTACACCAGTCAATCAATAATATGACTGGAGTACATGTTGAAATGTATTCTATTCTGCTCATAACTCGCTGGACAAGATTTCCTTCAGTTCCTGCCTGCCCCTTGATATTCTCATGGAGACTGCAGAGGACGAGATGTGAAGCATTTTTGCAATTTCCCCAAACTTATATCCCTCATAGTAGTGTAGATAGAGAACTGTGCGGTATGTGTCGGAAATCTGGGCAAATGCTTCGTACATAGCATGTTCTTCGATATTGAATCCATCGATGAAGCCGATACTTAAGTCATTTTTAAAGCCGCTATCCGTTAATTCAGAGGTCAGTTCTTCATAACTTGAGTTAAGTCTGTTTGCCGCCGATTTCAGATGGTTTCTGCACATGTTTGCGGTCATTGTGAGAAGATAGGATTTCTCCTTTCCCTTTGATATGTGGGGCTTCTTTTCTATTAGCTTTGTAAATACGCTCTGCACAATGTCCTCCGAGTCCGCCGTGTTGCCTAAAAAGCTCATAGCGAGACGGAATACGTTGTTCGAGTATGTATCATATAACTCCAGCAGCTGCTGCTGTTTCAAGATTTATCACCTCCGTAGTTTGTTTATATGAGAATACGTGAGAAATGAATTTCCGCAATTCTCTCATTTGAGATCTCATATATAAAACAATCCAGAACATCAAAATAGCACACAGGTTTGGAAAAATCCACAAACATTTATAATCATCTGAAAACATGTCGTAAATATTACGAGACAAATATTTACATAGCTATAATAAGAAAAAGGATGTGTCGAGTTTTATATGAAAACTTGACATGTAGCGCCTGCCATTTGCCTGGCTGGTGTTCAAAAACAAGGAGGCATGAAAATGAAATTTGAAAATTGTAAAGAGTATTGCAGCTTAAAAAATAATAAGGAAAATATCAGGAAGCTCATGAAGGAATTTGACTGTGAGGCAAGTGGAAAAAGTAATTTGATCAGACCGCTGGTGACTGATGAGAATGGCAGATTTGATGAGGAAAAAGCGGAGAAGCTGATAACAGAGCTCGTGGAAGACATGGACCGATATGGATATAGGTACAAGATGTGGTTGGGGCACATAACAGCGGAAAATGCACTTCCGGAACAGAAGAGCTTTTGCAGATATGTGAGAATGTATCTGTATCTTGCGATAAGAATGTCTTTATTGGATTTTTCCCAATACGGATTCCTGATGGATAACCTTCCAAATGGTTCATTTGATAATCTGCTCTCAGGCTGTATTGATTTTGAATCAAATAATGATAAGGATACGCTGCTTTTTGAGTATATTGTGGATGGCTGGATAGGTGATGCAGGTATTATATCATGGTGTGTTTTTGCATTTGACTACTCGCATCCTGACAATAAGCCTGACTGGATGTCCGATAAGGTTTATAAAAGGATGCAGGAGATTGAAGAAGAAATGCTTGAAGACTTGGATTCGAATGATATGGAAGAACTGAATGACATGGAGGACATGGAGGACGTGGAAGACTTGGGTGATATGGATGACTTCGATATTGATGATATTGATATTGTGGAGCCGATATATGATAATCTGGATGCTGATGAGTTTGTGGATGAGGGATTTTTACAGGATGGTCATGATGCGGATGAAAGTAAAACCATCGTCTCTGTGTGTGACCAGATGGAAGATTCGGATAAGGTTTGCAGTTGTTTTGCCAGTTTTTGGGATATGATATATTCTGATGAGGTGCCGTATAGTTATCTGTCACAGATGAGAAAAGCTGTGGAGGGAATGCTTGACACGTACATGTGGGATCATGGGCTGTCGATATACAGCAGTATGGATAGTCTAAAAAGATCGAAGCTTTATCTGGAAAAAGCAGCCGAGAAGACTGCGTATCTCAATGCACAGAGAAAAAACCAGCTATGATAACTATATGATGTTATTGAAACATTAAGTGAATATATATTATACTTTACATGATGTAGGAGAAAGGAGTCTGCCATGTCGGTTATAAATTTAAGAGAGTACATGAAAAGAGTATATACTGAATTAGAAAATTACATAGAAGGACTTTCCGAAGAGGAGAGAGTCAGATTTGTTACAGAGTTCCATGATATGTTCGATTCGGGAACTGCGGATTATGATGATGAGCATATAACCGCATTATATGTTATGAAGTATGCAAGAGCATATGGATTCCAGTTTTCAAGAGCCTACACAGATATATTTGCAGATATGAATAACCCTGAAAGTATAAAGGCGGTAAGCATAGGCTGTGGCACAGGTATTGACTATTGGGGAATGTCCTATGCAGCGAGAGTGCTGGGCGAAGCACCGGAAAGTAAGCTTGATTACACCGGGATTGACCCGGTATGCTGGCCGTACAGGATCACGGAAGCGGCTGACATGCCGGAGCAGGACATGGTGAGATACAATGAGATTACATCTGGTATACATGATGAAAAAGGATCAGGTCATCCAGATTTGTTTCATGAGCCGGCGGATGAAATAAAATCATGCACGGACTTTAATGAGTATCTGGGTTATATGGAAAACAGACCAGGAGAACCTCTAAGCGATATTTATTTCTTCCCTCATTCCACGAAGGAGGTATGTATTCACACTGTACCCAATGAGGTGGAGGACAGGTCGCTATACAATACATATCAGGCTATGTCAAGATTTGCCCACATAATACACTCAAGGATAAAGGACAAGCCGGTATACGTTGCATTCACATACAGACAGGTCCCAACTGACGATGGAGTGTGCAGAGAGCAGAATGAATCATATGATATCCGCTATGGAACATACCTTAGAACCTGTCTCATTGAGAGAGGAATGAACGTGGAGCTGCTGCAGCCAATGCACTGTGAGCAGAGGTATGGACACGATCTGGAAATCTGTGAGAGCCCGGAGAGTAACAGAGGCTGTTATTTTACATATGACGAGTTTCATAGTTATGTGGGGGCACCGGATACCCCGGACAAGATATGGCTTTTTGGACGTGACGATGATGACTCATTTGACAGTATATTTTATGGCAGTAAAAAGATATGCGACAGAGACAGATGGAACGAGCTTACAAATGTCAGTGATAAGATACACAATTATCCGATGGACAGCACAAATGGAATATGCTATCAGGTTTTTAAGATAACAAGAGGGAATGCTGACAACAGGGAACTTACCGATAAAAATCTAGTCCTGGATATACTTGAAGAAACCATGAGAGGGTTTACATTCTGGAGTGGATTCTCGCAGGATATTTATAAATTTGCAAAAAATATGTATATGTATCCGTGGACTGTTCATGAAAAAGCTATCAAGCTTATTGCCGATACGACCGGATATGTACCTGACAGTGTACGTGGGCTTCAGGAGGTATTCAGTATTGATAATATCTTTAAGGGACTGATAGCCGATGGCTGTATAGAGCAGTTTGAGGAAGCTGACGGAAGACTGCGGTATGGCATAACTCCAAATGGCGAAAATTGTGGACTCTATGACAAGGATGGCAGGATAATGGCCAAGTCATTTGCGAGAAGAATGATATTTGCAAATATGATCTGTGGAAGATATGTCAAATTTGAAGGAATCAAGAAGCAGATAACGATGGAAGATACAAGGGGAATTTTAAAATTATGATAGTTAGTGCCAGCAGAAGAACAGATATTCCGACATTTTATTCGGAATGGTTCTACAACAGAATAAAGGAGGGATTCCTGTATGTCAGGAATCCCATGAACGCTCATCAGATAAGCAGGATTGATCTGTCACCGGATGTGGTGGACTGCATTGTGTTCTGGACAAAGAATCCGATACCGATGCTTCCAAGACTTGATGAGCTTGAGGCATACAAATATTACTTCCAGTTTACTCTGACAGGATATGGCAAAGACATGGAGGCTAATCTTCCGGATAAGAAGCAAAAGCTCATTCCGGCTTTTCGGCAGCTTTCGGCAAAGATTGGAAAAAAGCGCGTCATATGGAGGTACGATCCTATCGTATTAACACACAAGTACACGCCGGAGTATCACATAAAAGCATTTACCCAGATCGCAGAGGCGCTTGACGGATGTACTGAGAAGTGTGTCATAAGCTTTGTCGACATATATGCCAAGAACAAGAAGAACATGGAAGCAGTGGACAGATATGAGATGAGTCATGATGAGCTTGAGGCATTTGCAAAGACCATCGCCGACATAGCAAGGAGCCACGGTATGGTGGTTGCGACATGTGCGGAGGTCATAGACCTTGAAAAATGCGGAATTGAGCATAACTGCTGCATAGATAAGAAGCTCATCGAGGAGATTATAGGCTGTGATATAAAGGTGTCAAAGGATAAGGTGCAGCGCCCGGAGTGTGGATGTATGGAGAGCGTGGAGATAGGCTCATACAACACGTGTTTAAACGGCTGCAGATACTGTTATGCCAACTATTCTGAGGCTGCGGTGAAATCAAACTGTGCATGCTACGATCCAAGATCGCCTCTCCTGTGCGGAACTGTTGGTGAGTTAGACAAGATCACAGAGCGCAAAGTGAAATCCCTTAAGGAGACGCAGATGAGCTTAAGGTTTGATGACGTAGATTAATCTCGCAATCATTTCAAAAGATTAGTTTAATAGTTAGGTTGATAGAGAATTTGCCTATTATTATATAGAAAGAAGAGGTCGTGATCGCTTTGAGAATATCGGACAAAGAGTGGAAAAATATAGAATTTCGCAAGAATAAGTTTCGGGAGCTGGAATCGGCTCTGGATCAGGCTGTAAGCGGAAGAGACAACAAAGTCTCATCATTTCTGTTGGGGTGTCTGGCAGATGGAGAAACGGGAAAAGCTGCGGCTGTGGAAAAACTTGTAAATGAGCTGGTAAAATCCATGGACAGCTATGGTATAAGAAACAGACTGTGGATAGAGAGTGACGAAACGATAAAAGATAATGGGCTTTCGGATGATGACTTTTGCAAAATGAAAGCGACAGAAGAAAAAGCTTCGAAAGAGAAAATTCCATGTATGCCGACAAGATTCAAAGAATTTATACATGATTATCTCTACTGCATGATACTGCTCATGACAAGCGAGATGGAGTGGGTTGAACAGATCTATGCTGAACCGTATGCCGATTCATTTCAGCAGCTTTACCTTCATGCAAAAAGAGTGAGAGAGTTTTCTGTAAGACCAATCGAGAAAAGATATGATGAGCTCTGGGGTGAGGCTTATTTTGGCGTCAGAGGAGCATCTGGTCTGTTTGAAATATTCAGCATGGCCTATGAGTCGATTACCGGGAAAGATATCGGAGACAGCCTTACCCAGAGCATGAAGGATGGACTTGATACGTACTGTCAGGAACAGATGCAGATGTATGATGAGTTTCTGGATGAGGCTGAAGATAATGCTATGACCGACGAAGAGATAGAAGAGGCTATTAGTGAATATGTGGATGTTGAAGAAGATCCGGATATGGCAGAGCTTAACAGATATTTCGATGAGCTGGCAGTCAGATGGGATGAAAGCGAGAAGCGGTTCAGGCAGGAATTTCCTGACCCTGAAGGGTTCTGTGCCAGATATATGAAGCTCCGTGAGCTTTTTTATACGGATGAATCCAGGGATATCAGGTATCCGCTTACGATATTTGATATCCTGGTGGAGGGCATGCTGGATGTATTCCTTGGCAGACGTGGGATGACTCTGTATACTGATGCAGATAATTGGGCAAGGGCATACATCAGTATAAAGAAGCAGATAGATGCAATAAAGAAGCTTCGGGAGGAGGCATAGGAAGTGGCTGGTTTCAGAGAAGATTTTTATGCCAGGATAGGACGTGATTACCATGAGAATATGGAGAATTCTTTCTTATACGGATATGTAAAAACTAAAAGAGAGAACAATCTAAGACTTTGCTTGAAGGAGGAATATTACTGTCTGGCAGACACTGCGGCAAGCAGAAAAAAGTATGTCCGTTTCCTTGTGAAAGCGCTGCTTTCTGATAAAAGCCTTTCAGCTTCATTGGAGAAGATAAACAGCCTCCAGAAACTGCTGGACAGCATATCATTTGCGGCAGAGGGGTTGGATGAAGCATCCAGACTTGCGATGAGGTCAGAACTTGAAACAGAGCTGGAAGCGGTAAAGCATGCGGAGGGCAGGTCGTGTGGAGACAGACTGAGGATGCTTGATAAGTATATGGACAAATGCCAGGCATCAGAGTCAGTTATAGGTATAGATGCAGATATAGAGAGTCTTAGACATATCTCATCCGAACTGCTCGACTCATTCGAGTTTGATGGTGAGAAGAAGAATCCGTATGTGGAGCTCATGTCGTCTTACCTGGATTTTTATTATGGTATTATATCGGCCTCAGGATACGTCAGAAGATTGCTGGAATTCTGGTCAGGAAGCAGCAAATATATTCCTGACAAGAAAGCGCTGTCGCATTTTATAGAATTTGGTAAGAGAACATTTGGGAAAGATGTATTTGATGGCTGCGGGCGGGCTGCGGTAAGGCTTGAAAAACTGCGGCAGATTGGAAAGACAGATCGTGCAGGATTTGACATGGCAGCGGATATGTTCTTTGATACAGAATTTCTTGATAAGCTCACGGAGAACCTGCAGAGAGACATATTAACCATTGATGTGAATACATTGCTTTATGACGCAGGCTTTTCAAATGGAGGCAAGCCCCGCAAGAAGGATAAAAGTATGGACATAATGGATGCGTATTTCAGATATGTGGGGGATAATCCATTTTCTGGCGGTACAGGCTATGTTGAAATCCCCGGCGGTTATACGACATGGGATGAATATTACAATGCGTGTGATAATGTCCGCGACAGACTGAATTCGGATAAGAGAGCATCTGCTTATCAGAATGTCTTTATGCCGATGTGGATTGACAATGATACAGGCGGCGGAATATTCCTAATAGGCAAAAGGCAGTTTGCGGAGAATGCCGATGTGAGGCTTGCCAGCAACTGTGAGTTCGGCGTGGTATATTTCTACGGAACAGATGGCGGAAGTGCATTTGAATTTTCGGCGTTTCAGGAAGGCACCTTTGATGAAAATGTGTTCCCTGGTATGTCAGAGGCGGTGAGTTGGTTTAGAAATTATGATTATAAGGCTGACTCTATGGAGGAGTACAGGCGGTATAATGGGGATGCCCCGGCAGGCTGTCCGGAGGTTTTCCTTAAGTATTTCAAAGGCTATGACAATGTAAAAGCAGAGGTGGCAGATATATCTGGCGAAGTGACAGGAAACTCTGCATTATATGGAGATGTTGATGAGTCAGATATAAGAGATACGCTTGAAGCGTTCGACAGGGAACAGGAGGAGAAAGAAAGAAAAAAACGGCTGAGAATGACATTTCAAAGCCCAAAAATAAAATAGCTGCATTGGTTTATAGGCCATCAATCTGTATTGGCACAGATTGGTGGCTTTTCTTCGTAAATTTTACGAGCATAAATATTGCTGTAGTTATACTGTGTTTATCAAATAAAGAATATCCCATGTGGCACAGACAGTGAGCTGTTTCGTGGAGCAAGACGAAAGGAGAAAATGCATATGAAGATCGACAATATGAGAGAACTTTACGAGGAATTACTTAGAGCAACATCAAATGGATACAGAAACAGAAGCATTGCAAATCCGGCAGTAGATTTCACAAAGAAAGCAAAGGCCGGGGACTTTGATGAGATGTCCGACGAAGAGTATTACCAGGCGCTTGATAAAGTAAATGAATTAAATGATGTATGGCAGCATCGGCCAAGCGGTCAGATTGGTGAACTGCTTTTTACTGCACTTGAGAATCTTACACTTAGCGACAGTGACGTGGAGGACATGGCAGCGACATTGCTTTGTGCTTATGAGCGTTCAAGTAAAGAGCATATCCCCTGTGATGCAAAAGCGGCGGATAGAAATGAAAGAACAGCCGGATATGCTGCTTCCAAGGAGATAGATAGCGATAATCCATCCAAAACAAAGACACAGTCTGATAAAAGAAGCACTGATGCAAAAGGAATATTGAGCTCGCCGGCGAAGATATATGAATATCTTGACCGCAGAGTGTACGGCCAGAAGGAGGCAAAGCGCGCCGCTGCCATGCTCCTCTGGAACCATGTGAATGGCAGGAGGCAGAATGTACTCTTTGCAGGCCCTACCGGCTGTGGCAAGACAGAGATATTCAGGCAGCTCGCAAAGCTATATCCGAACATAGTGATCCACAATGCCACCTCTCTGACGGGCGCGGGCTGGAAGGGCAATACAAAGGTCAGAAATCTGTTCGATGGGGTGCCTCAGGATAAAATGGGCCACCTTATCATTGTCCTTGATGAGGCTGACAAGATGTTCGAGGATGCGGACGACAGGCATTACAGTTACATAGTCCAGAATGAACTGCTGAAGGTCCTGGAGGGGGACATGGTTCATTTTGATGGCAATCCGTCGAACAGTGAACCAGCTCTTGATATAGATACATCAAATGTAAGTTTTGTGTTCCTGGGTTCCTTCGATTCCATGGTCAGAGCGAAGGATGTGGCTGTGAATAAGAGCAGGGCTATAGGTTTTGGTGCAGTATCGTCTGACGAGTCATTTGACGGATACAGGAGTACATTCACTCAGGAAGATCTTGTACAGTATGCAAATGTGAGATGTGAAATAGCGGGGCGCATAGGGAATATAGTTCAGCTCAGGGAGATGACTGAGGATGACTTCTACGCCATATTAAATGACAAAAGAATAAGTCCTGTCAGAAAGCTTTCTGATTACTATGGCGTTAAGCTTAAGATGTCAGAGACAGCAAAACATAAGCTGGCAAAGGAAGCTGCGGAGAATGGGATGGGAGTTCGATTTATTCATTCACAGATACAGAGAAGACTTGATTATGAGCTTTTCGAGAATTGTGACAGAAAGGAATATGTCATAGCCTGACCATTGAGTCATAAATAAATAAAATATAAAAAAACCTGAAGCAGTAAGATATTGACTGCTTCAGGTTCTTTTTTAATGTGTTTAAATTGTTATATATAGATATTTTATTTCTTCATATTCTTATTTGCCGCTGCAAGCATGAGCTTGATTCTGTTTACCTGATTGACCTCAGATGCACCAGGATCATAGTCGACTGCCACGATGTTTGCCTCAGGATATGCCTCACGCAGATGCTTGATAACACCCTTGCCCACGATGTGGTTTGGAAGGCATGCAAACGGCTGAGCACACACAATATTAGGTGCTCCGCTCTTTATGAGCTCGATCATCTCACCTGTCAGGAACCATCCCTCACCATTCTGGTTACCAATGGATACGATAGGTCTTGCATAGGCGGCAAGCTTCTCGATATGGGCAGGAGCCTCGAAACGCTCACTCTTTTCAAGAGCATCCCTTGCAGGTTTTCTGAAGGATTCCAGAACCTTTATAACAGTGTTGCTGACTATGGCTCCCTTCTTGGTCTTGCCAAGGAACTCATAGTTGTAATTGTTGTTGTAGAAGCAGTACATGAAGAAGTCCAGGAGATCTGGCATAACAGCCTCAGCTCCCTCAGCCTCCAGCAGGTCAACAAGATGGTTGTTGGCTGATGGCAGGAACTTGACAAGAATCTCACCAACTATACCAACTCTAGGCTTCTTGATGTCAAGAAGTGGAAGAGTATCGAAGTCATGTACGATTCCCTGGATATTCTTCTTGAATACAGCATTGCTTCCGGTCTTTGTAAGGCTCTCCAGACAAACCTTCTTCCATTTCTCATGGAGTGCATTTGCCGAACCCTTTTCCTTCTCGTAAGGTCTTGTCCTGTACAGACATCTCATGAATACATCACCGTATATCAGAGCCTGCATTGCACGCTTTACGACCTTGTAGCTTATCTTGAAACCTGAGTTCTTCTCAAAGCCCTGGGCTGACAGTGCTATTACAGGTATCTGACCGTAGCCTGCCTTGGAGAGGGCACGTCTGATAAATCCTACATAGTTTGTTGCACGGCATCCGCCTCCTGTCTGGCTCATGATGACAGCCAGCTTGTTCACATCGTACTTTCCTGAAGTGATGGCGCTCATCATCTGTCCGACAACGATCAGAGATGGATAACATGCGTCGTTGTTTACATATTTCAGACCAACATCTATCGTCTCCTTGGTTGCATCCGGCAGAATCTCAATGTTGATTCCCATGCACCTGAATGCCGGTGCAAGAAGATCAAAGTGGATAGGAGACATCTGAGGAGCAAGAACTGTGTAGTCCTTCTTCATCTCCTTTGTAAATTCTATTCTGTTTATAGCGCTGCTTGACGGACATGTCTTGTAGTGCTGTTCATGTCTTGAGTTGACCGCACTTATGAGTGATCTTATTCTGATCCTTGCGGCACCTAAGTTGCTGACCTCATCGATCTTGAGGACAGTGTATATCTTGCCAGACTTAGTAAGAATATCATTTACACAGTCTGTTGTTACGGCGTCCAGACCACAGCCGAATGAGTTGAGCTGTATGAGCTCTAAGTTGTCACAGGTCTTGACGTAGTTAGCTGCCTTGTATAATCTTGAGTGGTACATCCACTGGTCGGAGACGATAAGAGGTCTCTCAACCTTTCCAAGGTGTGCGACTGAATCCTCGGTAAAGACAGCAATCTTGTATGAGTTGATGAGTTCTGGTAGACCGTGGTTGATCTCAGGATCAAGGTGGTATGGACGACCTGCCAGAACGATACCGAGCATGTCATGTTCATCAATGTATCTGAGGGTTTCTTCACCTTTTGCACGCACATCTTCCTTGACTTTCTCAGCCTCTGCGTACGCAGCATGTATGGCACTTCCAATCTCATCCATTGTCACATCATAGTACTTGGACATCTCACGGTACATTCGCTTTACGAGAGCTTCCTCATTGTCCAGTGCCACAAAAGGTCTGATGAATGTTATGTCATCAGCCTTGAGTTCCTCCATGTTGTTCTTGATGTTCTCTGCATAAGAAGCAACGATAGGACAGTTGTAGTGATTGTTTGCCTCAGGAGTCTCGTTCATTTCATATGGTACACATGGGTAGAAGATGGACTTGATTCCATTTTTCAGCAGCCACATAACGTGTCCGTGTGAGATCTTGGCAGGGTAACACTCTGACTCACTAGGTATGGATTCGATACCCAGGCTGTATATGTTTCTCGATGACTTTGGAGACAGTACAACTGAGAATCCAAGCTTTGTGAGGAATGTGTGCCAGAAAGGATAGTTTTCGTACATGTTGAGTACACGTGGAACACCTATCACGCCGCGCTTTGCCTCCTCAGGCTTAAGTGACTCATAGCCAAATATTCTTCCAAGCTTATATTCAAAGAGGTTAGGGATGTTGTCTGCGTTCTTCTTCAGACCTACACCCTTCTCACATCTGTTTCCGGTGATGAACCTCTTGCCGTTTGAGAATTTGTTTATGGTGAGGAGACAGTTGTTCGTACATCCTTTACATCTTGTCATGGAGCTCTCGTATGTGAGCTTTCTTATCTCCTCGATAGGGAGCATGGTCGTGACAAATCCCTCTTTGTATTTGTTTCTTGCTATGAGGGCAGCACCAAAAGCACCCATGATACCTGAGATGTCAGGTCTTATGGCTGTTCTTCCTGATATGACTTCAAAACTCTTTAAAACTGCATCGTTGTAGAAGGTACCACCCTGTACCACGATGTTTTTTCCGAGATCCTTTGGATCCGTGAGCTTTATAACCTTGAGCAGGGCATTTTTGATGACGGAGTAGGCAAGTCCGGCGGATATATCAGCCACGGATGCGCCCTCCTTCTGCGCCTGCTTAACCTTTGAATTCATGAAAACGGTACATCTTGAACCGAGGTCTATAGGTGTTCTCGCTGTGATGGCGATGTGCGCAAAATCTGCTATGTCATAGTTCAGTGACTTCGCAAATGTCTCTATGAATGATCCACATCCTGATGAACAGGCCTCGTTCAGCATAACGTTATCTACAACGCCGTTCTTGATCTTGATACACTTCATATCCTGACCGCCGATATCAAGAATGCAGTCGACCTCAGGGTCGAAGAATGCTGCGGCTGTGTAGTGGGCTATTGTCTCAACCTCACCGAAATCCAGAGAGAGAGCCTGCTTGATAAGAGCCTCACCGTAACCAGTAGAACATGAGCCTGCGATCACTGCGCCCTCAGGAAGCTTGCTGTATATATCCTTTATAGCTCTGATGGTGGTGTTAAGTGGACTTCCGTTGTTGCTGCTGTAGAAGTCGTAGAGCAGTTCACCGTCAGAACCGACAAGTGCAACCTTTGTGGTGGTTGAACCGGCATCGACACCGATGAAACAGTTTCCTTTATATGTTGCGAGATCACCGCGCTTTACGGCGTACTTGTTGTGATCTGCCTTGAATTTCTCGTAATCTTCATCGCTCTCAAAGAGTGGCGCAAGTCTCTCTACACCTGAGGAGAGGTTGAGCTCCTGTGAGAGTGCATGTATAAGCTCTGAAAGTGTCATGGATACCTCAGGCTTGGAGTTCATGGCGGCACCTACGGCTGCAAACAGATGTGAGTGTCCCGGATCTATGATGGCATCACCTGTCAGGTTAAGAGTTCTGATAAATGCATTCTTCAGCTCCGGGAGGAAGTGAAGAGGACCGCCCAGGAATGCAACATTGCCCTTGATAGGTTTACCACATGCAAGACCGGATATAGTCTGGTTGACAACGGCCTGGAATATGGAAGCGGCCAGGTTTGGCTTTGTAGCTCCCTCGTTGATGAGTGGCTGTATATCTGTCTTGGCAAATACACCACATCTTGCAGCGATAGGGTAGATGGTATCGTAATCCTTTGCATAGTCGTTAAGACCTGATGCATCGGTCTGCAGAAGTGTAGCCATCTGGTCGATGAATGAGCCTGTACCTCCGGCACAGACACCATTCATACGCTGCTCTATTCCGTTTGTAAAATATATGATCTTGGCATCCTCACCGCCGAGCTCTATGGCAACGTCGGTCTGTGGTGCATAGTCCTGCAGTGCCTCTGATACACAGACTACCTCCTGTGTAAATGGCACACCGATGAGCTGGGCGAGAGCCAGTCCACCTGAACCGGTTATACATGGATTGACCTCGTTCTCGCCGAGGGCATCCTTTGCTTCCTGTACAAGATCTTTAAGTGTTTCTTTGATATTTGCAAAATGTCTTTTGTAATCGGAGAAAAGTATCTTGTTGTCCTTGTCAAGGACAGCAACCTTAACTGTTGTTGATCCAATATCAATTCCTAATGTGTACATAAAACAACCCTTCCAATTCCTTTTGTGTGTTGAATGTGTTTGATTTCGACATTTCTGCCGATAAAGCTACTTTATTATAGTGTAGGGTTTAAAAAAATACAATGACTTTATAAAAACTTAACCATTACCAGAAAATGTAAAAATAAAAGTTTTTTGCAGGTAACTATATCATCGGAGGTGAATATATTATAAAAAAGCCTTTCAGGGGTAAGCTATGAATTTTGATACCTGTAACGGAGTTATCCATGTAGGGAAGAGAGGGGACACACTGTATAAGCTGTCCAGGATATACAAGGTAAAGCTCAGCGACATCATATCAGCAAACCCGTACATCAACGTATACAATATGCAGCCGGGGGATGAAGTGTGTATTCCCGTGATCATGGAGGAAGATTTTCTTATATATACAGTGCAGGATGGAGATACATTTGAGGAAAATGCCATTATTAAGGCAAAAACAATAATGGAAGCTACAGGTGAAATAGCTTTGGCAGATGATTCAGGGTTAGAAGTTGATTATTTGGATGGCGCACCTGGAATTTATTCTGCAAGATTTTTAGGGGAAGATACACCTTATGATGAAAAGAATAAATATATTATCGAAAAATTAAAAGATGCAAAAGGCAAAGAAAGAAGCGCAAGATTTGTTTGTG
>OLNS01001886.1_pt1 | contig 14854 bp, 10 predicted proteins | sample 1673031 | NCBI WGS metagenome assembly OLNS01 (sample SAMEA3136748, study PRJEB25190) | human gut metagenome | biome: human gut; feature: human-associated habitat; material: faeces | place: Austria | collected 2013
ATAAATTCTGTGCATCGCGCAGCGTGTTGCTGGGCACGGAGTGAACAGTAACTATCGGAAATGTCCATAGAAATGTAAAGAAAAAGTAAGGAAGAGCAGAATGCACTATGATATACTGAAACCATGAGAACCTATCAGATACAGGAGGCAGACATGAAGAAAAAGAAAATTATTCTTACCGGAGCAGCTGTTGCAGCCGTTGTGGTAATCGGAATCGGTGCGTGGACATTGTTCGGCAGAAAATCATCGGATGGAAGTACGGAAAATGTAGTATATGTAAACAGCGTAGATAATCTGATGAATCCGGGAAGTGGTAACGGGGCAGTGAATCGCTTTGCCGGTGTGGTAGAAACACAGAAACAGGTGGACATTCAGCAGAGTCAGGATAAAACAGTAAAAGATATTTATGTGGAAGTCGGACAGGAAGTATCCAAGGGAGATCCGCTATTCTCTTATGATACAGAAAAATCACAGGAAGACCTGGAAAAAGCAAAGCTGGAGCTGGAACGGATCGATAACAATATCGGAAATAAACAAAATGAGATTGCTGCACTGGAAAAGGAAAAAAAGAGTGCAGGAAATGATGCACAGCTTGACTATACAATGCAGATTCAGAGTGCCCAGATGGAACTGAAACAGAGCGAATATGAAAAGAAAAGCAAACAGGTGGAGATTCAGAAATTACAGGACTCCATCGAGAACTGTCAGGTCACCAGTGAGATTGATGGTGTAGTCAAGTCCATCAATAACGGAAATCAGGACAGTTATTCTTCTTCAGGAGACAGCCAGGCATTTATGTCCATAATTGCGATGGGAGATTTTCGAATTAAATGTAAGGTAAACGAACAGAATATCGCGTCTGTAACGCCGGGGCAGGCTGTAATCGTACATTCCAGAGTAGATGATTCTGTTACCTGGGAAGGAACGATGGGTGCGGTAGATAAGGAAAATCCGGGCAACGATTCCAATAATGGCTATTATTTCAGCAGCGGTGACGGATCCACCCAGTCCAATTCCTATCCGTTCTATATCGAACTGGATTCTTCTGAGGGGCTGATGCTTGGACAGCATGTTTATGTGGAAGCCGATTATGGACAGAGTGAGGAAAAGGCGGGTATCTGGCTGGATGAATCTTTCATCTGTGATGCAGATACGGACAACCCCTATGTCTGGGTTGACGATGGAAAAGGAAAACTGGAGAAGCGTTCTGTGACGCTGGGACAGCATGATGATGAACTTTTCCAGTATGAAATTGCAGATGGACTGAGTAAAGATGATATGATCACTTATCCGGAAGACGGATTAAAAGAAGGTATGAAGACTGCAGTGGGAAGTAACGGTCAGATGGGGCAGAGCAACCCGGTGACGGATAGCGAAGATATGGACTTTTCAAATGAAGATTACTCAGAAGAAGAGAATTCCGGCAGCGATCTTTCTGATGAGAATATGGATGGAGTGGATTCCGGAGAGACGAATCAGGAAGATCTCACAGAAGACGGGATGCAGCAGAATGAGTCAAATGCTGATGGCAGCGAAGATGTCATCGGAGGAACGGAGGATGCACAGTGATTCTTGAGTTAAAAGATATCTGCAAAGATTACCTTCAAGGGAAAATGGTCATTCCGGTTCTGAAACATATTGATTTCCAGATGGAACAAGGAGAATATGTGGCCATTATGGGACCTTCCGGTTCCGGTAAGACGACGCTGATGAATATTGTAGGATGTCTGGATCAGGCGACTTCCGGCCAGTTTTTTCTGGACGGACAGGATATCAGCAAATGTACGGAAAATGAAATGTCGGATCTGAGACTGAAAAAGATTGGGTTTGTTTTCCAGAACTTTCAGCTGTTGTCGAGACAGACTGCATTGGAAAATGTGGAACTGCCACTGACTTATGCGGGGGTTGCGAAAAAAGAGCGGAGGGAACGGGCACTGCAGGCACTGACCCGTGTAGGACTGGAAGACAGAGTGAATTTTCAGCCGAATCAGCTTTCCGGTGGGCAAAAACAGAGAGTAGCGATTGCCAGAGCACTGGTTAACCAGCCGAAGATCCTTCTGGCGGATGAGCCGACCGGCGCACTGGACAGTACTTCTGGAGAACAGGTTATGGAACTGTTTCAGAGCCTGAACGATGAAGGAGTAAGCGTATTGATGATCACCCATGACAGTGAGATTGCAGCGAAAGCACAGAGAAAAGTAATTATCCGCGACGGCATAATGAAAAAGGAGGAGCAGCCATGAAGAAAAAATGGATTGCGGCTTTTATTGCTGCAGGAGTACTACTGCTTGGAGGGGTGACTGTATATGCGGTGAAAACAAGCAGTCAGAGTACGGTAAAGGTGGTATCAGTCAGTGACATGTCAGGTGGCGGTGGATGGTCCGACAACAGTCTGTCAGGAAATATTACTTCAGATGTATCGCAGAATATTTATCTGGCAGATTCACAGAAAGTAAAGAAAATATATGTAAAAGAAGGGGATACGGTAAAGGTCGGCGATGATCTGCTCACGTATGATATGACCCTGGAGAATCTGGATCTGGAAATGAAAAAACTGGAAAAACAGGGAATCGAACTGAACATAGAAAAAGCAAACAGGGAAATTACAAAACTAAAGAATACAAAACCGTCCAGTGATAACGGCAATGAAGATCCGGGATTGGATATACCGGAAGATCCGGGCGAGGAACCGGAAGATCCGTCCATGGAGCCGGAAGAGCCGGCAGAGGCTTATCAGGAGCTTACAGCGGAGGCAGAACCGTATATGGGAGAGGGAACGGTGGAAGAACCGTATCATTTTCTGTGTGCTGCTGACGGTGCGATTCTGGGAAGTTTTTTAAACCGAATGGCAGAGGAACAGTGTTTTTTTGTGATTGAGATCCGGGAGGGCGATGTAAGCAATGGAGAACTGTTAAAAATCTGGGGACAGAAGATTACGGAAGATGATTTTCAGGTAGCGGATACTGACCGGTTTCAGGTAAATCTTGAAAAAGAAACAGATGACAGTGATGGTCAACTGCCGGAGGATCTGAAAGCAGTAGCGGTTCTTGAAAAAGGAGCCAGCGCTTATCAGGGAGATGGAACAGAGAAAAAACCACTGACCTATCTGGTGAAAAAAGATGGTATTGTAAAAGGAAGTTTTTTCCTGGAAAGAAAAGAAGATGGAAAATATTTTCGTATTGAAGTTCGAGAAGAAAATGGTGATCTTATAAAGGCGTGGGAACAGAACGGAGCAGATGGGGATTTTGCAGCGGATGTAAAAGAGGACGGGGAATATCTGGTGGATCTGAGTAAAAAGCAAAGTGGAGAGACACCGGGAGAGCCAGCCGAACCGACCGATCCAAGTGAGCCAACAAAGCCGGGAGAAAATCCGGAGCCACCTGAACCATCGAATCCGGAAGAAAAGCCAACCGAACCATCGGTATCGCCGGAAATTACTCCCGGAGAGAACCCGGAACCGACACCGGAAGCCGGCACTCCTCAGGAAACGGCAGAACAGGAAAATACCGTGGATGGAATGAGCACAAAGAAAAGCCGTGCCTCCATTCGCTATCTGACAGTTACCAGCGTAATGGGAAGTGGAAGCAGAAAAGTGATCTCTACCGATACTGTTTCTGATACGACAGGATCCGGTGATGCAGGAACTTCTTATGGAGGAACAGCTGCAGAGATTCAGCAGCAGATCAAGGATAAAGAAAAAGAAATCAGGGATTATCAGCTGGATATTAAAGAGACCAATCTTGAGATTAAAGATATCCAGAAAAAGCTGAATAACCAGACAATTAAGAGTACATTAAATGGTGTGGTGAAAACAGTCGGTGATCCCGAAAAAGAAAGCAACGATGGAAAACCGCTGATTCAGGTGGTCAGCAGTGAAGGGCTTTATGTGCAGGGAACGGTCAGTGAATCTAAAATGAATAAACTGAAAGTGGGAGCTACACTGAGCGGATACAGTTATGACAATGGTGTCAGCTTTACCGCAGAAGTACGGGAAATTTCTCCGTATCCATCCGATAACGGACAGGACGGAGCCAATGCATCTTCCTATCCATTTACCGCATACATTGCAGATGCAAGCGGACTTAGTAATAACAGCTGGGCAGAACTTACGCTGCTGGATGAGGGCGACGGACAGGGACAAGGAATCTATCTGGAGAAACCTTTTGTGCGGACAGAAAACGGTCAGTATTACGTTATGAAGGACGACGGAACCGGACATCTGACAAAACAGATAGTACAGGTTGGCGGTATTCAGTATGGATCCAGTTATCAGATTACAGGCGGTCTGAGTATGGATGATAAGATCACATTTCCTTATGGAAAAGATGTCAGAGAGGGTGCAAAGACAGAAGAAGGTACGCTTGATGACCTTTATAACTATTAACGGCAGATGGGAGGAACAACAATGCTAGAAAATATCAGATTGGCCTTTCGGGGGATATGGTCTCATAAGATGCGGTCATTTTTGACCATGCTGGGGATTATTATAGGTATTGCTTCCATCATTTCCATCGCATCTACGATTCAGGGAACCAACGAGCAGATCAAACAGAATCTGATCGGTGCAGGAAACAACAATGTGGATGTACGGCTTTACCAGGGAGAGAGTGAGTACTGGATGGACAATGGTCTGCCGGATAATATTTCCGTGATTTCCGATGAACAGAAAGAACAGATTCGTAGTCTTGAAGGGGTTGAAAGTGCGACTTTTTATAACCGCAGAGGGTATGCGGACGGAATCACCTATCGGAACACCAGCCTGGACAGTGGAAGTGTGTACGGTGTGGATGCGGAGTTTCTGAAAACAAAAGGTTATGTAATACAAAATGGAAGGGATTTTGTAGAACGTGACTTTAAAGAGTTCCGGAAAGTGGTGCTGCTTGACGATGTGGCAGTGCAGACTCTATTTCCGGGAGACAATCCGGTGGGAAAAACCATAGAACTCCGTGGGGAACCATTTACCGTAGTCGGTTGTATCCGCAAGTCAGATGCTTTCGAACCGGTGATCAACAGTCTGGAAGATTACTATACGTATAATCAGAATACCAACGGAATCGTGCTGATTCCGGACAGTACCTGGCCGGTTGTTTATAATTATGATGAGCCGGAAGAAGTCAGCGTGATGGCTAGTGAGACAGACCTGATGAGTTCTGTAGGAAAAAAAGTGGAGGACATTATGAATCAGGCGGTAACCGGACAGACCGGTTCCGGTATGATTGATTCTGAAGAGGAAATGATGGACGGTGCCGGCAGCAGTGGTGCTGACAGTGGCAATGTCTCTTATAAGGCGGCGGATCTGTTGAAAACAGTTAAGAACCTGCAGAAAGTCAGTGAAAACACAAACAAACAGCTGCTTTGGATCGCAAGTATCTCTCTTCTGGTCGGAGGTATCGGTGTTATGAATATTATGCTTGTATCCGTTACGGAACGTACCAGTGAGATCGGTCTGAAAAAAGCAATCGGAGCGAGAAAAAACAGGATCCTATGGCAGTTTCTTACAGAAGCTGCTGTGCTGACCAGTATCGGAGGGGTTCTTGGAGTAATCGCCGGAGTGATCCTGTCACAGGTGATATCGAAGATGTCTCAGACTCCGGTGGCGATCAGCGTACCTGTCAGTGTACTGGCTGTAGTATTTTCTATGGCAATCGGTATTATCTTCGGTTTGCTTCCATCCATTAAGGCAGCAAATCTGAATCCAATCGATGCACTTCGTCACGAGTAGAAAAAGGATACGAGTGTTCAGAATTAAATTAAGAAAAATATTAGAAATTATTCACGCGAAATTCACCATATCGGATGGAAAATGGGTTATACTGGTAACGGAAAACTGAAATGAAAGGGAAGAATGTCCGGTCATTTCAAAAAAAGATTTCTATGGGGGATTTATAGTAAATGAACATTTTATTTTTCTTAACACCAAAAAATGAAGTTGCCTATGTGGAAAATGATGACACTCTGCGTCAGGTACTTGAAAAAATTGAATATCACAAATATACTGCTATTCCGATGTTAAATAAGAATGGAAAATATGTGGGAACTGTAACAGAGGGAGATCTGCTCCGGTATATCAAGGAAAAATGGTTCCTGAATATCCGGGAAGCGGAGGATTGCAGCATCAGCAGAGTACATCTCCGATGGAAGTACCAGACAGTGGATATTAACTGTAACATGGAGGATCTGGTGGATACGGCCATGAAGCAGAACTTTGTTCCGGTACTGGACGATGCGGATAATTTTATTGGTATTGTCCGCAGAAGTGATATTTTAAAATACTGTTATAAACAAAGCAAAGCAGGAAGACAAAAACAGGAAGAAGCATAGCAGATGAAAGACAGAAGTGATCCGTGGAATAAAAACAGACAATCGCTTCTGTCTTTCTTTATGTGGGCGGGGAATCTGGAGCGTGTCTGCATAAAAACAGTTGATAGAGGGGCAGACAGGGTGAATTCTTTTAGTTGACCAGCCTGTGTGCCCGTGATAAGATATAATGAGCGTTAGCGAGTGGGAACAAACGAAGTTTGTTCATCGGGAGCGGCGAATGGCGATCATGATAGCTGCGAAAGCAGCGTCAAGCACCGAAGGTGCGAATCATGATATAATGTAACGATTCTAACAAAGGAGTTTTAGGAAAGTATGAAAACAATAATCGAATTGATTTCCAATGAAGTAATGACCGCTTTTAAAGAAGCCGGTTATGATGAAAATATGGGAAAGGTTACGCTGTCGAATCGGCCGGACCTGTGTGAATATCAGTGTAATGGTGCTATGGCAGGTGCAAAAGTATATCATAAAGCCCCGATCATGATCGCCAATGATGTAGTGGCAAAACTTGCCGGCAGTAAAGTCCTCGAGATGGCAGAAGCTGTTAATCCGGGATTCATTAATCTGAAAGTATCCGGAGCATATATGGCGCAGTATTTGGAAGAGATGAGAAACAGTGAGAAAATGGGTGTGGAAGAAGCAAAGGATCCACAGACCATGATTCTTGACTACGGTGGACCAAACGTTGCAAAACCACTGCATGTCGGACATCTGCGTTCTGCAATCATCGGTGAGAGTATCAAGAGAATGGGAAGATATCTGGGACATAAAGTTATCGGTGATGTTCATCTGGGAGACTGGGGACTGCAGATGGGTCTGATCATCACAGAACTGCATAAAAGAAAACCGGAACTGGTATATTTCCAGGAAGATTACGAAGGAGAATATCCGACAGAAGCTCCATTTACCATCAGTGAGCTGGAAGAAATTTATCCGGCAGCCAGTGGAAAATCAAAAGAAGACGAATCGTATAAAGCAGAAGCTCTGGAAGCAACCCATCAGTTGCAGATGGGTAACAGAGGATATCGTGCATTATGGAAGCATATTTTGCAGGTATCGGTTACTGACCTGAAGAAAAACTACGCAAACCTTAAGGTAGACTTTGATCTGTGGAACGGAGAATCTGATGTACAGGATACCATTGCACCGATGGTACAGAAGCTGAAGGAGCAGGGACTGGCTTATGAAGACCAGGGTGCGGTTGTCGTAGATGTAAAAGAAGAGACGGATACCAAAGAGGTACCTCCGTGTATGATCTTAAAATCAGATGGTGCTGCTTTGTATACAACCACAGATCTTGCTACTATCGTGGAACGTATGGAAAAATACAATCCGGATGAGATCATGTATGTGGTAGACAAACGTCAGGAGATGCATTTTGTTCAGGTATTCCGCTGTGCCAAAAAAGCAGGTATGGTAAAAGATGATACCAAACTGACGTTCCTTGGTTTTGGTACCATGAACGGAAAAGACGGGAAACCGTTCAAGACAAGAGAAGGCGGTGTGATGCGTCTGGAAAATCTGATTCGTGATATCAACGAAGAAATGTATAAAAAAATCGTGGACAACCGCAGCATCAAAGAAGAAGATGCAAGAGCGACTGCAAAAATTGTAGGACTTTCTGCAATCAAATACGGAGACCTGTCCAACCAGGCATCCAAAGATTATATTTTTGATATTGAAAGATTTACATCTTTTGAAGGAAATACCGGTCCGTATATTCTGTATACAACCGTCCGTATCAAATCTATCCTGAACAGATATAAAGAAGAAGGCGGTAATCTGGATACCCTGAAGATTCTGGCGGCAGGAAGTGACAGTGAGAAAGCGCTGATGCTGGAAGCATCCAAATTCAATCAGGTGATCACGAATGCTTATGAAGAGAAAGCACCGCATAAAATCTGTTCTTATATTTATGAACTTGCAAATGCATTTAACCGCTTCTATCATGAAACAAAGATTCTGGCTGAAGAGGATCAGGCGAAGAAAGAATCCTATCTGGCTTTGCTGATGCTGGTAAAAAATATTCTGGAAGCATGTATCGATATGCTGGGATTTGAAGCACCGGAAAGAATGTAAGCGTGATTTCCGGAAGGAGGAGCAATTATGAAAAAACCTTCAGGAACCAGAGTGAACATCATGATCATGGGAATTGTGATCGTGGTGCTTGCCCTGGGTCTTGCAGCCATCCTGGGATATGGAAAAGCCAGAAAGCAGATGGAACAGATGCAACAGGCACAACAGGAACAGGAGGCAAAAGAAGCGCAGATAACACCGACGCAGACGGTGACACCGGAGCCTACGGATGATCCGACAGATCCAGCAGTACAGAAAAAGAATCTGATCACGGAGATCAAAAAGGCGGTAGAACATAATGATGTAAAAATTATGACCGCAGATCTCCGGTATACGTCACAGGAAGGTCAGGTAGAAGCATATACGCAGGAAGATGTGGCAGCTGTTTTGCTGCATCTGAAAAAGAACGAGAAAGATTACCAGGCTTTTGTGGAAAAACTGCAGGATGAGAGTGTTACAGTAGGAGAAGAAGAGGGAATACAGTACCTTCTTCTGACAGATTCAAATCTCAGGAAAATGACCGGGACAGAAGAACCGGCAGAAACCGTAGAGGCGGAGATTGTCACACCGACACCGACTCCTGAAGGCAATGGCAGGAAAATTGCCATTGATGCAGACCATCAGGCACATGGAAACAGTGAACAGGAGCCAATTGGGCCGGGGGCGTCTCAGACAAAAGCAAAAGTGGCATCCGGAACGACCGGAAGAACAACAGGAGTAACGGAATATCAGCTGAATCTGGATGTGGCACTGAAGCTTCGCGATGAGCTGGAAGCAAGGGGATACGAAGTCTATATGATCCGGGAAACCAATGATGTGGATATCAGTAATGCGGAGCGGGCACAGCTTGCAGCGGAATCGGGTTCAGATATTCTGATTCGCATCCATGCCAATGGGTCGGATAATACCTCTGTAGCAGGAGCTCTGACAATGGCACCTAGTACGGCTAACCCATATCTGAGTCAGGAAATGATTGCTGAATGTCAGAAACTGTCACAGTGTATCATCACTGCGTTTTGTGCTTCCACAGGGGCAAATAATCAGGGTGTGTATCAGACCGATGAGATGAGTGGGCTGAACTGGTGCAGTATTCCTGCAACCATTGTTGAGATGGGATATATGACCAATCAGGAGGAAGATACCCGGATGCAGACAGCAGATTATCAACAGCAGATGGTGACGGGGATAGCAGATGGAATTGATCAGTACTTTGCGTCCTGAGAATAAGAAAAAGTGACAGAAAAAAGAAAGGGGAAATGCCAAATGAAAAAACTGAAAATGATCGGTATGCTATTCGTAATGCTGTTTCTGGTAGGAATTCTTCCGACAAAAGCTCATACAGAAGGTTGGGTACAGGAAGAAAACGGAAGCTGGTATTATCTGAATCAGGCAGGAGAAAAGGCGAAGGAAACCTGGATCGGCAATTATTATGTGGATGAAAATGGTGTCTGGATCGAAGGAAAAACACAGGCAAAAAATGAGTGGATCAGCAGCGGTGGTCGTTGGTGGTATCGTCACAGTGACGGAGGATATACCAGATCAGGCTGGGAACAGATCAACGGAACCTGGTATTATTTTGACGGTGCAGGATGGATGGAGACCGGCTGGCTGAACGTGGGAGGAACCTGGTATTATCTGAACGGAAGCGGAGCGATGGCAACCGGTTGGCTGAAACTTGGAAATACCTGGTATTATTTGAACGGAAGCGGAGCGATGGCAACCGGCTGGGTGAATGTGGGAGGAACCTGGTACTACATGAACGGAAGCGGAGCGATGGTAACCGGCTGGCTGAAACTTGGAAATACCTGGTATTATCTGAACGGAAGCGGAGCGATGGCAACCGGTTGGCTGAATCTGGGAGGGACCTGGTATTATCTGAACGGAAGCGGAGCGATGGCAACCGGTTGGTTGAATCTGGGAGGAACCTGGTATTATCTGAACGGAAGCGGAGCGATGGCAACGGGCTGGCTGAATCTGGGAGGAACCTGGTATTATCTGACAGGAAGTGGAGCCATGGCAGCAAACACCTGGATCGGAAGTTATTACGTTAATGGAAGCGGAGCCTGGGTACCTGGTCAGACAACCGGCACGACAACAGGTGGAGGTTCCAAAAACAAAATTATTGCCATTGATGCAGGTCACCAGAGAAAAGGAAACAGTGCAAAAGAGCCGATCGGTCCCGGAGCATCTCAGACAAAGCCTAAAGTTGCATCCGGAACTCATGGAAATGCATCCGGACTAAACGAGTATGAGTTGACACTTCAGGTTTCTTTGAAACTGAGAGATGAGCTTCAGGCACGTGGATATCAGGTTTATATGATCCGCGAGACACATGATGTCAATATCAGCAATGCAGAACGCGCACAGATGGCAGCCAATCAGGGAGCAGATATTCTGGTTCGCATCCATGCCAATGGATCTGATAATACATCCGTTGCAGGAGCACTGACGATGGCACCGTCCAACAGCAATCCGTATCTGGGAAAAAGTGTGATCAGTGCCAGCCAGACACTGTCAAGAAAAATAGTAGACTGTTTCTGTGCAGCTACAGGAGCTAAAAACCAGGGTGTAATGCAGACGGATACCATGAGTGGCATCAACTGGAGCTCCATTCCGGTGAGTATCGTTGAAATGGGATACATGACCAATCGTACAGAAGATCTGAATATGGCAAGCACTTCTTATCAGACAAAAATGGTACAGGGTATCGCTAACGGTATCGATGCTTATTATGGAGCATAAGTAATTATCCGGCAGGTATTATTCTGCGGGGTGTTTTGACTCGGAACTGCGAAGGTAATGAGCAGTTCCGAGCATAAAAGAAAAGAGAGCAGGACGTAACTATGTCACAAGTAATATTATTTGACCTGGATGGAACATTGACAGAGTCCGGAGAGGGCATTATTAACTGTGTGCAGTATGCACTGGAAAAACTGGGAAAAAAAGAAGAACATCCGGAAAATCTGCAGTGTTTTATCGGTCCTCCTTTAAAAGAACAGTTTATGAAATATGCAGGTCTCGGCGAGGAAGAGGGAGAAAAGGCAGTTGTATATTACCGGGAACGGTATACTACAACGGGAATATTTGAAAACCGTCTGTATCCGAAGATTCCGGAATTACTGGAACTTCTGAAAATTAATAATAAGATCCTTGCTGTGGCATCGTCTAAACCGGAGGTCTACGTAAAACAGATTCTGGAGCATTTTCAGATTGCAGATTATTTTACTGCGATTGTGGGAAGTGAACTTGACGGAAGAAGAACGGAGAAGGCGGAGGTTATTGAAGAGGCTTTACGGCGGATGCATCTGGAAGAAGAACGGGACAAGGTTCTTATGGTAGGCGATCGGAGTCACGATGTACAGGGTGCCATAAGCTGTGGTCTGCAATGTATCGGGGTTGCCTACGGATACGGAAGCCGGGAAGAACTGGAAAAAGCAGGTGCTGTCTATATCGCAGACAGTGTGGAAGATCTGGGAATCCTTGCCAGTCCGAACGATGAAGAAACCACAGAAAATGTTGAATCTGTGCGGAATATTATTCCGGACAGAGAAAAAGTGAAGAAATATGAAATACCGGAGACACGGAAACTGGGAAAAGAAGAAAAAGAAATGCCGGAACCTGCGAAAAAAAAGGAAAAATTCCGGTATTCCACGGCCGGACAGATCTGGCGTCTGATTTATCCGTTTTTGATTCATTATGGAGCCACACTGCTTGCAACGATCGCTTTATATCTGGTATATCTGATACAGGCGGGCGGACTGCAGGAGACTGCCAGTGCCGGACAGCGTCTGATCAACAGTACGTTATATGTTACTCTGATCGGTGATCTTACAGCAGCGATGATCCTGTATCTGTTTTACCGGAAAGATCAGATGCATCGGAAAGAAGGATTCAGTGGAACAGGAAAAGCTTTTGTGTGGGCACCTCCGGTGATCTGGTTCAGTGTGATCATCCTGGCAATTGCCACAGGACAGTTTTTAAATGATCTGATCAATGGATTGCATCTGAACGATCTGTTTACTGGCTACAGTGAGGTGTCTGAACAGGCATTTTCCGGACAGCCGGTGGGCCTTATGATTCTGGTAGTGGGAATTATCGGACCCATCTGTGAAGAACTGATGTTTCGCGGAATCGTATTCCACAGACTGAAAGACTGGGTCAAACCACAGGCAGCAATTGTAATATCTGCGTTATTATTCGGTATCTATCATGGCAATGTTGTACAGTTTTTTTATGCAACATGTATGGGTGTGATGCTTGCGATCATCTATGATAAAACCGGAACTTTGTGGATCAGCATCGTTGCACATATAGCAGCAAATCTGTGGAGCCTTTTCGGAAGCAGTTTCTGGAGCAGTCTGTGGCAGCAGATTCCGGCAGGAATGCTTTGCAGTATTATGATAGAAATTTTGTTATGTGTGATTCCGACATACTGGTTATTTGGATATAAAAGAAAATAAAAAAAAGACTTGTAACCGAAAAAAGCTTATGCTATAATCACAACGATGCATAAAACACCCGTGCCGATTCCGAGAAGGTGCCTGAAAACAGGTCTCGAAAAGAATGAGAAGTACGGGGAAGATTAAAACCAAAAAAGGAGATTGAAATCATGAGCGTTATTTCAATGAAACAGTTACTGGAAGCCGGTGTACATTTTGGACACCAGACAAGAAGATGGAACCCTAAAATGGCAGAGTACATCTACACAGAAAGAAACGGAATCTACATTATCGACCTGCAGAAATCCGTTGGAATGGTAGATGATGCTTATAAAGCTGTATCTGACATCGCTGCAGAAGGCGGCACAATCCTGTTCGTTGGTACAAAGAAACAGGCTCAGGATGCTATCAAAGTTGAAGCAGAGCGTTGTGGAATGTACTATGTAAACGAAAGATGGTTAGGTGGTATGCTGACTAACTTCAAAACTATTCAGAGCAGAATCGCTAGACTGAAAGAGATTGAAGCTATGCAGGAAGACGGAACATTTGATGTTCTGCCGAAGAAAGAAGTTATCGCACTGAAAAAAGAGCTGGATAAACTGCAGAAAAACCTGGGCGGAATCAAAGACATGAAGAGAATCCCGGATGCAATCTTTATCGTAGATCCGAAAAAAGAGAGAATCTGTGTTCAGGAAGCTCATACTCTTGGAATCCCGCTGATCGGTATCTGTGATACCAACTGTGATCCGGAAGAACTGGATTATGTTATCCCGGGTAACGATGATGCTATCCGTGCCGTAAAACTGATTGTTTCCAAAATGGCAGATGCTGTTATCGAAGCAAATCAGGGTGCAACAGGCGAGGAAGAATTCGTTGAAGAGGCTGTTGAAGAGGCAGTAGAAGAGTAAGATTTTGTATCCATTCAGCTGTCGGAGGGGTATTCTCCGGCAGCTGAGTAACTGTAAAAACTCAATTTTAGGAGGAAATCATAATGGCTATTACAGCAGCAATGGTAAAAGAATTAAGAGAAATCAGCGGCGCTGGTATGATGGACTGTAAGAAAGCTCTTACAGCTACCGAAGGTGATATGGACAAGGCTATGGAATTCCTGAGAGAAAAAGGTCTTGCAACTGCACAGAAAAAAGCAAGCAGAATCGCAGCAGAAGGTATCGTAATGCTGAAAGTTGCAGAAGATTCCAAAAAAGCTGTCGCTGTAGAAGTAAATGCTGAAACTGACTTCGTTGCTAAAAACGAAAAATTCCAGGCATACGTTGCACAGGTTGCTGAGCAGGCTCTGGAAACAGAAGCAGCAGATATCGATGCATTCCTGGCTGAGACATGGAAATTTGATACAACCAAAACTGTAAACGAAGCTCTGGCTGGACAGGTTGCAGTAATCGGCGAGAACATGAAGATTCGTCGTTTCCAGAAAGTAGAAGAAACAGAAGGTTTCGTAGCTTCCTATACTCATATGGGTGGAAAAATCGGTGTTCTGGTTGACGTTGTAACAGACGTTGTAAACGATGAAATCAAAGAGATGGCTAAGAACGTAGCTATGCAGATAGCAGCTCTGAACCCGAAATATACAAATAGATCCGAAGTAAGCGAAGAGTACATCGCTCACGAAAAAGAAATCCTGATGGCTCAGATCCAGAACGACCCGAAAGAGTCCCAGAAACCGGAGAAAGTTATTCAGGGTATGATCAGCGGACGTATCAATAAAGAACTGAAAGAAATCTGTCTGCTGGATCAGGTTTATGTTAAAGCAGAAGACGGAAAACAGTCAGTAGAAAAATATGTTGCAGAAGTTGCAAAAGCAAATGGTGCAAACGTTACCATCAAAGGCTTTGTTCGTTACGAGACCGGTGAAGGTATCGAAAAGAAAGAAGAAGATTTTGCAGCAGAAGTTGCAAAACAGATGAACGCATAATCTTACAGTTCGCATAAGAATTTGAACCGTATGATTATCATGTAAATCAACGAAAAACCTTGAATTTCCTATGAAAATGGGATGATTC
>OLNS01001888.1_pt1 | contig 14851 bp, 15 predicted proteins | sample 1673031 | NCBI WGS metagenome assembly OLNS01 (sample SAMEA3136748, study PRJEB25190) | human gut metagenome | biome: human gut; feature: human-associated habitat; material: faeces | place: Austria | collected 2013
AATATAGATGATTTGATTCTCAGACTTCGTCTGTTTACTCACCCCGGCAAATTCCTATTTATCTATTTGTATCAAAAAAAATACTTGACTTCTCCACCAGCTATGATATATTTGTAATCACTTGCTTTGATATTCAAACTATTTTAATTCAAAATAATATTATTTCAAAACAATAAGATTTGAAAATAAAAATATTCACATAGAATATCAGAACGAAGTGATCAGAAGTAATCATATGAGCAAGAAAAGGAGAAAGTGATGTTTGTCAAAATAAAAGGGACAGGCTCCTGCCTTCCTGAGAAAGTGCTTGATAATTTTGAAATTTCTCAGTTGGTAGATACGAACGATGAATGGATTCAGAGTCGTACCGGAATCAAGAGCCGGCATATTGCCAGGGAAGAGACAGCAGTTTCTATGGCAGCGAAAGCGGCGAAGAGGGCATTGGAAGATGCACAGGTTGCGGCAGAGGAGATTGACCTTCTCATTGTGTCAAGTGTTTCGTCTGAACAGCTTTTGCCATGTACAGCCTGCAGTGTTCAAAAGGAGATTGGTGCTGTGAATGCAGCAGCATTTGATTTAAATGCGGCATGTTCAGGATTTATAGTAGCTTATCAGATGGCAGCCGGACAGATTAAGGCCGGGCTTTCGAAAAAAGCGCTGTTGATCGGTGTAGAATGTCTGTCGAATATCGTGAACTGGGAAGACAGAGGTACCTGTATTTTATTTGGTGATGGTGCCGGAGCTGCGGTTGTCAGTGCAGATGAAGATGGGAATATAGATGGAAGAGGAAACATTGAGATTCCTTCCGTACTTCATTCCGATGGAAGCAGAGGCGAAGTACTTACCTGTCAGAATCCGACGGGAAAGAGAGCCGATGGTTCTTTAAAGGGTTATGTGGCGATGGATGGCAGAGAGATTTACAAGTTTGCAGCCAGACAGGTTCCTGTTGTAGTGAAGGAAATTCTTGAAAAGGCAGGAAAGTCTGTAGAAGAAGTTGATTTATTTGTTCTTCATCAGGCAAACCGAAGAATTGTCGAGGCAATCGCTAAGCGGTTAAAGCAGCCAATTGAAAAGTTTCCGATGGATATGATGCAGAATGGAAATATGTCTTCTGCGAGTATTCCGGTGCTGCTTGATGAATTAAAGAAAGCCGGAAAGTTACAGCCGGGAATGAAGATAGTTGTTGCCGGGTTTGGCGCAGGCCTTACATGGGGCGGCATGTATTTAGAATGGTAAAAAGGTAATTCCCGGAATTTCCGGATTACATAAAGAAGAAAACAATGTAAGAGTATAAGAAAGAATGAGGTTTATATTATGTTTGAAAAAATTAAAGAATTAATCGTGGAATCTTTAGGAATTGAAGAAGACCAGGTAACAATGGAAGCATCTTTCAAAGAGGATTTAAAAGTAGATTCTCTTGACCTTTTTGAGATGGTTATGAGTCTTGAGGATGAGTTTGATGTAGAAATCCCTACAGAAGAGTTAGAGAAGATGGAAACTGTTGGAGACGTTGTAGAGTACATCAAAGAACATAAATAGGCAGAGGGACAAAGAATGAAAACAGTGATTACAGAATTGCTTGGAATTGAGTACCCGGTAATTCAGGGCGGTATGGCATGGGTTGGAACAGCCGAGCTTGCTGCCGCTGTTTCCGAAGCCGGTGGACTTGGAATCATTGGTGCGGGCGGTGCACCTGCTTCTTGGGTGGAAGAACAGATTCATAAAGTAAAGGAAAAAACAGATAAGCCATTTGGCGTGAATCTGATGTTATTAAATCCAGAGGCAGATGCAATCGCTGAACTTCTTGTAAAAGAGGAAGTAAAGGTAGTAACAACCGGTGCAGGTAACCCGGAAAAGTACATGGAAGAATGGAAGAAAGCCGGTGTGCGCGTCATTCCAGTTGTAGCAAGTACTGCTCTTGCAAAGCGAATGGAAAAGGCTGGTGCGGACGCGGTTATCGCAGAAGGTACCGAGTCAGGCGGACATATTGGAGAGACAACAACAATGGCATTAGTACCACAGGTTGTTGATGCAGTAAATATCCCTGTAATTGCAGCCGGCGGAATCGCAGACGGAAGAGGAATGGCAGCCGCATTTATGCTTGGCGCAAAGGCTATCCAGATGGGAACGATTTTCGTTGCATCTAAGGAATCCATCGTAAGTGAAGCCTATAAGAATAAAGTAATTAAAGCAAAAGATATTGATACAAAGGTAACCGGAAGAACAACAGGACATCCAGTTAGATGTTTAAGAAATCAGCAGACAAGAGAGTATTTGAAGTTAGAGCAGGCAGGCGCTTCCTTTGAAGAACTTGAGAAGCTGACACTTGGCGGTCTTAGAAAGGCGGTTGTTGACGGTGATGTCATTCATGGAAGTGTGATGGCAGGCCAGATTGCCGGTCTTGTAAAGGACAGCAGAAGTTGTAAGGAAATTATCGAAGGAATCTGCAGAGAGATGAAGAACGTTGTTCTTTCACAGGCAGAGAATATCGGGAGGTAGAGTAAATGAGTAAAATAGCATTTCTTTATCCGGGACAGGGAGCACAGGTCGCAGGAATGGGTAAAGATTTTTATGAAAAAAGCCCACTGGCAAAAGAAGTATTTGATAAGAGCTGTGAGATTTTAGGACAGGATATGAAACATATCTGTTTTGAGGAAAATGAGCTCCTTGACAGAACGGATTATACACAGGCTGCATTAGTTACTACCTGTATGGCAATGACAAAAGAGATTATGGCAAGAGGGCTTACACCAGACATGACAGCCGGGCTTAGTCTTGGAGAATATTGTGCGATTACAACAGCAGGCGGCATGGAGCTTGAGGATGCTATTAAGATGGTGTGGCTCCGCGGAAACCTCATGCATAACGCAGTACCGGAAGGTAAGGGCGGTATGGCCGCTGTACTTGGTCTTTCTGGAGAAGCGGTAAATGAGGCGATTGCATACATGGAAGGTGTTTACGTTGCAAACTATAACTGTCCGGGACAGATTGTTATTACCGGAGATAAGGAAGCGGTAGAGAATGCAGCACCAGCTTTAAAAGAGGCGGGAGCAAAACGTGTCATTCCATTAAATGTAAGCGGACCATTCCATTCCATTTACTTAAAAGAAGCAGGGGAGAAGCTTTATCAGGCACTTTCTGAAGTGACATTAGGAGAGTTAAAGATTCCTTATGTGACAAATGTGGATGCAAGTATCGTGACAGATACGACAAGAACAAAAGAATTATTAAAAGAACAGGTTTATTCCTCCGTTTTATGGGAGCAGAGTGTGCGTGCCATGATAGCAGACGGTGTGGACGTTTTCGTAGAAATCGGTCCGGGAAAGACTTTGAGCGGTTTTATGAGAAAGATTGACCGTAACGTAAAGATGTTCCGAATCGGAACGATGGAAGATATCGACAAGACAGTGGAAGCTATAAAGGAGTTATAGATATGTTATTAGAAGGGAAAACAGCAATTGTGACCGGCGCGTCCGGCGGAATCGGAAAAGCAGTTGCCATCGCTCTTGCAAAAGAAGGGGCAGCAGTAGCCGTACATTTTCACGGAAATGAAGAAAAGGCACTTCTTGTAAAAAAAGAAATTGAAGAGGCAGGTGGAAAAGCAGAAATTTTCCGTGCAAATGTTGCAGATTTTGAAGAATGTAATGCTTTAGTAAAAGCGGTAGCCAAGACATTTGGCAGCATTGATATTCTTGTAAATAATGCAGGAATTACAAAAGATGGTCTTTTAATGGCTATGAGTGAAGCAGATTTCGATAATGTAATAGATACGAACTTAAAGGGATGTTTCCAGATGATTCGTTTTGCGAGCCGTCGCATGATGAAGCAGAGATATGGAAGAATCATTAATGTAAGTTCCGTTTCCGGCGTCGCCGGAAATGCCGGTCAGGCGAACTATAGTGCATCCAAAGCAGGAATAATTGGATTAACCAAATCCGCAGCAAAAGAATTAGCGTCCAGAGGAATTACCTGTAACGCTATTGCTCCGGGATTCGTAAAAACAGAGATGACAGATGTACTTCCTGATGAAGTAAAAGAAAATGCAAAGAAACAGATTCCACTTGGCCGTTTTGCAGAGCCAGAAGATATTGCGAATGCAGCAGTATTTTTAGCTTCTGACAAAGCGTCTTATATTACCGGTCAGGTACTTTTAGTGGATGGTGGTATGGTGATGTAAGTGAGAGAAAGGATTTTTCTGATATGAAAAGAAGAGTAGTAATTACCGGAATGGGTGCTGTGACTCCAATCGGAAACACATTAGACGAATTCTGGAATGGAATTAAAGAAGAAAAGGTAGGTATCGGAGCTATCACAAAGTTCGATACCGAAGATTATAAAGTAAAGATTGCAGCCGAAGTAAAAGATTTCAATGTAAAAGAAAGACTTGATAACAAGGCAGCAAGAAGAATGGAAGTTTTCTCCCAGTATGCCGTAGCTGCATCAAGAGAAGCATTTGCCATGGCAGGTCTTGATATGGAAAAAGAAGATCCATACCGTGTCGGTGTTATCATTGGTTCCGGTATCGGCGGTCTTTCCAGCATGGAGAAAGAGCATGAGAAAATCATTACAAAGGGACCAAAGAGAGTGAGTCCAATGCTTATTCCTTTAATGATTTCCAACATGGCAGCAGGAAATGTAGCGATTGACTTAGGCTGCAAAGGCAAATGTACTGACGTAGTAACTGCCTGTGCGACAGGAAGTAACTCTATCGGAGATGCCCTTCGTGCCATTCAGTACGGAGATGCCGATGTTATGCTTGCCGGTGGAACAGAAAGCAGTATCACACCAGTTGCCGTTGCTGGATTTACAAATCTGACTGCACTTTCCAGTGAGAGCGACCCGTTACGCGCGTCTCTTCCATTTGATGAGGCAAGAGGCGGATTCGTTATTGGCGAGGGAGCTGGAGTTGTTGTATTAGAGGAATTAGAACATGCGAAAAAGCGTGGGGCAAAGATTCTTGCAGAGTTAGCCGGATATGGTTCTACCTGTGATGCCTTCCACATCACTTCTCCTGCAGAGGACGGAAGCGGTGCAGCAAAAGCAATGGAACTTGCCATGGAAGAAGCAGGTGTAAAACCGGAAGAAGTAGATTACATTAACGCACATGGAACAGGAACCCACCACAACGATTTATTTGAGACAAGAGCTGTAAGACGTGCCTTTGGTGAGAGCGCAGACCATTTAAAAATGAGTTCTACAAAGTCAATGATCGGACATTTGCTTGGAGCAGCCGGAGCGGTAGAGTTAATCGTTTGTGTGAAGTCCATCGAAGAAGGCTATATCCATCCAACCGTAGGAACAACCAATCCTGGTGAGGGATGCGATCTTGACTATGTAATTAACGGAGCAGTAGAGCAGGAAGTGAATGTAGCCATCTCCAACTCTCTTGGTTTTGGAGGACATAACGCTTCTCTTCTTGTAAAGAAATACGAGGAGTAGACAGATATGGATTATCAGCAGATTTTAGAATTAGTAAAAGAAGTATCAAAAGCAGGGCTTACGAATTTTGAATATACAGAGGGTAATATCCGCATTGCCATGAGTTGTCCACAGCCAGAAGAAAAAATCGTTGTGCCAGCTTCAAACATTGCGTTACAGGAAGCCATTGGTGTCAGCGCAAACAGCGTGAATGGTGCAAATACAGCCGGAACAGAGGGAGTTGCAGCACAGTCACAGGCAGCAGAAGCAGTCGGGGAAAAGGGTGGAAACCTCGTAAAATCCCCGTTAGTTGGTACATTTTATACAGCACCTTCTGAAGATGCAGAGCCTTTCATAAAAGTAGGGGATACTGTAAAGAAAGGGCAGACTTTGGCCATTGTTGAGGCAATGAAGCTTATGAATGAGATTGAGAGCGAATTCGATGGTGTTGTTACGGAAATTCTTGTAGAAAATGAAGAGAATGTGGAGTATGGACAGCCGTTATTCAGAATTCAGTAATATTGATAAGATATGAATTTAAGTCTGATTTTCTCAAGTTAATAAGTCAGAAGCTTTAACAGAAAGTAAAAACAGGTTTTTATAAATATAAGTAAAGCAGTAAACAGGTTGGAAGAAAATTATGAGATTAGGAATTAAAGAAATTGAACAGATTTTACCACACAGACATCCATTTCTTTTAGTTGATTACATCGAAGAGATGGAACCAGGTGTCAGTGCCGTAGGATATAAATGCGTAACATTTCATGAAGACTTTTTCCGTGGACATTTTCCACAGGAGCCAGTTATGCCAGGTGTTCTTACTGTAGAAGCGTTAGCGCAGGTAGGGGCAGTTGCCATACTTTCCTTAGAAGAAAATAAAGGAAAGACAGCATATTTTGGTGGAATTAATAAATGCCGTTTTAAAGGGAAAATTGTTCCGGGCGATAAAGTAAAGCTTGAGACCAAAATCGTAAAACGTAAAGGCCCGATGGGTGTGGGAGAAGCCACAGCCTATGTGGACGGAAAAGTAGTAGTAAAGGCAGAATTAACTTTTATGGTTGGTTGATTTTTCATCAGAATAAGTCTCAAGGAAGATAGATAGAACATAGAAATAGTATAATTTTAGGATAGAGAATTGTGGCAGAAGTTGTCGCAATAAAGATAAAAGGAGAACATAATGATTCGGAAAATATTGATTGCAAACAGAGGAGAGATTGCCATCCGCATCATCCGTGCTTGCAGAGAGATGGGAATTGAAACTGTTGCAGTGTATTCCGAAGCAGACCGGGAGGCACTTCATACACAGCTTGCCGATGAGGCGGTCTGTATCGGACCTGCTGCAGCAAAAGACAGTTATCTGAATATGGAGCAGATTATCAGCGCAACGATGATTACCGGTGCGGATGCCATACATCCGGGATTTGGTTTTTTATCAGAAAACAGCCAGTTTGCGAAACTGTGTGAGGCCTGCCACATTACTTTTATCGGTCCGGACTCTGATATTATTGCCCGACTTGGCAATAAGGCAGTAGCAAGACAGACAATGGTAGATGCTGGTGTCCCAGTAATTCCAGGATGTCAGAAGGCGCTTACTGATGTAAAAGAAGCGTTGGAAATTGCAAAAGGAATCGGCTTTCCAGTTATCGTAAAGGCCGTTCTTGGTGGCGGTGGTAAGGGAATGCGTGTCGCTTACAATGAGGATGAGTTCGAAAATGCATTCTTAATGGCGCAGAAAGAATCCGGACTTGCTTTCGGTGATGAGAGCATGTACTTAGAGCATTTTGTAGAGAATCCCCGCCATATAGAGTTTCAGATTCTTGCCGACAATTATGGTAATGTCATTCATTTGGGAGAACGCGACTGTTCTGTGCAGAGAAATCATCAGAAAGTCATTGAGGAATCCCCATCTGCCGTAGTAGATGAGGAACTTCGTGAGAAAATGGGACAGGCAGCTGTTCTTGCAGCAAAGGCAGCAGGATATAAGAATGCAGGAACGATTGAATTTCTCCTTGAAAAAGATAAAAGCTTTTACTTTATGGAAATGAACACTCGTATCCAGGTAGAACATCCTGTCACAGAATGGGTTACAGGAATCGACTTGATTAAAGCACAGATTCGAATTGCTGATGGCGAGAAACTGAAATGGAAGCAGGAAGATATCCAGATTACCGGTCATGCCATTGAGTGCCGTATCAATGCGGAAGACCCATCAAAGAACTTCCGTCCATGTCCTGGAAGAATTACCGATATGTATCTTCCAGGTGGAAAAGGTGTTCGTATTGACAGTGCAATCTACAGTGGATGTGAAGTATCCCCATACTATGATTCTATGATTACAAAGCTCATTGTATTTGCGGCAACGAGAAAAGAAGCAATTGCAAAAATGCATCGTGCATTAGGCGAAGTTATCATCGAGGGAATCACAACGAATATTGATTTCCTTTATGAGATTATGGAACGTCCGGATTATCAGGAGGGCGATTTTACGATTCAGTATTTGGAAAAGGTGCTTGAAGAACGTAGTCAGGAAATCAAAAAGTAAGATTCACATCTTATTTTGTATTTTTGAGATGTATTTCCTATCTATTCGGCTGACGTAGTTCGCCATGTAGCTTTCATTTAAGTGAAAGCTTTTGTAAATTAGATGTACATCTTGCAGAAACATTTTCCAGACATGTTCTTGAAGAGATGGGAAAAATAAATAGTCAGCGGCCCGTAATGAAAAAATAACAGGTTTACCTGTTATGTACGAAAGGATTTATTTATGAAATTAAAAAGTATATTTAAGAAAACACCCGTCACAAAGCCGGAAGTAAAAGAAGCTGCCAGCCAGGTAAAGCCAGAAGTTCCAGAAGGACTTTTAAAACGTTGTAATAAATGTGGAAAGGGTATTTTCACAGAAGATTATAAGAAGAATTTATATATTTGTCCAAAGTGCGGAGGCTACCTTCGTATGCCAGCCCAGAAAAGGATTGCATTTTTAACAGAAAAGGATTCTTTTGAAGAATGGGATACCGGGCTTACAACAGAGAATCCTCTCCATATGATTGGGTATCCAGACAGAATCAAATCCCTGCAGGAAAAAACAAAGTTAGATGAGGCAGTCATCACAGGAAAAGCTCGCATCGGAGCAAATGAAGTTGCTCTTATGGTCATGGATGGACGATTCCTTATGGCAAGTATGGGTGAAGTCGTTGGTGAAAAAATTGCAAGAGGTGTAGAACGCGCGACAAAAGAAAAACTTCCTGTCATTATTTTCACCTGCTCTGGTGGTGCGAGAATGCAGGAAGGTATGACCTCTCTTATGCAGATGGCTAAGACTTCTGCCGCATTAAAACGACACAGTGACGCTGGCTTACTTTACATTACAGTTCTCACAGATCCGACAACAGGCGGCGTTACCGCAAGTTTTGCTATGCTTGGCGATATCATTTTAGCAGAGCCAAAGGCACTCATCGGATTTGCAGGCCCGCGAGTTATCGAGCAGACCATTCACAAGAAGCTGCCGAAAGGATTCCAGCGTTCAGAATTTCTCTTAAAACACGGTTTTATTGATAAAATCGTTGAGAGAAAAGATATGAAAACGGTGTTGGAGAAGATTCTTACAATGCACCGTTTAACAGCAGAAGGGGTAGCGGAGAATACAGGCAATAATGCAGTCTTCAATGATGGTGATATTACAGTGACATCAGAACAGGAAGTAGGTCAGACAGTTAAAATAGTGAAAAACTCCCGCAAACAAAAACTTTCCGCAACACAAAAGAAACGTGCATCAGAAAAAACAGCCTGGGAGCGCGTCCTGACTTCTCGTGAAAAAGACCGCCCAGTTGGTGAAGATTATATCAGCGGATTATTCGAAGAATTTATAGAATTCCACGGAGATAGAAACTTTGGCGATGATGCCGCCATCTGCGGAGGTATTGCTTATTTTCAGGGACAGCCGGTAACCGTTATCGCGCAGATGAAAGGAAAAAGTACCTCAGAAAATATTGAGCGTAACTTTGGGATGCCGGAGCCAGAAGGCTATCGTAAAGCACTTCGTCTTATGAAGCAGGCCGAAAAGTTCCACCGTCCAATCATCTGTTTTGTCGATACACCGGGAGCTTTCTGTGGAATGGAAGCCGAGGAACGAGGCCAGGGTGAGGCAATCGCCAGAAATCTCTATGAAATGTCTTCCTTAGAAACCCCAATTCTTTCCGTCTTAATCGGAGAAGGCGGCAGCGGCGGTGCGCTTGCCATGGCAGTAGCCGATGAAGTCTGGATTCTTGAAAATGCAGTTTATTCTATTCTTTCTCCAGAAGGCTATGCGGCCATTTTATGGAAAGATGGCAGTCAGGCAGCCCGCGCAGCCAAAGCAATGAAACTGACTTCTTATGATTTATACAAAGCAGGTTTTGTTGAAAAAATTATTTCAGAGCCGGAATCCTATACATTAGATTCAATGATGAATGTATTTGATAATTTAGAAGAAAATATCTCCGCATTTTTAGAAAACAGCAAGGAAATGACAGAAAAAGAGAGAGTTGAGGCAAGATACCAGCGTTTTCGCAGTATGTAGGGAACGCTTTATAAAGAACTAATATGATTCACATCAAATAAAATGAAATGTCAGTGATGTCACATTAGTATTTCACTGAATTAGTCAGTTATTTGAGTTTTATGTTGATATAAACATAGAAAATAGAATATTAGTACTTATAGGAGAATATAACTTATGAAGAAAAACTTATTTTCTATTGGAAAAAAACAAGTAAGAGTTCCAATCGTACAGGGTGGAATGGGTGTTGGTATCAGTCTTGGGAGGCTTGCCGGAACAGTTGCAAAAGAAGGTGGAGCCGGAACAATCTCTGCCGCACAGATTGGTTTTAAAGAACCAGATTTTTATGAAAATCCCATAGAAGCTAATAAACGTGCCATTCATAAAGAAATGCAAAAAGCGAGAGCGATTTCACCGGATGGAATTGTTGGCTTTAACCTTATGGTAGCCATGAACGATTATGAAACCTATGTCCACGAAGTAATTGCAGCAGGAGCTGATTTTATCGTATCAGGAGCAGGTCTTCCCGTAGATCTGCCTGCGTATACAGCAGACAGCGATATTGCGATTGCCCCGATTGTATCCACACAGAAATCCGCTCATGTCATTTTAAAATTCTGGGATAAAAAATATAAAAGAACCGCCGATTTTATTGTGATAGAAGGACCGATGGCGGGAGGACATTTAGGATTTCATAAAGAACAGTTAGAAGAATTTACTCCAGATATTTATGGAGAAGAAGTAAAGAAGATTATTACCGTAGTACAAAAATACGAAGAAAAATACGAGAAAAAAATACCTGTCATCCTGGCAGGAGGAATTTATGACCATGCCGATTATGAGAGAGCATTTTCTCTTGGTGCAGACGGGGTGCAGATTGCGACCCGATTTGTGACAACTGAAGAATGTGATGCAGATGAACACTATAAACAAACCTATATTCAAGCAGAAAAAGAAGATATCGTTATCGTAAAAAGTCCGGTCGGAATGCCGGGAAGAGCAATCAGAAACACATTTTTAGATAAAGTAAAATCCGAAGGAAGGATACCGCCGACGAAATGTCTTCGCTGTATTCATACCTGTAATCCGGCAGAAACACCGTACTGTATCACAGAAGCACTCATCCATGCAGCCAAAGGAGAGACAGAAAATGCCCTTTTATTCTGCGGAGGACGCGCTTATGAGGCAAAAACAATCGAAACAGTAAAAAAAGTAATTGATTATTTCTGTAGTTCTTGTATATAATGATAATAAAAGAAGATAAAGTCCATAATTGTATACAAATATAAAGAGTTGCGATGGAATTTAGGAAGCATCCCAGCCATCATAAATGCAGATCTTTATAAATGCCAGATGATTTATAGGGTTATCATGCGATAAAAACGATACGGTATTAGATAAGGTGAGAATATAGGAATGAACGATGTAAGAGAAACGATAAACACAATGTTAGTAAAGACTTTCCACGAGATTTTAGAGCTGGAAGAGAAGGCAATCATCACAGATGAATTTTCCGATATCAGTAACAATGATATGCATATCATAGAAGCCATCGGTCTTGGAGATGGTGCACGCATGAGCGTAGTAGCAAAGCGGCTGAATATCAGCCGCTCTTATGTGTCCCGTATTGAAAAAAATGCGATTTTAAAGTTAAGAAACGCTTTCTTTTCTTCTTAAAAGGTCAAAGACATTTAAATCTTCTCCCAAATCCAGATACAGCACCTGCTGTGGATGTGGAGCACTATCACAGGAATTTCCCTCTTCATCATAGATTGCTTTTACCGTAACCAGACGGTTTTCTCCATCCGGACGCATGACCTCTATCGTTTCTCCTACAAGGAATTTATTTCTCTGGGTGATTCGATAGAGTCCTTTTTCTGTCTTTTCTTCCAAGAAACCAAGATAGGTGTAGTCTTTTGCATAAGTATTACTGTCATAAATCTGGGAAGTTTCATCTGGCTTTCCATAAAAAAATCCAGTGGTAAACAGACGATAGGTACAGCCCATAATCTGCTCTTTATACCATTCCATATTTTCCCGGTATAATTTTGGACTCTCAAAATAATCATCAATGGCTTTTCTGTAGGTTCTTGCAACCGTTGCCACATAAAGGGCAGTTTTCATTCGTCCTTCAATTTTTAAGCTGTCGATTCCTGAAGTCAGAATATCATCCATATGCTCAATCATACATAAATCTTTTGAGTTAAAGATATAAGTTCCACGCTCGTTTTCATAAACCGGCATGTATTCTCCCGGTCTGGTTTCTTCTACAATCGAATATTTCCATCTGCACGGATGCGTACACGCACCCTGATTGGCATCTCTTCCGGTAAAGAAATTGCTTAAGAGACATCTTCCGGAATAAGAAATACACATTGCACCATGAATAAAAGTTTCGATTTCCAAATCATCCGGAATATTTGCACGAATCTGTTTAATCTCTTCTAAAGAAAGTTCTCTTGCACTGACCACACGTTTTGCGCCCAGTCCATACCAGAACTTATAAGTTTCATAATTGGTATTATTTGCCTGAGTACTGATATGACGTTCAATCTCCGGACATACTTCTTTTGCAATCATAAATACACCCGGGTCAGAAATAATCAGTGCATCTGGCCTGATTTCTTTTAATTCACGGAAATATTCTCTTACTCCGTCCAAATCTTTGTTATGTGCCAAAATGTTTGCTGTTACATATACTTTTACATGGTGCTGATGTGCAAATTCAATTCCCTCTTTCATGTCTTCCATAGAAAAGTTTCTTGCCTTTGCACGCAGACCAAAGGCTTCTCCTCCGATATAAACTGCATCTGCACCAAAAATAACCGCTATTTTTAAAACTTCCAGACTGCTTGCCGGAATTAATAACTCTGGTTTTGCTCTCATCTTTCCTGCCTTTCTATTTCTTAATACTAAGCGTCACTCCATCACCGAGAGGAATAATACTTGTCTCAAGCTCTTCATGATTTTTCAGCACATAAAGGTATTCCCTCATCCGCTTATAAATTGTCCGGTTTCTTCTCTCCACCGCAAAGTGGGATTCAATAATATCTCCATCTTGCAGTACATTATCAGAAATTAAAATTCCGCCTTTTTTCAAAAGCCTAAGCACATCCGGAAAGAAGTTAATATACTGTGCTTTTGCTGCGTCCATAAAGATAAAATCATAACTTCCCTCCAGCGTCTTTAAAATTTGGACCGCATCACCTTCTAATAAGGTAATCTGCTCTTCTTTTCCTGCTTTTTTAAAATTTTCTCTGGCAATCGGTATTCTCTTCTCATAATTTTCTATCGTCGTGATTCTGCAGTCTTTCGGTGCATACTCACTCATAAGAAGAGTGGAAAAACCAACAGCAGTCCCCACCTCTAGGATGAGATGGGGACTTGCTATCTGTAGCATTACTTTTAAAAAGCTCTGCATTTCCCGCCGTATAATCGGCACATAATTTTCCTTTGCATCCTTTTCAAGCTGAGTCAAAAAAGGCGTATTTCCTTTGTCCAGAGAGTTTATATAGGTAACCATTCTTTCATCAACAATCACTTTTTTTCCCTCTTATTCAGCCGTTTCTCCTGCCTGTTCTCCTGACGCATCCTGACTCTCATCTGTAACGGCCTCTTCTGTTGTCTGCACATCTGTACCATCCGCTGAAGTGTCCAGAGAATCCGTGGAATCCTGCTCCGGCTGTCCTGTCATATCTTCTCTTGCAAGCACTGCCAGCATTTCATCTGTCGTCATAGAAGTATTTAAAATATAAGTTCCCGACTGTAATTTATCTTTATAATTTGAAAGACTTTCCTGTACCACAAATACTTTTGCATCTTTAATCAGACCTTTGCTTTTTAAAATCTTAAATGCTTCAACTATCTGTTCAGGGGTCATTCCGTACTTAGCATCTCCAGGGTTATCCATAATACCGTTACATACTTCAAAAACTCCACCTGGATTATATCTACAGCTTACTGTTTCAGGAATTCCACATTCTGCTTCCATATAATCAATCATTGTAATGTCATCAAGGTTGATAATTCCCCCTAAATCATTACAATATTTAAATTCTCCTGCAGGTGTTTCGTTTGATGAAAACATAATTCCTTGTACTCCTTTTTATTTGGTGTTTGTTTCAAACATTCATCCTTATTTTAATTTCAGTTTCACCCGCTCCTCCCGCCTGGCGTAGATCGGACGTTTTGTCAGTTTGCGGATCGGCCATCTCCACAGGAAATCACGTTCGTCTTCATAGTCCGTCAGATCTGCCCCGACAAACGGCATCAGATATGGGATGCCAAAGCTTTTTAAATGCGCAAGATGGATCAGTACAAAGAGCAGTCCAAGCAGCATGCCAAAGTAGCCTAACCACGCACACATTCAGATCGGAAGACGGAATGCCGTCGCAAATTCCTCATTTGGAATTGCAAAGGAACAGAGCGCAGTAAATGAGATGACGATCACCACGATCGGGCTGACAAGATTTGCCTCGACCGCCGCCTGTCCGATGATCAGTCCTCCTACAATACCGATCGTATTTCCCATGGCGCCGGGCAGACGCACGCCTGCCTCTCTTAATAGTTCAAATGAAAGTTCCATCAAAATCACCTCAACCACCGCCGGGAACGGCACACCGCTCCTCGCATCCGCAAAAGACAAAAGAAGCATCGTCGGCAGAATCTGCGTATGGAAATTTGTCACGGCAAGATAAAATCCCGGCAGAGTCATGGCAAAGAAAGATGCGACATAGCGCAAAAGCCTGCCGAAACTTGCGATTTCCCACCGGTTGTAATAATCATCGCTCGTCTTAATGAACGAATTATAATCAGTCGGCAGGATCAGCCCCACCGGGGAATTGTCAGAAAGCACAACCACCCTTCCCTCCAAAACAGCCATTGCTGCACGATCCG
>OLNS01001901.1_pt1 | contig 14774 bp, 16 predicted proteins | sample 1673031 | NCBI WGS metagenome assembly OLNS01 (sample SAMEA3136748, study PRJEB25190) | human gut metagenome | biome: human gut; feature: human-associated habitat; material: faeces | place: Austria | collected 2013
TGCCGCACCTCGCTCGCCGTATCGGCACTTAGAATTATGCGGTATTGCCCTATAAAAATGCTGCCCGCGGCATCGCTGGCTGTTGTAAACAGTCAGGTTATGCGGCGGGCTGTATTTTTTATACCCTTTTTTAGGAGAAACAGCGATGGATCTTGCGGAAAAGCTGGAAATTTTGGCCGACAGCGCCAAATATGATGTGGCCTGCACCTCCAGCGGCGTGGAGCGTGCCGGAAAGCACGGCAGCCTGGGCAGCTGCGCACAGGCGGGCATCTGCCATGCCTTTACCCCGGACGGCCGCTGTGTTTCGCTGCTGAAAGTGCTGTATTCCAACGCCTGCTCCTACGATTGCAGCTACTGCGTCAACCGCCGCTCCAACGACCGCCCGCGGGCCACTTTTACCCCGCGGGAACTGGCGGAGCTGACTATTGGCTTCTACCGCCGCAACTACATCGAGGGGCTGTTCCTGTCCAGCGCGGTGCTGGGCACGCCGGACCGCACGATGGAGCTGATGATCGAAGCACTGCGCATTTTGCGGGAAGAGTTCCGCTTCAACGGCTACATCCACGCCAAGACCATCCCCGGTGCGGACCCGCTGCTGGTGCAGCGCATCGGGCTGCTGGCGGACCGCCTCTCGGTTAATATCGAGCTGCCCAGCGAGGTCAGCCTGAACCAGCTGGCCCCGGATAAAAAGAAAACGGCGATCCTGCGCCCCATGGGGCAGATCGCTGTGCAGAGCGCCCAAAGCAAGCGGGAGCTGGCGGTATACAGGAACGCGCCTGCTTTTGCACCGGCAGGGCAAAGCACCCAGATGATTATTGGTGCGACGCCGGAGACGGATCGCCACATTATGGACCTGACGGAAGGCCTATACAAAAAGTATGCGCTGAAACGTGTGTTTTACTCGGCCTACCTGCCGGTGGTGGAGGACCACCGCCTGCCCGCACTGAACTTTCAGCCGCCGCTGCTGCGGGAACACCGCCTCTACCAGGCAGATTGGCTGCTGCGGTATTATAACTTCCACGCCTCGGAACTGCTGACCGAGGAGGAACCTAACTTTGACCCCTACCTGGATCCCAAGTGCACCTGGGCGGTGCGGCACCCGGCGTTTTTTCCGGTGGAGGTCAACACCGCCAGCAAGGAGGAACTGCTGCGGGTACCGGGCATCGGCCCCAAAAGCGTACTGCGCATTTTGGCGGCACGCCGTGTGCAGAAATTGGGTATGCCGGAGCTGAAGCGCATCGGCGTGGTGCTGAAACGCGCCCAATATTTTATCACCTGCAATGGCCGCGCCCCGGCCCACGCCAACCGGGCGGAGATTGCAAACGCGCTGCTGGACCCCAAGGCGTTCAGTGTGGGGGTGCAGCAGTTGAGTCTGGATGAATTTGTGCCCAAGGCCCTGCCGGACGCGGCACCTGCCGTCCACCAGCTGACGGCCCATGGCGTGGCGGCTCCGGCTGCGGCCCGCATGGTGCGAGAGGAGGCCTTGACATGCCTTACCCGGCGCATGTGAGCGACGCCGCCTACTGCTACGACGGCAGCTATGCGGGGTTTCTCTGCTGCATTTTTGAAAGCTACACCCGGCGCGAGATACCCTCGGCGGTGCTGGGACCAGCCGAAGGGCAAATTACGCTGTTTGGAACGGAGGCCATCGCCACCGACCCGACCCACGCCAGGCGCGTGGCCAACGGCTTGACGCGGCTGGGGCCGATGGTGAGAGAGCGCGTGATGACTGGTTTCCTCTCCACCGAAGAAGAAAAGGATCTGATCTTGCTGCGGTTCGCCCGCCGTTGCTTTGACGAAGGCCCCCGCGCCGTGCAGATGTTGGGCGACCCGGATGTCCACGCGGCGTTTGTGTTGGAGCGCAATGTCAATAACGAGGTCTGCCGTTTTATCGAGTTTATCCGCTTTGAGGAAAAGGATGGCATGCTCGGTTCGGTCATCCACCCCAAAAACAACGTACTGCCGCTGCTGCGCGGGCATTTTTGCAGCCGCCTGCCGGATGAGGACTTTTTGATCTTCGACGCTGCCCACGGCACGGCGCTGCTGCGGCAAAGCGGCCATGTGCAGTACCTGGCTATGGAGCATTACGAACCCGCCCGCGATGCCGACGAGTTGAACTGGCAGGCGCTGTGGAAACGGTTCTTCCACGCCCTGACGATTGAGGAACGCCGCAACGCCAAAGCGCAGATGAACCACGCGCCCAAGCGCTTCTGGGGCGGCATGGTGGAGATGCGTGAACCCTATATATAATGCTCATGTGCTATAAAGTAGCACACAAGAATTTGACAGACAGCAGCCCAACTATTTCTAAACTCTTGCTTTTAGAAGATACCTTTGCTATAATTAGAAACAGGAGTGAACTACATGAAAAATAGAATTGTAATTGACGAATTAAAAAGACGAATCAGCTCTGTGCAAATGTATCCGATGAAGCATTGTACGGAGCTTAAACTAAAAGCATGATTGCTTTCTTTTTCATCGGGAAATAGGGAAACAAGCAAGAATAAGGGTATTGAAATTTTAATACCCTCTGTTTTGTGTACCTATTTCCTCGATGATAGAAACGAGCAGACTTTAGTTAGAGACTGTGGACAATGTTTCGCCATAGTCTCTATTTTTATATTTACTTTTAGGGGCTATGGTAGATTATCGCCATAGTCTCTATTTTTTTGAAAGGAACAATCTTTATGAATGAATACAAATGGAAAAGCCATATTGCTCGGTTTTTATCTGCGCAAACAATATCCCTGTTGGGTTCATCTATTGTTCAATATGCAATAATTTGGTATATCACATTAACAACTTCTTCCGGGAAAATGATAACCCTCTCCACTTTATGCGGATTCTTACCGCAAATATTGATTTCCCTCTTTGCAGGAGTATGGATTGATCGTTATAGCCGAAAAGGGGTTGTGATGATAACGGATTGCTTTATTGCAAGTGCTACTCTGATATTAGCTGTATTTTTTCTTACTGGACACAAGAATATCGAATTGCTTTTAGTTGTTTTAGCAATCCGGTCTGCCGGGACGGGAATACAAACTCCAGCAGTAAATGCAATTATCCCCCAAATAGTTCCACAAAAATATCTAATGCAAGTTAATGGATTTAACAGCACTTTATCATCAATTATTATGTTTGTTTCTCCAGCTATTAGCGGTGCTATTCTGTCGATAGCAACATTAGAAGCAACTTTATTTATTGATATTTTTACTGCTTTAGTTGGAGTGAGTATAACCTCAACGGTTCCAGTAAAGCCCTTAAATATCGAAGTCAGAATGACCAAATCACATTTCACAGAAATGAAGGAAGGCGCGGTCTATCTAAAGAATCATACTTTTATGAGCAGACTGCTGATTTTTCAATTACTCATTTTATTTCTAATTAGTCCATCTGCTTTTTTAACCCCGCTCATGGTAAGCAGAACATTTGGAACAGAAGTTTGGCGCTTAACCATGAGTGAAATGACATATAGTTTTGGAATGATTATTGGAGGAGCAATTATTACATCATGGGGTGGTTTTAAGAAAAAACTGAATACTACATTAGTGGCAGGTGGAGTTTATGGTATGCTGATGATAGGGTTAGGAATTTCTCCTGTATTCATAGTTTATTTAATTTTTAATGTGCTGATAGGAATTACATCTCCTTGCTATAATACTCCGATTACAGCGTCTATCCAAGAGAAAGTTGAGCAGGAAATGCAAGGGCGCATATTCAGCTTCATGCAGATTGCCAATTCTTGTGCATTACCGTTAGGCATGATATTTTTTGGACCACTCGCTGACATTATAAATATCCAATCTCTTTTAATTATTTCTGGAATTTTAGTTTTTAGTATATCAACATTCGTATATATAAGGAGAGGCTTTTATGAATAATTTTGAAGATTACAAAGTCCATATCCAGTACACATTCAATGCATTTTGTAAGGTTGTCATCAGCAGCGTTACCATACGGACACCCGGAAGCAGGATTGCTACATCTGCGGAAGCTACAAAAAGCGCACCGCCGACTGTACGGCGCACTTTATCCGAACCGACCTGTTGACCGCCGGCGTCCTCTCCAACCTACGGAAAGTTACCACCTATGCGGCGAAGCATGAAGCCCGCTTTATGAAGCTGTTAATCGAGCAGAACGAGGACGGGGGGCAAGCGCAGGAAGCCACGGAGAACGCAGAAAAGTTTATGAAGATTGTCCGTAAGAACATGAACTTTGAGGAACTCACCCCTACCCTGTTACGGGAGTTTGTAGAAAAAATCGTAGTCCATGAAACGGTAGCCCTTGACGGGAAACGCCGGGGGAAGTTACGGACACAGGAAATTGAAATCTATTATTCTTTTGTCGGCAAGGTAGACTTGCCCGAATGACCGCCCGACCTATCCGACACAACGCGCGAGTGCCGGATAGGGACGGCAAATTTTTTTACACTTCTATTACTTCTTTATCGCACATCAGCAAAGGAAGCGGGCAGCTATTCGTAGTCGTACTCCGGGTTTTCGGCCTGGTACTCCCCCAGCCAGCGCAGCAGACGCTCGGTGTCGGCGTAGGTCAGACGGCCGGTGTCGGCCAGGGCACGTACCATCCTGCGCAGGTCGCCGCCGTACAGCGTTTGCAGGTGGACACTGCTCACCGCGCCGCAATAAGTCAGGCGGCGCACCAGCGGGGTGTACAGGTTTTTGTTGCCCTGCTTTTCGGTGCGGACAAAGTGCTTTTTCTCCAGCCGAAGCAGGAAATTCAACAGCGTAGAGTCGGCCCAGCGGCACTCGGCTGGCAGGTTGGCTGCGATCTGCCGCCGCGTGGCGGCTTGCTCGCAGGCCCAAAGGGCGACCATGACCTGCTCTTCACTGCGGGATAACTGTTCCATAGTCTATATCTCCTACAAATGTAATAACTATTGCAAATATATTTTACAATTGTAGTAGATTAAAATGCAAGATGGCAAAATGACCAAATTTTCGGCAATGGATTGCATCAGATAATAGAAAACTTTTTACAAATGTAGAATATAGTGTTTCTGAATAAAATACAATTAGCCGTTTTGCAGAAACACAACCGCCTGTGCCGCCGTTTTTTCAGTATTTTGCACGCTTGCCGGGGCAGGCGGTGCGGCCTATAATAATGCCATACCGCAACGGCGCGGCAGATGATGCAGTTCGCCGCCGGCAAGCTGCATTTTTAACGTACTTACTGGAGGAAAAGGAAAATGGCTAGAGTTTACAATTTCAGCGCCGGCCCTTCGATGCTGCCGGAAGCTGTTCTGAAAACCGCACAGGCAGAACTGCTGGATTACCATGGTTCCGGCATGAGCGTGATGGAAATGAGCCACCGCAGTAAGTGGTTTGATGAGATCATCCAGAACACCGAGGCTGCCATGCGCCGGGTGCTGAACATCCCAGACAATTATAAGATCGGCTTTTTCCAGGGCGGCGCGACCCAGCAATTTGCCATGGTGCCGCTGAACTTTATGACCACCGGCACGGCGGACTACCTCGTCACCGGTAACTTCAGCAAAAAGGCAGCGGAGGAAGCAGCCAAGTTCGGCACGGCCCGCATCGCCGCCAGCAGCAAGGATAAAAACTTCACCTACATTCCTGACGTGAAGGCCATCGACTACGACCCCAACGCCAGCTACATCCACATCTGCCAGAACAACACCATCTTCGGCACCAAGTATGTGGACGTGCCCCAGGTGGATGGCATCCCCTTGGTGGCGGATATGAGCTCGATGATCTGCTCCGAGCCGGTGGACGTCAGCAAATACGGCGTCATCTACTTCGGTGTGCAGAAGAACATCGCCCCCGCCGGTATGGCCGTGGCCATCGTGCGGGAGGACCTGCTGGGTAAGAGCGCCAAGGGCCTGACCCCGGAGCAGATCCCCACCATGATGAACTACACTACCCTGCTGAAAGCCGACAGCATGTACAACACCCCGCCGTGCTGGTGCATCTACATGACCGGCCTGGTCATGCAGTATCTCGAGAACGAGATCGGCGGCCTGGAAAACATGCAGAAGATCAACGCCGCCAAAGCCAAGGTGCTGTACGATTACCTGGACGGTCAGGATTTCTACAATAACCCCGTTGAGAAGCCCTACCGCAGCATGATGAACGTGACCTTCACAAGCCCCAACGGCGACCTGGACAAGGCGTTCTGCGCCGCAGCGACCGAGGCCGGGTTCGTCAACCTGAAGGGCCACCGCCTGGTGGGCGGCATGCGTGCCTCCATCTACAACGCCATGCCGCCGGAGGGCATCGACAAGCTGGTCGACTTCATGGAGAAGTTCCGCAAGGAAAATGCTTAAGGCGTCACATTTATAAAAGTAAGAGGGGTTCTTTATGTATACCATCAAAACGCTGAACGCGATCTCGCCCGCAGGCCTGGCCAAGCTGCCGGTCAACCAGTTCGAGGTAGATAACGAGACCACCGCTCCCCAGGGCATCCTGGTGCGCAGTGCCGATATGCACGACATGCCGCTGCCGGACAGCCTGCTGGCCATCGCCCGCGCGGGTGCCGGTACCAACAACATCCCCATTGAGGAATGCACCAACGCCGGTATCGTGGTGTTCAACACCCCCGGCGCCAACGCCAACGCTGTGGCCGAGCTGGTCATCGGTGCGCTGGTTGCGGGCAGCCGCAACATGGTCGACGCCGTCCAGTGGGCCCAGGGCTTGAAAGGCAGCGAGACCATTGCCAAGGATGTGGAAAAGGGCAAGAAGCAGTTTGTCGGCCCGGAACTGCGCGGCAAAACGCTGGGCGTTATCGGCCTGGGTGCCATCGGTGCCCGTGTGGCCAACGCCGCCGTGGCACTGGGCATGGAAGTACTGGGCTATGACCCCTACATTTCTATCGACGCAGCATGGAGCCTGTCCCGCAGCGTACAGCACTGCGTGACGCTGGGCGATATGCTGCCCCGCTGCGACTACCTGACCATCCATGTTCCCTACCTGCCCACGACCCGCCACACCATCAACGCCCAGACCCTTTCGATGTGCAAGGACGGCGTGCGCGTGCTGAACTTTGCCCGCGGAGAGTTGGTGGACACTGAGGCCCTGCTGGACGCCATGAACTCCGGCAAGGTGGCGCAGTACTTCTGCGACTTCCCGGCTGAGGAACTGCTGGGCGTCAAGGGTGTGTACTGCACGCCGCACCTGGGCGCCAGTACCCCCGAAAGCGAGACCAACTGTGCCGTGATGGCCGCCGCCGAACTGAGCGACTATCTGAAGAACGGCAACATCGCCCACAGCGTCAACCTGCCGGACGTCAGCCAGCCCCGTGTGGGCGGCCGCCGCATCTGCATGATCCACAAGAACACGCCGGGTGCGATCTCGGCCATCACCAGCATCCTGACCACCGCCCGCCTGAACATCGAAAACATGGTGAACAAGAGCAAGAAGGACGTGGCCTACACCCTGCTGGATGTGACCGGCGACGTTACCCCCGACCTGACCAGCAAACTGGCCGGCATCGATGCCGCCATCCGCGTGCGCATCCTGTAAACCAAATCACTTTATGTACGGCTCCCCTGCCACGGGGAGCCTTTTGCGTTACCAGCGGGTGTGCTGGACAGCCTTGTCCAGGTCGGCCAGGGTCTTTTCCGCGCCCTTGGCCAGCTTGTGGACGGTCTTGCGCATCATGCGCTGGTCCTGGGTGGCAAGGCAGACGGCCGCCGCACCCACAGCCATGCCGACAGCAGTGCCGGCCATTGTCGAAAACTGCATAACAATGCCTCCTTTTCGGGTCCTCGTGCCTAGCATGCCCCGGGCAGGCGCGGCTATGCAGCAAAATGAGGCGGAAAAATCAGGCAAAAAAGCAGGTTCGCCCAATTCAGCCTTTTTTTATGCGGCGGTTTATGGTAGAATAGCAGTGTTGAAAAAGGAACAAACGCGAACGAACAAAAGGAATCTGACCATGTCCAATGCACCCAAAACTGTATTAGCCATCCATGACCTGCCGGGCTTTGGCCGGGCGGCGCTGTCGGTCATCGTGCCGGTGCTGTCCTGCCTGGGTGTGCAGGCGGTGGCGCTGCCCACGGCGGTGCTGTCCACCCACACGGGCGGGCTGGGCACCCCGGCTAAGCTCTCCAACCCCGGTTACGGCCCTGCGGCGCTGGCGCATTACCAGCGGCTGGGCCTGCGGTTTGACTGCATCTACTCCGGCTATTTGGCGGACCCTACCCAGGCCAAGCTGGTGGAGCAGGCCTTTGAACTGTGGCCCCGCGCCTTAAAAGTGGTGGACCCGGTGCTGGGCGACGGCGGGCGGCTGTACAAGGGGCTGGGGGCCGATATGGTCCCGGCTATGTACAACCTATGCAGCAAGGCGAACCTGATCGTACCCAACGTGACCGAGGCTGCACTGCTGCTGGGCGACCCGCTGCCCGGTGTGGGCAGCAGCGAACAGGCGGCCGAGCAGGCCGCGCGGCTGACCCGCATCGCCCCGCAGGTGGTGGTCACCGGCGTGACGGGCCTCTCCGACGGGCGGTGCATCGGCTGTGTGGGCGCGGCCCGCGGCGGGCAGGGATACTCGGTCAAGACGCCGCTGATCCCCCGCATGTACCACGGCACCGGGGATATTTTCGGCGCGGTGCTGGTGGGGCGCATTTTGCAGGGCAACGTGCCCCAGGCCGCCGTGCAGGCGGCAGCTGCGTTCGTGAGTGAGTGCATCCGCCAGACGCCCGAAGGCACCGACGAACGTCTGGGCGTGTGGCTGGAAGCCGCCCTGCCCAAACTGATGCAGCAATAAAATAATGCGAGGATGTACATAAACCTATGCCAACTTTGAACATTGTACTGGTGGAGCCGCAGATCCCCCAAAACTCCGGCAATGTCGCCCGCACCTGCGCGGTGACCGGGGCACGGCTGCACCTGGTTGGGCCGATGGGCTTTACCGTGGACGACAAAAAATTGAAGCGAGCCGGGCTTGACTATTGGCACCATCTTGATATAACATATTATAAAGATCTCGCGGATTTTTTTGCCAAAAATCAGGGGCCGTTTTTCTACTTTACCTCTAAGGGGCCGCGCCGCCACGTGGACGTACAGTACCCGGACGGCGCTTACCTGGTATTTGGCCGCGAGGATGCGGGTCTGCCGGAGGAACTGCTGGCCGCCCATGAGGCCGACTGCGTGCGCATGCCGATGCGCCGCGGCGAGCGATGCCTGAACCTTTCCAACGCTGTTGCGGTAGGTGCCTACGAGGCTTTGCGGCAGTGGGATTTTGCCGACCTGGAGACCCGCGGCCAGCTGACCCGTTATGAATGGAGTGAGGACGTAAAATGAGCAAGATCGGTTTTTTGACGGATTCCTGTTCCGATATTCCGCAGGAGCTTGCGGACAAATACGGCATTGAGGTGGTGGGCTTCCCCATCAACCTGGATGGCACCGAGTATGTGGAGCGCAAGGACTTTACCAACGACCAGTTTTATGAGATGATGCGCAAGGCCCAGGGCGTGCCCACCACCGCCGCTATCACCCAGCTGCAGTGGTGCGAAATTTACGAGCGCTATGTGGACGAGGGCTACACCGACCTGGTGCACCTGAGCATCAACGCCGCTGGTTCCAGCACCTACAACAACGCCATCAAAGGCGCCGAGATGCTGGCCGAGGAGCGCCCTGACCACAAGCTGAAGATTCAGATCATCGACAGCCACACCTACTCGATGCCCTACGGCTGGTATTTCTGCGAGTGCGCCCGCAAGGTGCGCAACGGCGGCGAGCTTTCCACCTGTGTGGACGAGCTGAAGCGCAAGCTGGACTGCGTGGAGATCTGCCTGGCGGCTTACAGCCTGAAGCAGATGAAGAAGTCCGGCCGCGTCAGCGCTGCCGCTGCCGTGGTGGGCGACCTGCTGGGCATCCGTCCCATCATCAGCCTGAACGCCGGTGTCTCCAAGGTCGAGGCCAAGGTACGCGGTGATGCCGCTGTGCCTCCGGCCATGATCAAATGGGTGGAGAGCCGCGTCGACTCGATGAAGGACACCCCCTATATGGTAGCCTACACCTCCAGCACTGCCAAGCGGGACGAGCTGGTGAAGCTGTGCAAAAAGGCCTTTGGCCATGCGCCGATGATCGTCTTCCAGCTGGGTGGCGTGGTCAGCGCCAACACCGGCCCGGACGGTATTGCCATTGTATACGAGGGCAAGCCCCGCAACCTGGAGGCTTACACCCCGGAACTGCCGTAATTTTAGGGATGAGCAACAATCGCAGGCTCTCTCCCCCACCCACTTTGCGGGACCGCTTACGCGGCCGGGCTCCTCTGTCGCTGCGCGGCATCTCCCCACACTGTGGGGCGTCACCCGCGCAGAGGGGGCCTTTACGAAAGAAAATGAGATTTTTGCCGCAGCCTATTGCAAGGGGCTGCGGCTTTTGTTATAATAATCTTTTGTTGAGCAACTTAGGATTTTAGGCTCCGCCGCAGTTTTGCGGCGCAAACCGATAGCAGGCTGGCGGTCTGCTATACGGTCAAAATCTATCCGCCGGAGTATTGTATGAATCAGAAATCCATGTCCGTCAAGCGCCTTGTGCGCTGTGCTGTCATTGCAGCGCTCTACGTTGTGCTGTGCCTGGTGCTGCAGCCGTTCTCCTACGGCGCGGTGCAGGTGCGTGTGGCCGAGGCATTCTGCCTGCTGCCTGTCTTTGGCACCGAGTATATCATCGGCGTCACGCTGGGCTGCTTTCTGGCCAACCTGCTGGGCTCGACCGTGATCGACGTCATCTTTGGCACGCTGGCTACCCTGCTGGCCTGTCTGGTCACCTACAAGCTGCGCGATGTGCGCATCAAGGGGCTGGCCATTCCGGCGTCCCTGCCGCCTGTTATCTTTAATATGATCATCGTGGGCGCGTTCGAGATCACCTTCTTCTTCTCGGATAGTGCCCCCACGGCCGCCATGGCTGCGTTTAATGCGGTCACGGTCGGCATCGGCGAGGTCATCAGCTGCACGATCCTGGGCGTGGCCCTGGTCAAGCTGATCGAGACCAACGCCAGCCTGAAGAAGATCTTTACAGAAGAATAATGAGGTAACCTATGCGCCCGGAACTGATTTTGTGGGATTGGAACGGTACCCTGCTGGATGATGTGGAACTTTGCGTAGACGCGCTCAACCGTCTGCTAGAAAAGCATGCCTATCCGCAGCGGTACGACCGCGATCAGTACCGGGCAATTTTTGGTTTCCCGATTGAAGAATATTACGTCCGCGCCGGGTTTGATTTCAGCCGCCACAGCTTTACCATGCTGGCCGAGGAATATATGGACGACTACATCCCCGCCAGCGCGGCCTGCCCGCTGGCAGAGGGCGCGATAGAAGCGCTGGATGCCTTCCGCGCGGCGGGGCTGCGGCAGGTGATCTTATCGGCCAGCCCGGTGCCCACGCTGACCCGCCAGGCCGGCGAACGCCATGTGACGGGTTACTTTGACCGCCTGCTGGGTCTGGGCGACATCTACGCCAAAAGTAAGGTGGAACTGGGCCAGCGCTTTATGCAGGAGGAGGGCATCGACCCAGCCCGCGCAGTGATGATCGGGGATTCGGTACACGATTTTGAGGTGGCGCAGGCCATGGGAACGGCCTGTGTGCTGCAATGCAGCGGCCACCAGAACCGGCAGACGTTGGCAGCCACCGGCGCACCGGTAGTAGAGGGCCTGCGCGAAGCCGCGCAGTTGATCTTGGGGTAAAGCATTATAGTAAGGGGAAGGTAAAATGTCTGACCGTGTAAAAGGTGCCTGCCTGACGATGGGTGGTGCGGCATGCTGGGGTGTTTCGGGCTGCATGGGACAGTACCTGTTCACCCGCGAAAACATGGACTCCACCTGGCTGGTGCCTATCCGGCTGTTTCTGGCCGGGCTGATCTTGTGCACGTTCTACTTTATCAAGGACCGCAGGATGCTGTTCGACCCGTGGAACGCGAAGAAAAATCCCCGCAACCTGCTGGATCTGCTCATTTACGGTCTGGCGGGCGTAAGCTGCTGCCAGTTCACCTACTTTTTGACCATCCAGCTTTCCAGCGCGGGCATGGGCACCATTTTGCAGGACCTCTCCCCCGTCATCATCCTGCTGGTGGTCTGCATCCAGCAGCACCGCGGGCCGCGTCTGTTTGAAATTTGCAGCATTTTGTTGGCCCTCATCGGCGTGTTTCTGCTTACCACTCACGGCAGCCTGACCGACCTGGCCATCAGCCCAGCCGCGCTGCTGTCCGGCATTGCCAGTGCCTGCTGCGTGGTCATCTACACCATGTGGCCCAAAAAGCTGCAGCAGCAGTACCCCACCCCCATGCTGCAGGGCTGGGCATTCTTGATGGGCGGCACGATGTTCGCCCTCATCTTCCGCCCCTGGACGGTGAACTACGTGCCCACCGCCATGGGCGTGTTCGGCATCTTTACCGTGGTGGTGCTGGGCAACGTGCTGGCGTTCGGCCTGTACATGTCAGGCGTGCCGCTCATCGGCCCCCAGCGGTCGAGCCTGTACAGCTTTGCCGAGCCGGTCACTGCCGCCATCATCAGCACGCTTGTGCTGGGCAGCCCCTTTACCGTGTGGGATGCCATGGGTTTTGGCTGTATTTTCCTGATGCTGGTGCTGCTGAGCCTGCCCGCCAAGGCTAAAAACTAAATATATTTGTAAATACACCCGCGCAGGTTTGACAGCAAGCCCTGTGCGGGTGTATTATAGTAAGGTATGTAAGTGCTATATAGCTGCCCTGTCCCGGGCGGCGGAAAATACAGGGGATTTTATAATGTCTTTTTTTGAAAAACTGTTTGGTTCCTTCTCGGACAAGGAACTGAAGCGCATCAACCCGCTGAAGGACAAGGTCCTGGCCCTGGAGCCGGAGATGCAGAAGCTGACCGACGAGCAGCTGCAGGCCAAGACGACCGAGTTCAAGGCGCGCCTGGAAAAAGGCGAAACGCTGGACGACCTGCTGCCCGAGGCTTTTGCCGTCTGCCGTGAGGCTGACTGGCGTGTGCTGGGCATGAAGCCCTACCCCGTGCAGATCATCGGCGGCATTGTGCTGCACCGCGCCTGCATCGCTGAGATGCAGACCGGTGAAGGCAAGACCCTGGTGGCCACCATGCCCGTTTACCTCAACGCCCTGACCGGCAAAGGCGTGCATGTTATCACCGTCAACGATTACCTGGCCCGCCGCGATAGTGAGTGGATGGGCAAAGTCTACCGCTTCCTGGGCCTGACCGTCGGCCTGGTGGTGCACGGCGTTGAGGCCAACGACCGCAAGGCCGCCTACGCTGCTGATGTCACCTACGGCACCAACAATGAGTTCGGGTTTGATTACCTGCGCGATAACATGGTCGTTTACAAGGCCAATATGGTGCAACGCGGCCACGCCTACGCCATCGTCGACGAGGTGGACTCCATCCTCATCGACGAAGCTCGTACCCCGCTGATCATCAGCGGCAAGGGCGAGGACTCCAGCGTGATGTACAAGCGCGCCGACGACTTTGCCAAGACACTGAAGAAGAGCGTTATCGTGGAACTGGACGACAAGGTAGCCGCTGAGGAGCAGGTCGACGGCGATTATGTCGTGGACGAAAAGCGCAAGACCGCTACTTTGACCGAATCCGGCGTGCAGAAGGCCGAAGCCTTCTTCCATGTGGAGAACCTGGCTGACGCCGACAATATGTCCCTGCGCCACTACATTGACGGCGCCATCAAAGCCCGTGGCGTTATGCACCGTGACATCGACTACATCGTCAAAGAGGGCGAGGTCATCATCGTTGACGAGTTCACCGGCCGTCTGATGTATGGCCGCCGCTTCAACGACGGCCTGCACCAGGCCATCGAGGCCAAGGAAGGCGTGACCGTTGCTGCCGAGAGCAAGACCCTGGCCACCGTCACCTTCCAGAACTACTTCCGTATGTATGACAAGCTGGCCGGTATGACCGGTACGGCTTCCACCGAGGCTGACGAGTTCAGCGAGATCTACGGCCTGAACATCGTCAGCATCCCCACCAACAAGCCCCGCGCCCGCAAGGACTTGCCGGACAGCGTGTACAAGACCGTCAACGGCAAGTACAACGCCGTCATCGAGCAGGTGGCCGAATGCCACGCCAAGGGCCAGCCCGTTCTGGTCGGCACCGTCAGTGTCGAAAAGAGCGAGGCTCTCTCCAAGCTGCTGAAGAAGAAGGGCATCGAGCATAACGTGCTGAACGCCAAGCAGCACGAGCGCGAAGCCGAGATCGTCGCCCAGGCCGGTAAGCAGGGTGCTGTGACCATCGCCACCAACATGGCCGGCCGTGGTACCGATATTATGCTGGGCGGCAACGTGTCCTACATGGCCAAGGCCGCTCTGCGCAAGGAGCTGAGCCGCGACCTGACCAAGGACCTGGCCCAGCTGAAAGACGAGTACGAGCACGCCAAGGCCCGCGCCAAGGCTGCCGGTACCGAGCTGCCCACCCCGCCGGAGGAGACCATCGACGCCCAGCTGGAGCACCTGATGACCGAGTGCGACGGCCACGCCGAGACCGAGGACGCCGCCGTACTGCATGCCCGCCAGCGCTTTGAGGAGCTGTGCGAGGAGTTTGAGCCGGAAATCAAGCGCGAAGCTGCTGCTGTGCGCGAGGCCGGCGGCCTGTTCATCATCGGTACCGAGCGCCACGAGAGCCGCCGTATCGACAACCAGCTGCGCGGCCGTGCCGGCCGTCAGGGCGACCCGGGCGCTTCCCGCTTCTACCTGAGCCTTGAGGACGACCTGATGCGCCTGTTTGGCGGCGACCGGGTGTCCGGCCTGATGAACACTCTGAAGATCGACGAGGACTAGAACCACACTGACCAGTTT
>OLNS01001912.1_pt1 | contig 14716 bp, 13 predicted proteins | sample 1673031 | NCBI WGS metagenome assembly OLNS01 (sample SAMEA3136748, study PRJEB25190) | human gut metagenome | biome: human gut; feature: human-associated habitat; material: faeces | place: Austria | collected 2013
CTGCCCTATGATCCTCCGGAAGATGTTTCTGTACATTTTCCATTTTTTCGATCGCTGTTCCAACTGCATCTAATAAAGCGGTACAGCCACGCACAAAGTATTCTTTTTCCGTAAGTGGTTCAATGATCTCCACTGGAAATCTGTCATGGATGATATCTACTTCATCATCGAATAAAATAGTAGTCACATTCACTTTCTTTTCCTGTGCCTTTTGTTTTGCAATCATGCCATTAAAACCACCGATCGTATCACTTTCCAAGCCACCCATTGATCCACTTCTGTCCAAAATAAAAACCAACTCAGTTAATTCTGTATTCATGTGATTTCCTCCATGTAAATTACAATCCAAATTATAAACTTAACACATCTTTTGACACTCATATCATTTTATTATACAAAAAAAGTTACCCCAGGGAAAGATATTAAAACAAAAGCATAACGCTTCAGTTCTTCCATCTTTCACCTGGAATAACCTCTTATTCATTCTGCAAATCTTTTATAACACATTCAGATGTTTTATGCAAGATTTACCATCTTTTTAATTTTACAACCACATGACGATACGGCTCTTCGCCCTCGCTGACAGTCTCTACATACTTATTACCCTGAAGTGCTGAGTGAATGATTCTTCTCTCATATGGATTCATTGGCTCAAGTGCAACTGTTCTTCTTGTTCTCTTTACCTTGCTTGCAATGTTCTTTGCAAGATTCTCAAGAGTCTCTTTTCTTCTTCTTCTATAATCCTCTGTGTCAAGTTTTACACGAACGTATCCATCCTGCATCTTGTTAGCTACACGATTGGTAAGATACTGAAGAGAATCCAGTGTCTGTCCTCTCTTACCGATCAGGATACCCATGTTCTTACCTTCCATAGTGATGCTCAGTGCACCTTCCTCATCAACTGTAGAAGTAACCTTTACCTCTTCCATATTCATGGCATTCAGAACATCTTCTACAAATTTCTCACAAGCTTCAATTGTAGCCGGCTCAACTTTTGCAAGTTCTGTCTCTTCTCTTACTTCTTTTTTCGGAGCTTTTTTGAAATCTTTCTCTTTCTTATGCTCTTTCTTAAATTCATTCTTAGTCTCAGTTTTTACTGGTTCTTTTTTCTCAGCATGCTCTGTCTTCTCAACTTTTGCTGCCTTCTCGACCTTTACAGGTTTCTCTTCTTTTTTCTCAGCTTTTACTTCGACTACAGGCTCTTCTTTTCTGCGGGCTTTGATAACGGCCTGTTTTCTACCGAATCCAAGGAAACCATCGCTTCCTTTTTCGATAACTTCATAATCAAGACGATCACTTGTTACTTCTAACTGAACTAACGCTTCTGTAATCGCATCATCAAGATTCTTTGCTGTTACAGTAATGTAATCCATGAATATATGCCCCCTTACTTATTCTCATTAAAATTCTTAACCATGTTGGCTTTTGAAGCAAGACTTCCCGGTTTCGCATTTGCTCTTGCTTTTTCGAGTTTTTCTTCTCTTTCTTTATCAGACATAGAAGAACTCTGTGTTGCAGAAGATTTGATGCTCTTTGTATTTGTCTGAGCCATAGCGTTGATCTTCTCTGCTTTTTCGCCACGTTTTTCTTTCTTCTTCTGCGCTTTTTCTTTATTCTTCTCGATCATGTCATCCACTGATATCTTACTGAGATGTTTGTTGATAAATACCTGCTGAACCATACGTACGATTGCACTGACGATCCAGTAGATACCGATACCAGTCGGTAATGTAAATACCATAACCAGTGAGAACAGAGGCATTGTCATATTCATAGTTCTCATTGTTGCTGCTGTCGGGTCATCTTTATCTGCCGGTCTGTTAGAACCATTTACTGCCATAGACAGTTTCATATTCAGATACTGTGTAAATGCAGATAATACCGGAAGTAAAATTGCTGTGATAACCAGCGCTGCCGCTGAATATCCCATTGTCTCTCCGCTTTTTGCCATGCTAAGCATGTTACCCGGAGTGATTGTCATATCCGGAATTGTGAGAAACTTATTTGCCTGAGCTGTAATATTTGGTACGTAATCAGAAATACTGTAAATGACCGGATACAATGCGAACAAAAACGGCATCTGGATCAGTAACGGAAGGCATCCTCCCATCATGGATACGCCATACTTGTCATACACCTGCTGTATCTCTTCCTGCTGTTTCAGCATTGAAGCCTGATCTTTTTTGTTCTTGTACTTTTTCTGGATAGCCATGACTTCCGGCTGTACAACGGCCTGCATCTTAGATGATCTCTGCTGATTAATTGTCATCGGCAGCATCAGGGTATATACAAGAATCGTATACAGGATAATAGATATACCAACCAGACCGGTGTCACTTGGAAGTGCGCCATCTAACATCGTATAGATAAAATTCATGACTTTACCTAATACCCAGCAGATCTGTCCGACAATCGGCCAATTTGCTGCACTTAGTAAACTTCCTACCATCTCTTTTTCCTCCATCGGATTTTGTAATTCTTTTTAAGGAACAGGGTCATATCCTCCTTTTGAAAAAGGATTGCAACGCAAGATTCTCCAGGCAGCAAGAAGGCCTCCCTTAAAGGCCCCGTACTTTTCAATTGCTTCTATCGCATATCTGGAACAGGTCGGATAATACTTACAGGAAGAATATCCCTTTGCTCCTGATAAATACTTTTGATAGAATCTGATGATACCAAGCAGAATCTTTTTCATCACGCAATTACCCCTTATATATATTATGAAGACGTGCCAGGTGGATCAGTGCGCTCTCTATGTCGCGGTAATTCTTACCCTTAGCTGCACCTCTTGCGATAACTACGATATCGCGCCCACTGCTGAACATGTCTTCTTGTAGCCGGTAACTCTCTCGGATCAACCTAGTTAATCGGTGTCTTACGATACTGTTTCCCACTTTTTTACTTACAGATATTCCCAATCGATTACCTTCCGTCTGATTCTCCAGTACATACATGACAAGATACTTGTTCGCATAAGAACTTCCTTTTTTATATACATGTTGAAAATCCTTATGTTTTTTCAATGATTCGGAATATTTCATGCTTTAATCTCCTATTTTTTGAAAGAAGAAAAGGCCACATATATGCGGCCTACGCTGATAATTTTTTTCTTCCTTTTGCTCTTCTTGCTGCAAGTACTTTTCTTCCGCCTGCAGTACTCATTCTTGATCTGAAACCATGTACTTTAGATCTTTGTCTCTTTTTTGGCTGGAATGTCATTTTCATAGATATCCACCTCCTTATATTTTTCCAAGGGTTACCCCATATTTTTTCTTAAGACATCAGCTTTGATTATATAAAAAAAATCTTGATACGTCAAGCATTACCGATGATTTTCTTTACTTTTTAATTGCTTAAATACATATTTTGATGTAAAATAGATAAAGAGTAGACTTGGGAAGTAGGAGTTTGTTTAAAATGAACGAAGTGAAAGAAAAATGGCCTGAGATCATCGAACATTTACGAGTGGAACACGAGCTGCTGAATGTATCCTTTAATACGTGGATAAAGCCGCTGAAAGTTTACGATGTCATTGATGACACTGCTTATATTCTTGTGAACAAGGATTCCAGTGTTGAATACATCGATAAGAAGTACCGTCTCCCACTCATGGTATGTATTGCTGAGATTACAGGCAAAGAGTACGAGATACAGTTTGTATCGGAAGATGACGATAAACTGAATGAAATTCATAATGCATCTATTGATAACGGTCAAAAGAAAAAGACGAAGTCCTTAGCAGAGAAAGCAGGGCTGAATCCAAAATATACTTTTGATACTTTTGTTGTAGGCGGAAATAACAACTTCGCTCATGCAGCTTCACTGGCCGTTGCCGAATCTCCCGGTGAAGTGTACAACCCTCTCTTTTTATATGGAGGTGTTGGACTTGGAAAAACCCATTTGATGCATTCCATTGCACACTTCATTTTGGACAAGAATCCGAAGAAAAAAGTATTATATGTAACCAGTGAGACGTTCACTAACGAACTGATTGATGCCCTGAGGAATGGTAAAACAGCCGGTAATGAATCTGCCATGCTGAACTTTCGTGATAAATACAGGAACATTGATGTTCTGTTGATTGACGATATCCAGTTTATAATAGGTAAAGAAAGTACTCAGGAAGAGTTCTTCCATACTTTCAATCACCTTCATACACTTGGAAAACAGATCATAATCTCCAGTGATAAACCTCCGAAAGATATCGAGACACTGGAATCCAGACTCCGCACACGTTTTGAGTGGGGTCTCATTGCTGATATCTCATCTCCGGATTATGAAACACGTATGGCAATTCTCCAGAAGAAGATCGAACTGGATCATCTGGAAAAATATAACATTAAGAATGATGTACTGGACTATATTGCAGCCAACGTCAAATCTAACATCCGTGAGCTGGAAGGTTCTCTGAATAAACTCATTGCCCTCTATAAGCTCAACAACAATAATAATCCGATTGATATTGCTCTTGCAGCAGAAGCATTAAAAGATATTATTTCTTCTGATAATAGAAGAGAAGTTACTCCGGAACTGATACTTGATATCGTTGCGGATCATTTTGGTATCACCGTTGCTGACCTTAAAAGCAAAAAACGTGATTCGGAGATTGCCGTTCCACGTCAGATCTGTATGTATCTGATGCGTACCATGACTGATACTGCCCTGAAAGGAATTGGTGCAGTTCTTGGAGGTAAAGACCACTCTACTGTCAAATATGGAGTAGAAAAGATCGCCAAGGATATCGAATCAGATGAGATGATGGCGAATACAATCAATATAATAAAGAAGAAAATCAACCCGGCTTAGGATTTTCCATATAGTTATCCACAATTTATCCACATTATCCACATTTTTGGATACTTGTGTGGATATTATGTGGACAGTGCGTGGAAAATCCTCCGATTTATTTGGATATGGTGTGGAGAAGTGATTTTTTGTCCATTTTTCCAAAAAGCAACAAAAATGTTTTCCAAAGCAGTTCCACACATTTTCCAGTTTAATTTCACAGACTTATCAAAGCGCGAAACGCCTGAGTTTACTGGGCGCGCAGGGGTTTTCCTCTTATCCACAGCCCCTAAGGCGAATAAGGCGGAAAAAATTTATTTATTTCTATATATGCGTAACGTGGGAAAGGAGTTTTACACATATGAAAATCGTATGTAACAAATCAGACCTTGTAAAAGGAGTTAATATTGTTTCTAAAGCTGTTCCTGGAAAAACAACAATGCCAATATTAGAATGTATCTTAATTGATGCCACTACTGACATTATTAAGTTGACTGCCAACGATATGGAACTTGGCATCCAGACAGAAATTGCAGGTGAAATCATTGATCGTGGTATGATTGCCATTGATGCAAAGATTTTTTCTGAAATTGTTAGAAAACTTCCGGATAATGAAGTTTCTATAGAAACTGATGACAGACTTCAGACAACTATTGTGTGTGAAAAATCAAAATTTGATATTTCCGGAAAACCTGGCAATGAATTTGCTTATCTTCCAATTATTGAGAAAGATGATTCCATAGCAATTTCACAGTTTACTTTGAAAGAAGTAATTCGCCAAACTATCTTTTCTATTGCTGATACAGAAAGCAACAAATTAATGACCGGAGAATTATTTGAAATAAAAGATAATGTTTTAAGAGTTGCATCTTTGGATGGACATCGAATTTCTATCCGTAAAATTGAATTGAAAAATCCAGTAAGTGATTATAAGATGGTTGTACCTGGTAAAACTTTAATTGAAATTAGTAAAATTTTATCCGGAGAAGCTGAGAGTATGGTCGAAATTTCTTATACAAATAACCATATTGTGTTTGAATTTGACAATACAATCGTTGTTTCCAGACTTATTGAAGGCGATTATTTTAAAATTGATCAGATGCTGTCCAATGATTACGATACAAAAGTAAGAATTAACAAAAAAGAATTCTTAAATTGTATCGACCGCGCAACACTTCTCATCAAAGAAGGAGATAAAAAACCGATCATCATTGACATCCAGGATGAAATGATGGAGTTAAAAATCAAATCTCAGATTGGATCCATGAATGAAGAGATTATGATTTCCAAGGATGGAAAAGATCTTCTGATCGGATTCAATCCGAAATTCCTGATTGATGCACTGCGTGTTATTGATGATGAAGAGGTTACACTTTATCTGATGAATGCAAAAGCACCTTGCTTCATCAAGGATGAGACAGAAAGCTATATTTATCTTATCCTTCCTGTAAACTTTAATGCAAATGTATAATGAGTGCATAATTATACAAAAAACACTAATATTATTCATAAAAATGCATGAATAATTATACATTTATTCATTTTTTGTAAATATAAAGGAGCGACTATGGAAACAATCAAATTGCGTGATGAATTTATAAAGCTTGGGCAGGCATTAAAAGCAGCCGGTCTTGTTGAATCGGGCGTTGAGGCAAAAGAAGTCATCCAGGACGGACAGGTGTCTGTAAATGGAGAAATTGATACTCGCCGTGGAAGAAAATTATACGGTGGGGATGTTGTATCATTTGGCGGAGAAGAAATCAAAATTGAAGATTAAATCTTTGAAACTGAAAAATTTTAGAAACTACGAACTTTTGAATCTGGAATTTGATGGCAGCACCAACATTTTCTACGGGGATAATGCCCAGGGAAAGACGAATATTCTGGAGGCTGTCTATCTGTCCGGGACGACGAAGTCCCACAGAGGAAGCAAAGACCGAGATATGATCCGGTTCGGGGCAGAGGAATCACACATTGAGGTGATTGTTGAAAAACGCGGGATTCAGGATCAGATTGACATGCATCTGAAGAAGAACCGGCCGAAAGGTGTTGCTATTAATAAGATTCCGATACGCAAAGCCGGAGAATTATTTGGCATTGTAAATCTCGTATTTTTTTCACCGGAAGATCTGAACATTATAAAAAATGGTCCGGCGGGAAGAAGAAAGTTCATAGATTTAGAGCTGTCACAGCTTGATAAAGTATATTTTAATCATTTATCCAATTACAGTCGGATCGTAAATCAGAGAAATCATTTACTAAAAGACAGTGCATACCGGCAAGATGCAATGGAGACTCTGGACATCTGGGATCTCCAGCTTGTTCAGTATGGCAATGCAATCATTGCGAGGAGGAAACAATTTGTTGACGAAATGAACGAAATTGTTTCCGGAATACATAAGAAACTGACTGGCGGTAAGGAAGAAATCCGTCTGATTTACGAACCGAGTACGAAAAACATGTCTCTTGAGCAGGCTCTTGAGATGAACAGACAGCGAGATATCAGGATGAAGAGTACTTCGGTAGGGCCCCATCGAGACGACGTCTGTTTTATGGTCGGGAATCTGGACATCCGGAGATTCGGATCCCAGGGACAGCAAAGGACCGCAGCATTGTCATTGAAACTGGCAGAAATCGAGCTGGTGAAAAGAGTGATCGGAGACACACCGGTTCTGTTACTTGACGATGTGTTGTCTGAACTTGACAAACACAGGCAAAACTATTTATTAGACAGTATTCATGATATACAGACACTCATTACCTGTACAGGAGTGGATGAATTTGTAAATCATAGATTTGAAGTCAATAAAGTATTTCATGTCCAGAGCGGACAAGTGATAAAGGAAAACTAGGAGGATTAGCATGGCTACAGAAAAGGTACAGCACGAATATGGCGCAGACGAAATTCAGATACTGGAAGGACTGGAAGCTGTAAGAAAGCGTCCGGGAATGTATATTGGAAGTACCTCATCAAGAGGTCTTCATCATCTGGTATATGAGATTGTTGATAATGCGGTTGATGAGGCGTTGGCAGGATTCTGTGATACCATTCACGTAACAATCAATCCGGATAATTCCGTTACTGTCACAGATAATGGACGTGGAATTCCGGTCGGAATCAACCATAAATCAGGACTTCCGGCAGTTGAAGTCGTATTTACGGTGCTTCATGCCGGAGGAAAATTCGGTGGTGGAGGATACAAGGTATCCGGAGGACTTCATGGAGTAGGTGCATCTGTTGTAAATGCGCTTTCTGTCTGGCTGGAAGTTGAAATCTGTCACGAAGGAAAAGTATACAGACAGCGCTATGAGCGAGGAAAAGTTGCAAAGAAGCTGGAAGTCATCGGAGAATGTGAGCCGGGAAAGACAGGAACAAAGGTCACATTCCTGCCGGATGGAGAGATTTTTGAGACAACAATCTTTGATTACAGCATTTTACAGCAGAGATTCCGTGAGATGGCATTTTTGACAAAGGGACTGAAGATCGTTCTTCGCGATGAAAGACCACAGGAGCCGATTGAGAAGACTTTCCACTACGAAGGTGGAATCAAAGAATTTGTTGAGTATCTGAACCGCAGTACGACTCCGCTTTACGAGCAGATCATTTACTGTGAGGGAATCGTCAACAATGTATCTGTTGAAGTTGCAATGCAGCACAATGATTCCTACAATGAGAATAGCTACGGATTTGTAAATAATATTACGACTCCGGAAGGCGGAACTCATATTGTCGGATTTAGAAATGCGTTAACAAAGACATTTAATGATTACGCAAGAAAGAATAAACTTTTAAAAGATAATGAGCCGAACCTGACAGGTGAGGATATCCGTGAGGGACTGACTGCAATTATCAGTGTCAAGATCGAGGATCCTCAATTCGAAGGTCAGACAAAGCAGAAACTTGGAAACAGTGAGGCAAGAGGAGCAGTTGATAATGTTGTCAGTGAACAGCTTCAGATTTTCCTGGAACAGAATCCTCAGGTCGCTAAAGTAACAGTTGAGAAGTCTGTGATGGCACAGCGTGCGAGAGAGGCTGCAAGAAAAGCGAGAGATCTGACAAGAAGGAAATCAGCCCTTGATGGTATGTCACTTCCTGGTAAGCTTGCAGACTGTTCTGACAAGAATCCGGAAAAATGCGAAATCTACATCGTAGAGGGAGACTCCGCCGGTGGTTCCGCAAAGACAGCCAGAGACCGTGCAACACAGGCCATCCTTCCACTTCGTGGTAAGATCCTCAATGTTGAGAAGGCAAGACTGGATCGAATTTATGGAAATGCGGAGATCAAAGCCATGATCACGGCATTTGGAACCGGAATCCATGAAGACTTTGATATCAGCAAATTACGTTATCACAAGATCATCATCATGACCGATGCCGACGTGGATGGAGCACATATCAGTACACTGCTTCTGACATTTATGTACAGATTTATGCCAGATCTGATCAAAGAAGGATACGTGTATCTGGCACAGCCGCCACTTTATAAGCTCGAAAGAAATAAAAAAGTTTGGTATGCATACAGCGACGAAGAACTTGACAGCATTTTGCAGGAAGTTGGGCGTGATAACAATAATAAAATTCAGCGTTACAAAGGTCTTGGAGAGATGGATGCAGAGCAGCTTTGGGATACCACTATGGATCCGGAGCACCGCGTACTCCTTCGTGTCACAATGGATGATGAGACAGCAAGCGAGCTGGATCTCACATTTACAACACTGATGGGAGATAAGGTAGAGCCAAGACGTGAGTTCATCGAAGAAAATGCACAGTATGTACAGAATCTTGACATTTAAACCTGACATTTAAATATCAGCGAAATATTTTCGCTTTGCAGAAAGGAAAATAGATAAATGGAAGACAATATTTTTGATAAAGTCCATGAGGTCGACCTAAAGAAAACGATGGAGACCTCCTATATCGATTATGCCATGAGTGTTATTGCTTCCCGTGCGCTTCCAGATGTAAGAGACGGATTGAAACCTGTACAGAGAAGAATTCTTTACTCCATGATCGAGCTGAACAATGGACCGGATAAACCGCACAGAAAATCAGCCCGTATCGTCGGTGATACAATGGGTAAATATCATCCGCACGGTGACAGTTCTATTTACGGAGCATTGGTTAATATGGCTCAGGAATGGTCTACCAGATATCCGCTCGTTGACGGGCATGGAAACTTCGGCTCTGTGGACGGTGACGGAGCAGCGGCTATGCGTTACACAGAGGCAAGATTGAGTAAGATTTCCATGGAACTGACTGCTGATATCAACAAAGATACGGTAGACTTCATGCCAAACTTCGATGAGACGGAGAAAGAGCCGGTTGTACTTCCGGCAAGATTCCCGAACCTTCTGGTGAACGGTACATCCGGTATCGCCGTAGGTATGGCAACGAATATCCCGCCGCACAATCTTCGTGAGGTCATTGACGCAGTAGTCAGAATTATCGATAACAAGATTGCAGATAAAGACGAGACAACAATGGAAGAAATCCTTGAGATTATCAAGGGACCAGACTTCCCGACCGGTGGAGAGATTCTTGGTACAAGAGGAATCGAGGAAGCATATCGAACAGGACGCGGTAAGATTCGTGTACGTGCCGTAACGAACATTGAGACGATGCCGAATGGCAAGAGCCGCATCATTGTTACAGAGCTTCCGTACATGGTCAATAAGGCCCGTCTGATTGAAAAGATCGCAGAGCTGGTACGTGACAAGAAGGTGGATGGAATCACAGACTTAAGTGATCAGTCCAGCCGTGAAGGTATGCGTATTGTCATTGAACTTCGTAAAGATGTCAATGCAAATGTATTGCTGAACCAGCTTTACAAACATACACAGCTTCAGGATACATTTGGCGTAATCATGCTGGCACTGGTCGGCAAACAGCCAAAAGTCATGAATATTTTAGAGCTTCTTGGATATTACCTGAAGCATCAGGAAGATGTTGTGACACGTCGTACAAAGTACGAACTGAACAAAGCAAAAGAAAGAGCGCATATATTAAAAGGATTATTGATCGCTCTTGATAATATTGACGAAGTTATCCGGATCATCCGTGGTTCCAGTACGGTACAGGCTGCCAAAGCAGAACTCATGGAGAAGTTCGAACTGGATGATGTTCAGGCTCAGGCTATCGTAGATATGCGTCTGCGTGCTCTGACAGGATTGGAAAGAGAGAAGCTTGAGAAAGAATATGCAGAACTTATGGCTCAGATTGAGAGACTGGAGGCAATTCTGGCAGACGAAAAATTACTTCTTGGAGTGATCCGTGAAGAAATACTTGTCATCAAGGACAAATATGGCGATGACAGAAGAACATCCATTGGATTTGACGAGTATGACATTTCCATGGAGGATCTGATCCCGAAGGAGAATATTGTAATTACCATGACAAAGCTTGGTTACATCAAGCGTATGTCTGATGATACATTTAAGGCACAGAATCGTGGCGGTAAGGGAATTAAAGGTATGCAGACTCTGGATGAAGACTATGTGGAAGAGCTTTTCATGACGAATACGCACCACTACATTATGTTCTTTACGAATACCGGACGTGTCTACAGACTGAAAGGATACGAGATTCCGGAGGCAAGCCGTACATCAAGAGGAACTGCGATCATCAATCTGCTCCAGTTAATGCCGGGCGAGAAGATTACCGCAGTAATCCCGATTGATTACTACCGCGACCAGGATTATCTGATCATGGCAACGAAGAAAGGTCTTGTGAAGAAGACATCACTTCGCGAGTACATGAATGTAAGAAAGACAGGACTTGCCGCAATTACACTGCGTGATGAGGATGAACTGATCGAAGTAAAATTCACAGACAACAATCAGGAAATCATCCTTGCAACAAAGTATGGTCAGTGTATCCGCTTTAATGAGACCGATGTAAGAGCAACAGGACGTAACTCCATGGGAGTACGCGGAATCAATCTTGCAGACCGCGACGAAGTGATTGGAATGCAGCTTGTGACCCAGGGACATGACCTTTTGATCGTATCTGAAAAAGGTATGGGTAAACGTACAGACATCAATGAATTTACAGCACAGAACCGTGGCGGCAAAGGAGTGAAGTGTTACAAGATCACTGAAAAGACAGGAAATGTCATCGGAATCAAGGCAGTTGACGAAGACGATGAGATTATGATCATAAACACAGACGGAATCATCATCCGTATGCTGTGTTCCGGAATCTCCGTACTCGGAAGAATCACATCCGGCGTCAAACTCATCAACCTGAAAGATAAAGAGACCGTAGCAAGTATCGCAAAAGTCAGAGACGAAGAAAAAGAAGAAGCCAAAAAGAAAGAAATCTTCGGCGAAGACGGGGTTGAAGTAGACCAGCTCGACGTAGAATCACTGGCATTAGACAGTGACGAAGAATAAAAATAATTCTATCTGAGAAAAGAAAACTTAATAACACCATAAAAAAATCTGTAGCTGCAGGACATGAAAATCCGAGGCTGCAGATTTTTTTGTCTTGTATATCACTAAGGGACAGGGTAAAATGAAAAAAGGGACAAGGCAATTAAAAGGAGGTCATTATGCGTTCAGTCGATGTAAGTATAGTTACAAAAAATATTAAAGAAATGTGTATTCAGGCGAATCATTTTTTGTCTGAGGATATGGATATAGCGATGAAAAATGCGGTGGAGACGGAGAAAGCACCGCTTGGCAAGCAGATTCTGACACAGCTTCAGGAGAACTTAAAGATTGCGGGAGAGGATATGATCCCAATCTGTCAGGATACCGGTATGGCGGTCGTGTTCATAGAAGTTGGCCAGGAGGTACACTTTGAAGGTGGAAGTCTTACGGATGCCATCAATGAAGGTGTGCGCCAGGGATATGTGGAAGGATATCTTAGAAAGTCTGTTGTAGGTGACCCGATCATCCGTGAGAATACGAAAGATAACACGCCGGCAGTTATTCACTATAACATTGTGCCGGGGGATAAAGTAAAGATTAAAGTTGCTCCAAAAGGATTCGGAAGTGAGAATATGAGCCGTGTCTTTATGCTGAAGCCTGCAGATGGGATTGAAGGTGTGAAGAATGCAATTCTGACAGCTGTTCAGGATGCAGGACCGAATGCCTGTCCGCCGATGGTAGTCGGTGTAGGAATTGGTGGTACATTTGAAAAATGTGCTCTTATGGCGAAGGATGCCCTGACACGTGAAGTTGGCACACACTCAGACATTCAGTGGGTCAAGGATCTGGAAGAGGAGATGCTTGAGACAATCAACAAGCTTGGCATCGGACCTGGAGGTCTTGGAGGAACAACAACGGCTCTTGCGGTAAATGTTAATACATATCCGACTCACATTGCCGGACTTCCGGTAGGAATCAATATTTGCTGTCACGTCAACAGACACATCGTGAGGGAGGTATAGTCATGGAGAAGCATATAAAAGCACCAATCAGCAAAGAAGTATCCCGTAAGCTCAGAGCAGGAGATTATGTATACATTACAGGAACTATCTATACGGCGAGAGATGCCGCTCACAAGAGAATGGATGATGCGCTTAAAAATGGAGAAAATCTTCCGGTAGACATGGCTGGACAGACGATTTATTACATGGGACCATCCCCGGCGAGAGAAGGACGTCCGATTGGTTCCGCAGGTCCGACAACTGCGAGCCGTATGGACCGCTACGCGCCGAAGCTTCTGGATCTTGGCCTCACAGCCATGATTGGAAAAGGTAAGAGAAGTAAGGAAGTACTGGATGCTGTCAAAAGAAACGGAAGTGTTTACTTTGCGGCAGTAGGAGGAGCAGGAGCGCTTCTTTCAAAATGTATTAAGACTTCTGAGGTCGTAGCTTACGATGATCTTGGAACAGAAGCTATCCGCAAGCTTTATGTGGAAGATTTCCCGGTGATCGTAGTCGCTGATTGCGAGGGCGGTTATCTGTACGAAAGTGCCATAAAGGAGTACAAGAAGATATGAAACGAATCATAATGATGGTTCTTCGGAACATTTTACTTGTCCCGTGGATGTGGGCGAAATTATGCTATCATGCGTCTCACGTAGACAAATACACAGAAGAAGAACATTACCGGATGCTCCAGTTCATCACACATCGCGCCAATAAGGGTGGAAATGTGACCATAGATGCCCACGGGCTTGAGAATATCCCTAAAGAGAACGGATTTATGTTCTTCCCGAATCATCAGGGACTTTATGATGTACTGTCATTGGTAGATGTCTGCCCGAAGCCATTTTCCGTAGTTGCTAAAAAAGAAGTGGAAAATGTGCCATTTTTAAAACAAGTTTTCAAATGTATGAAAGCATATATGATGGATCGTAACGATATCCGTCAGTCACTGCAGGTCATTGTAAATGTGACAAATGAGGTAAAGAACGGAAGAAATTATCTTATTTTCCCGGAAGGAACAAGATCTAAGATGGGAAATGAGATGCTGGAGTTCAAAGGCGGAAGCTTTAAAGCAGCCACAAAAGCAAAATGCCCGATCGTGCCGGTTGCACTGATCGATTCTTTCAAGCCATTTGACACTAACAGCATCGCACCGGTCACAGTGCAGGTACATTTCTTAAAACCATTGTACTATGATGATTATAAAGACATGAAGACGAATGATATCGCGGAACTTGTAAGAAGTCAGATCCAGAAAACGATCCAAGAAGCAACGAACGTGAATAAAACAGATGTTTCTATTTAGATTTCTTTTTCCAGGGAAGGAAAGTTCGTTATAATAAGATGGATAAATACGGATATGTTGATAACTTATGTAAAAAATGGAACAAATGTGGATAACTCATCCGAGAGTGCAGATAGAATCTCATTTGAAAACAATTCTTTCTATTGCAGCAATTGTGGTTGTGCTTATCGTACTTCGCAGAAGAAAAAATTCATAAAGTAAATGATTGAGGGGGCTGTGAAAAAAGAATAGTCCCCCAAAAAAGAAAGAC
>OLNS01001916.1_pt1 | contig 14705 bp, 13 predicted proteins | sample 1673031 | NCBI WGS metagenome assembly OLNS01 (sample SAMEA3136748, study PRJEB25190) | human gut metagenome | biome: human gut; feature: human-associated habitat; material: faeces | place: Austria | collected 2013
CCGTTGCTATCTGCCATGGTGCTACCGGTAAAGGAAATGACCAGATCCGTTTCGAGCTTGGCATCAAGGCTCTCGCTCCGGACATCAAGATCATTGCTCCATGGCGTATGACAGATCTGTGGACCATGCAGTCCCGTGAAGATGAGATCGAGTTCTGTAAAGCTCACGGCATCACTCTTCCGTTCGATGCAAGCCACAGCTACAGCCGTGACAGAAACCTCTGGCACATCAGCCACGAGGGACTGGAACTTGAGGATCCTTCCCAGGCTCCGAACTACGATGACATGCTTGTATTAAGCGTAACACCGGAGAAAGCTCCTGATAAAGAAACAGAAGTTACCATGACATTTGAGCAGGGTGTTCCGAAAACTCTCAACGGAAAGGCAATGAAAGTTTCCGAGATCATCACTGAGCTGAACAAACTTGGCGGCGAGAACGGTATCGGTATCGTTGATATCGTTGAGAACCGTGTTGTTGGTATGAAATCCCGTGGTGTTTATGAAACTCCTGGTGGAACAATCCTGATGGAAGCTCACAAACAGCTTGAAGAACTGGTTATCGACCGTGCTACCATGGAAGTTAAGAAAGATCTTGGCAACAAACTCGCTCAGGTTGTATACGAAGGAAAATGGTTCACACCACTTTGTGAAGCTCTTCGTGCTTTCGTAAAATCTACCCAGAAATATGTTACAGGTGAAGTTAAATTCAGACTTTACAAAGGAAATATCATTAAAGCCGGAACTACTTCTCCATACTCACTTTACAATGAATCTCTGGCAAGCTTCACAACCGGTGATATGTACGATCATCATGATGCAAGCGGATTCATCACTCTGTTCGGACTTCCGCTGAAGGTTCGTGCGATGAAGAATCTTGAGGTAAACAATAAATAATTGTATATCCCAATACTGACAGATTTAAAGGACGTTGATATGAAATTATCAGCGTCCTTTTTCTGAGCAAGCCAACGCTTAAAAGGTTCCGCTTTTGGCGAGGGGTTTCACTCCAACAGGCTCGTCAGGCATAAAATATCATTTTTATAATTATGCTATAGTAGTTATCAGCCATTTATGATTCATATAAAGGCATATCCACCCCGTATTCTCTATCAATCCCCATACAGATCTGCTCAAATATCTGATTTGGCAGATATACACCTTACTTTCCGCTTTCAGGCAGCTCTCCCAGTGATAGTTTCCCCGGCACAACGCAGTTCCAAGACCGGGAGACGCGCGCAAAGTGAGATCATATTTCAGGCGATATTCCCCTGGTTTTATTTCGGGAAGTTCCTTACAAAATTGCAGATCTGGCATGAATTTCATTCCCATTTCTTCTGCTTTCTATCATTATATGATACCACAGGCACAGTCGTTCTTATTCTGTCAGTTCTTGCTCTTTAATCTTCAACCAGTCCTCTTTCCACTACATTTTCCACGGCATCCATCTGTTCCAGGATTTCTTCACGGCGTTCATCCAAAAGTAAACCTTTGTTGTATTTGTAATACATCGCACAGTCATTTTCCCGCAGGAACGCAATGCTGTACACATTACTGTTGAGTTCCGTGACAAATACTGCCATTTCCTGGCTCTCGCCGAAAGCAGATTCCAGGAATTCAAAGCAGTGATTCAGCGTTTCCAGTGTCTTATCTGCCATTTGCTCTCTCTGCTCTTCTTCGCTGTCAAATGTGGCCTTTACAGACTCAAATTCCGGAGCTTTCTGGTATCCTTCCAATTTGCATAAAATACGCTCCATACGGTGCATTTCCGCCTTTGTAAGCTGTCCGGCGGCCTTCTTCTGTTCAACTTCCCGCCTAAGAGACTGAATTTTCGCAGCAAGGACCTCTCCCGGAACTGCACCTTCCTTTTGCAATTCCTCTTTATAAGCACACAGCTGAGCAAACAGTCCCTCCACAAATTTTTCCATCTCATATTCTTCTTTAAAAAGTTCTGCCATCTTTCCGACCAGAAGATTTACCACACTCAGCCGCTCATCAAACGACGCAAATTTCAAACGTTCTAAGGTATCTTTTTCATAATATCCTGCAAGGATCCGCTCCAGTCCATACTCCTTCTGATACTTTCGGTAAAGCTCCAGATAATTTGCAAAATCCTTCGCTGTCTTCCAGTGCTGGAGGTACTGATGCACAACCTCACGATCCACCTCTTTACCAAGCTTTTCATAAACCTGGATCAACCTTGACAAGTCTTCCCATCCTCTGGCTGTGACAAACATTTTTCCATCTACTGTATTTTCCATACGATAGAAATTCTCTTTTCGAAGTTCCAGATAAGAAAGCACTGCAGGATGGATTCCAACCTGATACGCATATTCCTTCCAGACATCAAAATCAGCTTCCACATCGATCCGCTTGATCCGGTCCAGTGTCACCACATCAAATTCCCGCACCGACTTATTATATTCCGGCGGATTCCCTGCCGCCACAATGATCCATCCCTCCGGCACACTCTGATTACCAAACATCTTGCACTGTAAAAACTGCAGCATAGTCGGCGCCAACGTCTCTGAAACACAGTTGATCTCATCGATAAACAGGATTCCCTCTTTCATGCCGCTCTGCTCTATCTTTTCATATACAGCAGCAATGATCTCACTCATCGTATACTCGGTTACCGAATACTCTTTTCCACCGTAGATCTTTGTCTGAATAAACGGAAGCCCGATCGCACTCTGTCTGGTATGGTGCGTGATCGTATACGCAACCAGTCCGATCTCACATTCCCTTGAAATCTGCTCCATGATCTGTGTTTTTCCAATTCCCGGAGGTCCCATCAAAAGGATCGGTCTCTGATGGATTGCCGGAATCTGATATTCTCCATATTCATCCTTCATCAGGTATGCCTGCACCGCATCCTTGATTTCCTGTTTTGCACGTTTAATATTCATCTATTTCTCACTCCTCTCAAATCTTCTTCATCCAGAACCAGTTTCATCGCCCACGGCGGAACTTCCTGTTCTTCTGCCCCGTCATCCATAAATACAAACGCGGTCTGGTACAGAGGCATTTTCTGCGGATAAATCCCCTGTCCATCGGTAAAATAGATCACACCCTTCAGTTCAGTGAACCGGTGCGTCGCGATCAGCTCATCAATATAGGCAAACGCCGGTCTGAAATCCGTTCCACCTTCCCCGGCAAGATCCAGCTTTTCCATATATTCCTGTAATTCTTCTTTACAGGTAATCTTCCTGTCTGACTGCACCTGGTCATCACATTGTATAATGTGGATATTGACTCTCTGAAAAAAGCTCCCTGCTTCACTTAAAATGCCATAGGTCTCCTCCAGGAATTTTTTTACCAGATCTCCTGAACAGGACATGGAAGTATCGATCACGATTGCAAAATCCTCCACTTTTTTCACTTCTTTCCATTCCTGTGGCTCGATCAGAGGCATATTTCCATAAAGGCGCAGTCCATAACTGTAAAATACATAATCAAAGCTGTCATCATCCACGGTAACCTCTTCCTTCAGTACAGCAAATTTATGCAAAAAGCTGCGGTAGTCATATCGCTGTCGGTTCTCTACCCGGACCTGATCCAGAAAATGCCCGGTATTTGATGCTGCTTCTTTCGAAAAAGTTTCCATATCGGTCTGCATTTTCTCGCTGATATCCTGCCACCTCTGGTTCATTTCGCTTTGTTTTTCATCATCTTCATCTTTTGCCCAGTACTTGTGATCATCCACGGTAAATTCCCGGGTCATGCGCTCCATCTCTCTGTCCGAAAGCTTCCATCTTACCAGTACTCCATAAATTTTTTCCGCTGTAAATACCTTGATTTCCTCTTTCAGATCCCGGTAGGTTCTCTGTCTGATCCAGGACTGGCTTTTTCGTATATTCTGGAGGTTCCAGTCGTCAATCACAGATTCTACCGCAATATCCGCCGCCAGGTTCCATACAAGCTCTTCCCGTCCATTTCTGCGAAATACATGTCGGAAAATGCAGTGCAGAACCAGATGTAGATAGGCGCGGTTTACCCCGATCCGGTTCTGCCTGTACTCACCTCCCAGCATCTGCCCGTTAAAATACATTGTCTCTCCGTCTGTAGCAAGAAGGTCTACTGAAAAATCCTGTACATAATAAAACGCCGAAAGCGCCACATCCATAAATCTCATCTTCATATACAGTTCGTTCCTCGTCAGAACCAGTATTTTATGTCCGATTTCTTCCAGACCCTGTTCTAATGACATTTCTTTCAATCTTTCCACCTTCTTTTACAATACAAACTTTTTCTTCTTTTTTGGAAAACTACGGTAACGCTCATCCATCAAAATAGCTGAAATCTCGGTCTGTCCTGCATCTGCCGCATAAGTAATCGTTTTTTCCAACGCTTGTTCATCAAAATAATGCTCTCTGCAGCAAAAAAGCAGAACCTCCTGCGGATCTCCGGCGGCGATTTCGCGTCTTTCTTTCACCGCATGGATACAGCTTTCTCCAATTCCTTCCATATGCGCCTTTACATAATTTTCATAGCGCAGCTTCGCCGCATCTTCCAGCTTCCACGGATATCGCAGACGCGTCAGAGCCACACTGAAAATTGCCTCTTCCGAATCTCTTGCTTCAGAAAGTGCAAACAGCCGGTCGTATTTTCCATAATCCAGTTCCCGCCGGTAAAAGCACTCCCTGTACTCTCCACCGGAACCATAATAATGCGTCTCCACGATCCGCGCCGGCGTATTTTCCACCGCATCTGCGTAATATTCCGGAAACAGGATCTTCGTCTCCGTTCCCTGATAACGCAGTGTTGCAATGATCTGATACCGGATCTCCGTCAGAATTTCCTTAAGACAGGACTTATTTCCATCCATAAAATCAATCTCCACCTTCTCCAGACGGCATCCGGTAAATACCCCGCTCCCCATCCGCACGATTGCATCTGTCCCATGGAAAAGTTTCAGATTCATACATCCATAAAACGCATAATTTCCAATTGACTGTACGGTAGACGGAAGATGGATCTCCCTTACCATTCCACCACAGCAGAGTTCTTCCGGCTGCGCAAAACGATCATCCTCTTCACCTGTCTCTGTCTGATAAACAGATGCATTTTTCTCTTCTTCATCTTTATGCAGTGAAAATGTATATGGAGCAATGCGGATGACAGGGATTCCCTCTATCTGCTCTGGTACTTTTATGATTCCTGAATCCTGCCAGATCCTGAGAATTTCAAGTCCGTTTTCTATTTTCTGATATTGTATCTTCATAAATTTCACTCCTGAAATTGATTCTGTCTGTTCTATCCAATTAAGGATTATAGCAAAAAAAAGCAGATTTTTCCATTATCCGCTTCACACAATATATCGAAATCTCACGAAATATATCGTTATGGACAAAATTATTTACATATCTATAGAATTCCTTTATTCTATAGTTAGATAGTCAGTATGAATATTGGAAGGAGGTTCTTATGTATGATGTCAGGCATGTATTAAGAAAAGCTGGTCTTCGTTCCACGTACTCTGGTTATAACTATCTTGCTTCAGCAGTCGCCCTCGTTCTCAAAGATCAGGAATTTTACCTGAAGAATGTAACCTCTAATCTTTACCGCGTTGTCGGTGAGCAGTATGGCGTTTCCAACATGTGTGTTGAAGCCGCCATCCGTACAATGATCAACAGTTATTGGAATCAGAATTCCAATAAAATTTTAAGCCCGCTGCTTGGTTATCCTGTATTTGACAAACCGACCGCATCCGAATTTATTTCGATGCTGGCTGATTATATCCAGGATCATTCCTCTCGTTAATTATTAGATACTGGTAGAACTTATGCATTATCGTATATCAGCATGGTATATACAGAATAACGTTAGTAGGCTGGCATTAAAAAAAGGTGCAGCCTATGAGGTTGCACCTTTTTTATCAAACCGGATTTTCATAATTGGGGACGTTTTTCCATACGCGCTGTTTTAATTGCCACAACTACTATTTGAATCCGTATCAAACTCCGGATTGATTGCATAAAAGTTCTTACTGTTCAGATTATCCTGAACGATCCTTAAACTTTCTCCAAATCTTTGGTAATGTACAATTTCCCGCTTTCTTAAAAAACGAATCGGATCACATACTTCCGGGTCTTTTACAAGCCTTAAAATGTTATCATACGTCGTCCTGGCTTTCTGTTCTGCAGCCATATCTTCATGTAAATCTGTAATTGGGTCACCCTTGGACTGAAAATAAGTTGCTGTCCACGGTGTTCCACTGGCTGCCTGCGGCCAAAGTGCAAGTGTGTGGTCCACATAATATTTATCAAAACCAGAAGCCTTAATTTCCTCCGGAGATAAATCCTTGGTAAGCTGGTAAACAATGGCACATATCATTTCCATGTGGGCAAGTTCCTCTGTGCCAATATCGGTTAAAATTCCTGTCACTTCTTTGTACGGCATGGTGTACCTCTGTGATAAATAACGCATGGACGCAGCTAATTCTCCATCCGGTCCACCGAACTGACTGATGATTACCTGGGCCATCTTCGGATTGGTCTGGGTAATTTTTACGGGATATTGTAAACGTTTTTCATAATTCCACATAAACTAACACCCTCCTTCCTGCCACGGCCATGGCTCATTGATCCAGTTCCATCTGTCTGAGCAGGAAGGAACAGCGGTATCTACTGTGAGTGGTCCATAATATTTTGCATATTCTTTCAACAACTGGTTCCTTTTTTTATTATATTCATAAAAAAAGTCCAGCGCTTCCTGATCACGAGGATGAGTGTCCAGATAAAGCTTTACATCATCTACCGCAAAGCTCGCATGACCAATCTGCATCAGGAGATCTTTTCTACAAGGTTTGGAATTTGGCATTTCATTCATGCGTTACATCCTCCTTTCCCCTTAAACGGAAGATCAAGCTCTTCGAATATGGTTCCTCTGTGGAATCCTTTTCCGGCTTCGTAAATGTGTCTCCAACTCTGCCATGGCACATAAGCCATTGCGATCGACATTCCATCCAACGCATCGTCCCGGTCGCTACATCCAGATCGTTCTCGGTAAACAGGTGCTGACATCGATGGATTTCTTCCATCATTGTTCGCCATACATGAATTACTATTACAGCTATTGTTATTATTGCCACATCCACAATTTGCACGTCTCATATATGGATTATTATTTCTGCAATTTTGCATTGTTTTGGCTCCCCTTTCTTATATCTGCAATATTATTGTATGGTAATTTTTTAAAAAGGGTTCTGACTTTTGCATCCGGTATAATCTGATGCCCGTTTCCGTTTCAAACAGGTCGTAACATCAATAATGCCGCCAGACCATTTCTGATCTGACGGCATCTTTCTTTAGTATTTTATGATGTAATCGGATTGCTCCATTGCTATGCAATTCCCGCAATCCTCGAACACCTCATACTCCCATAAAACGGCGTGTTCACATCATTTTATGAATTTTTACCAAGTGTAACCTTGATATCTTTCTCTGTATATTCACCATTCTTATCCGGGATCTGTACGGTAAGCGTTACCTCTTCTCCGGCTTTATAATACTGAAGCTGTTCCTGAAGAGAGCTCTTACCACTGATGGAACTTCCCTCAAAACCAGTAATAATCGATCCTTTTGTAAGACCGGCTTTCTCAGCTCCGCCACCACTCATAACTTCTTTGACATAAACACCGGTCGGCATATTGTACATCTGTGCACCTTCTTCAGATACATCGTATCCCTCGATTCCAAGATATCCTCTTTCTTCATCTGAAACCTTGCTTCTTGTCTCTTTATTCATCAGATTCTGGATAACATCACTTGCATCAGAGATCGGAATCGCAAATCCCATACCCTCTACTGCCGAGCTGTTGATCTTTGCAGAGTTGATACCGATTACCTCACCATTTGCATTCAAAAGAGCTCCACCACTGTTACCAGGGTTGATTGCTGCATCTGTCTGGATGTATTCTCCGTCAAATCCATCAATTGTTCGTCCGGTTGCACTGACGATACAGTTGTAACAGACTGTCCATAACCAAGTGCATTACCGATTGCAATTGCAGGTTCTCCAACCTTCAGGGAATCTGAATCTCCAAGTGTTGCAACCTTAATCGCATTCATTGTATCGTCTGAAATTTTATCAAGCGGAACGGCTACGACTGCAAGATCCCTTGCGGAGTCTGTTCCTTTAATCTGCGCTTCCACGCTGTTACCATCATTAAATGTAACAGTAAGTGTATCGCTTCCTTCTACAACATGGTTATTGGTAACAACCAGGAGTTCTGAATCATTCTGGCTGATGATGATACCGGATCCGGCGCTTTCACTCTCCTGCTGGCTGATTCCTCCGAAGAAATTCTGTACTTCCTGTACGCTCATATTGGTAATAGAAACAATTGACGGAAGTGTATTCTCAACAATATCTGATACATCAGAAGTTACTGTACTGGTAGATGTTGTAAGCTTTGCGTTCGATACAGTCTTTGTTGTGCCTACGGTACTCTTTGTATTCTTTCCAAGCAGCTTACCAGTCAGATAACTGGTTCCCTGCATCGTCACACCGCCAACTGCCCCGAATAATACTGCAGCACCTACAACAAGTGCGACTTTCTTTGCGTAACCTTTTTTCGGTTTTGGAGCTTTCGGATTCTGCTGCGGTCCTGCTCCGAATCCCTGCTGATTGTCTGCTCCTCTATTTTCATCTGAATCTGGTCTGTAGTAATTGTACTGATTGTCCATCATTCAAGACTCCTTTCTTTTCCTTTTCTATAGTTAAGAGTTTAGCCCATAATTGTGATGAAAGTGTGATAAAATATGAAAAAAAAGATGAACGGCACATTTTTATGTCGTTCATCTCGTTTATTCAACAGTAAATTCCGCTGGAACTTCCTGCATCACTTTATTCAACCGTTACAGATTTCGCCAGATTACGCGGCTTATCTACATCCAGTCCTTTTGCAACAGATACATAATATCCCATCAGCTGCAGCGGAATCACTGCAAGCGATGCCTCAAAATGCTCATCTGTCTTTGGAATGTAAACTACAAAATCAGCGGTATCTTCGATACTGTAATTGCCATAAGTTGTAAGTCCCATCAGATATGCACCACGGCTCTTGCACTCTACCATGTTGCTGATCGTCTTTTCATATAATTCCGGCTGTGTCAGCACACCGATCACAAGCGTTCCATCCTCTATCAGAGAAATGGTTCCGTGCTTGAGTTCTCCCGCTGCATATGCCTCTGAATGAACGTAACTGATCTCTTTCATCTTCAGGCTGCCTTCCATACAGATTGCATAATCAATTCCACGTCCGACAAAAAATGCATCCTTTGCGTTTGCCTGCTTTGCTGCAAACCACTGGATTCTTTCTTTATCTTCAATAATCTTTTCAATCTTCTCCGGGATTGCCTGTAATTCGGCAATATAATTTTCATACTGCTCTTCAGTGATTGTATTTTTTACTTTGGCAAACTGAATTGCAAGGATGTAAGAAGCCATCAGCTGTGTACTGTACGCTTTCGTTGTTGCCACAGAGATCTCCGGTCCTGCAAGAGTATAGAATACCTTATCCGCTTCTCTTGCAATAGAAGATCCAACTACATTGACAATTCCAAGTGTACGGATTCCCTGCGCTTTTGTCTCACGGAGCGCTGCAAGACTGTCTGCAGTCTCTCCTGACTGGCTGATAATGATCACCAGACCATTTGGATCCAGAATTGGCTTACGGTAACGGAATTCAGAAGCCAGCTCCACACGAACAGGAATCTTCACCAGATCCTCGATCACATACTGTGCCACCATACCTACATGGTAAGCAGAACCACATGCTACAATGTAAATCTGGCTTGTTCTCCGGATATCCTCTTCCGCTAATCCGATATCAGTCAGATCAATCTTTCCGTCTTTTAATACAGAATTCAGAGTATCCTTAACCGCTCTTGGCTGCTCATGGATCTCTTTCATCATAAAATGCTCATAACCGGCTTTTTCAGCTGCTTCCGCATCCCAGTCAACAGTTTTCATTTTTTTCTGAATCTCTTCTCCGTCCAGATTGTAGAAGGTAATTTCCTCTTTGCTGACCTTTGCCATCTCCAGGTTGCCAATATAGTATACATTTCTTGTATATTTCAAAATAGCCGGCACATCTGATGCAATAAAACTCTCTCCATCTCCTACGCCAAGAATCATCGGACTGTCTTTTCTTGCCACATAAATTTCTTCCGGATAATCCTTGAACATCACAGCAAGCGCATAAGATCCACGAATGCGGACCAGGGAATGGTTGATCGCATCTACCGGTGTTCCTTCATACTTTTTATAATAATAATCGATCAGCTTAACAGCAACCTCTGTATCCGTCTCAGAGTAGAATGTATATCCTTTGCGGAGCAGCTTGTTCTTTAACTCCTGATAGTTTTCAATAATACCGTTGTGTACAGCAACTACATTGCCATCGTCACTCATATGCGGATGCGCATTGTTCTCTGACGGTTCCCCGTGTGTTGCCCATCTGGTGTGACCGATTCCACAGGTTCCCGGAACGGCTGCACCACCATTGGTCTTCTCAAACAGTACTTTCAAACGGCCTTTCGCCTTGATAACTTCTGTCTCTTCTGTTCCATTACGAACAGCAAGTCCTGCTGAATCATATCCACGATACTCCAGCTTTGACAGTCCATCCAGTAAGATCGGAGCCGCCTGCTGCGATCCAACATATCCTACGATTCCACACATTTATCTATATCCTCCAGTCTTTTTTGCGAAAATAAATTTTACTCTTTTCGTTACATTGTAGCAAACATGGGACTTTTTGTAAAGAATAAGCGGGAATAACAATCGTCATCCCCGCCTTTCTCTTTAATCCAGATCAATAAAATCCATTTCGAAAGTATCACCTTTTTTACGCTTTTCTTTCTTGATATTATAATCATCGAACGAATCAAAGTCGTCATCATCAAAATAGTCATCAAACTCATCAACGTTGCGAGTATCATCACTTATTCCTTCGTCATCATAATCATCGTCGAAGTCATCATCATAATAATCATCATCGTCGAAATCATCATCAAAGTCGTCATAATCATCTTCGAAATCATCATCCTGTCTCTTTTTGAACTGTGATTTCTTTTCTGCCTTAACAGGCTGGATCGGTTTTACCGGATTACGTTGCGGCTCATCGTCCAGTTCATATTCATCATACAGATCATCCAACTCTCTGTTGCGGTTATGTAACTTCACAACGGAAACAAGAAGGAAGATTACCAGAAGAATAACGATAACTGCTGCCGCTGCTACAAACCAGATCAGATGATCGGAAATCTTTTCTAAAATTGCGTCAAACTTGCTTGCACTCTTCTTATCCGGTGTAGTCGCAGACTTCGGAGTCTCCATTCTCTGATAAGTATGCTCTACAGAGTCATATAAATAGAGGGATTCTTCACCGTCATTATTTACTGCATATAATACATAGAAACCATCGCGGTCCGGTTCATCCCAGATTTCAAAAGTCTTGCCGTTGATCTCCAGATTTCCTTTTGAATACTTTGATGGCATAGACACTTTACTGCCTGCATCAAAAATTACGATAGAATAAGTATCTGAAATCACAACCTGTTCTGCCGGTGAGAAGCTGCTGTCAGATGAATCATACATCCAGAAATCGCCTTTTCCATCACCGTCTACCAGGTAAGCCATCTGAAGTCCTGTCTTTTCCTGCACAGCACCTTTATACGTCGAATCATTATAAGTAATCTCTCCTGCTGTAAATCCAGCTGGAATCATGCTGTCTGAGAAATCACCGGATAAGGTATACTCCTGACCATCAATCGTGACACTTGTTCCACTCGCAACATCCTTGATCTTGCTCGGATCTCCTGCTCCGATCGTAACATCCGCATATCCTTCTTCACATGCCACACTTGATCCAGCGCTGTCTGTAACCGTCGCATCTCCCTGTTCAAGTCTTGTACTTCCTTCCTGGAGAGCCTGGAATTTCATTGTAAACTCAATCCGGTCACTACTTCCGTCACCTGAACCTTTAAATGTCAGATTACCATCCGTGTCTGCATTCACTCCGTCTCCCTCTTCAAATCGCATATAAGAAGGATCGTAAGTCATATGAATCGTCGCGTCTCCGATTACATCTCCACTGACAACTGCTGTACCTGTGATCGTAAATTCATCCCCGACACTTGTCTCAAGATCAGAAAAGAATATCACACCATTTGCAGCTAGCGCCATCACAGAAAAACATGGTACGATCAGACATACAGACAAAAGAATTGTCGCTATTTTTTTCGTAAACTTCATCTTCATGTACTTTCCTCTTTCTAACCATATTAATTGTAAGTATAAATACTCTTAGACTCTATCTTACACTTTTTATGGGGAAATGTCTACTTGTTTGTAGAAATTCTCATTGTATCAATTTACTGACAACTCCGTTCTGCTTTATTTATCCGAAGAAAAACCCCGGCATAAACCGGAGTTCTTCTCTAATTTACATTTTCTGTTGTTCCGCCTGCATTGCTTTCTGCGCCTCCACCGGGATCCGGAGTTGGTGTTGAATCCGGTGCCGGATCTGGTGTTGGTGTCGGATCTGGCGCTGGATCCGGTTCCGGCGTTGGAACTGGAGTCGGTTCCGGCGTTGGAGTTGGTTCTACATAAGTATTATCATCGTACCCTCCATTCCATGAATTGTCCCAGGAATTTCCTCCGTCATACCAGTAATCATTCGATCCGTCATTATAATTATACTGATAATTATCCTGCGTATACCCCTGCCATGCATCCGGCGTTTCAATACCACTTGTATCTACACCTGCATCTGGCTGATTCGTCTGCTGCTCTTGATTGTCTGTATTTTCCTGATTATCTGCATTTTCCTCCTGCTGTTTTTCGGCCTCTTCCTTTCGCTTTTTCTGTAATTCATTAATATCCGTAATATCATTAATCAGCATATCATAAAATGTTGACTTTTCAGACAATCCTTTATTAAATTCATCTCTTCCATATTGTTCACTTAATGTCTTACAATCAGAGAAAAGATTTACTCCTAAAGCCAATCTATCTCCTTTAATTTCAGCACCTAAAGCCGCTAACGTTGTCGGAAACATATCTATTGTAGCAAATTTACGATTATGAGTTTTTTCAAATGAAGTGTCTAAATCTTCTGGCAGATTAATAAATGCATTATATATTCCTCTCTCATAATCTGCACTTACATCATTACAAAAATCAGAATCCATTGTTAAATGATCCCCGCTTATTATAATTGTTGTATTCTCATAAAATGGCTGCTCCTGAATCCACTTAACAAATGCATCAACCTGTCTACTTGAACATGCCATTACATTTGCATATTGATTATCTCCAAATTCATTTTGACACTGCTCACATACATATCCATCTTCAAAATGAGTATCTACTGTCAACATTGTAAAATTAAATGGCTCGTCCTTTGTTCCTATTTCGCTTAACTTTTCTTTTGCATTTTCAAATAACTTTTGATCTTCATACCCCCACCATACCCAATAACCTTCTGGGATTTTTCCTTCTTCTACCGCCGTAGTATAATCAAATATTTCTGTTTTACCATGACTCTCAAAGTATGTTCTTCTTCCTCCAAAAGTAGCATCTGATCCAATCATAAAATATTGATTATATCCTTCTTCTGATAAAATATCTTCTAAATTTTTTGCTCTTGAAGAAAAGGATGTCTGCTGCGCTAACGTATCATTAATATCTTCATTCACATTTCTAATATCTTCTGTATTTTTTATTGGAATTCCAGATGTCTGGGCGAAAATCCCTCCCATCGTCCATGTGCATCCATACGCAGGATATCCTCCTCCCAACTTATCGCTTTGAGAAAAATTAGTATTTTCTTCTGCAAGAGTCGTCAATTCCGGAATACAGTTGAAATCCATTCCACCGCCATCTTCTTTTGACGCATAAGTGGATTCCATTGACTCCAGATAAATATAAATCAGATTTCTTTTTTGTTCCGGAAATGTAATCTTCGTTGTACGTGGATCCACATAATTCTGTTCAATAAAATGCGATTCTTTCTTCTGACTTACCAGATATTCTTTTACATCCAATTCATCATATACTTCATAAGCCGCCCTTCCTGCACTTCCACAGGCAATCACAGCTACAAGAAATAACGCAATCATACATTTTCCATGCTTATTCCTTAATCCTATAATCAGGAAAATAGATAAAAATAATACTAATACTGCCAATGGTACGCATGCATTGATCCCATCCAGTACTACATCTGAGTTTGTCCCATCAAGCGGTACTTTCAGATGAAAAATAATTTCATCGATAGACAACAGCCCCCACGTGTCTAATACCCAGTTTCCCAGATTATAAAGAATAAATCCAAGAACCGATATTATGATCATTAGAATACAATAGAATCCATATCCGATACTCTTTATCTTTGGTTTTTTCATTTTCCTTTCATTTCCTTTACTTATTATTTGCAAATATACATATTATAGTAAAACACAAATATCGAAAAAATGCAATATTGACAACAATTACAAACTTATCAAAATGTAAAAAATCAGGATATGTTTTTTCATATCCCGATTCATTCTAACACATTGTTATTTTTGTTTTTTTATAATCATTTTTCTATCATCTTGTATATTAAAATTTGCAAATGCTAACATAAAAAATATATTATAATGTAATTCAAATAAATGCTGTTCTATCATAGAATGTATACATATAATAACTATC
>OLNS01001922.1_pt1 | contig 14670 bp, 12 predicted proteins | sample 1673031 | NCBI WGS metagenome assembly OLNS01 (sample SAMEA3136748, study PRJEB25190) | human gut metagenome | biome: human gut; feature: human-associated habitat; material: faeces | place: Austria | collected 2013
AGGCACAGGACTTTGACTCCTGCATTCGCTGGTTCGAATCCAGCTAGCCCAGTTATTAAAGTCCAGACTTATGGGCCATTAGCTCAGGCGGTAGAGCACTTGACTTTTAATCAAGTTGTCCGGGGTTCGAGTCCCCGATGGCTCACTATTTCCCTTCTGATATGAGGGGCTATTTTTATTTTATGAAGAATTAAGCGGATATGGCGGAACTGGCAGACGCGCTAGACTTAGGATCTAGTCCTTCGGGGTGCAGGTTCGATTCCTGTTATCCGCATTTTTTATACCTTTTATCATGACGTTTCGTCCTATCTTCCATTTTTTTAGTAGATGACAAAAAAATACGCTCTATCCTCAATGGATAGAGCGTATCTTTATACTACCATATTCTTCTATATAATACAGTACGAATTACTCAGCGTCTGCCGCCTCGGCTGCTTCTGCTGCTGGCTCTGCCTCATCTGTATCTTCCTCATCATCGAAGAAGTCATCGTCGAAATCATCGTCGAAGTCATCATCAAAATCATCAAGGAAGTCTGGTGTAAGATATGAATATACTGCATATGCAATACCTGCAATAGCAGCAACGGCACCAATGATAACCAAGATCACAAATAATGTGCTCTTTGCCTTCTCTTCTGTTGCATCGCCTTTAACTAAGATTACGTCACTACTCTTCATCGTTACATTCCACCCTTTCTTAACCCTGTAACGGGTTTCATTATATTATATTGATTTGAGAGAAGAAACATACAGTTATTATCTCCCAACACATACCAAAATTATAGCATACGGTTTTGATTATTTCTATATGTATTTTATAAATAAATCTAACATGCGGTTTAATTGACTACTCGCATTTTTTGAGCTTTGCAAACGAAGCAAACATCTTCCTGACCCCGCATCTGTCGAAATTCACTGTAACCTCGTAATCCTTATCGCCCTTCTCCAAAGCCTCCACAGTACCCGGACCAAACTTAATATGTCTGACTCTGTCTCCAACAGCATAATCCGGCTTGCCAACACTGTTTACCACAAAGGCTTTGCCGAACGAAGGCTGGGAAGACGGCTGCCCGTATGACTGCTGTTTTGCATAGCTGCTGTATGGATTCTTCTGTCCATAGCTTCTGCCTGAGGCTGCTCCAGCGGTTCTTCCACCGCCATAGCCGGCATATGTATCACCATATGAACATCCATACGCATCTCTGCGTCCTTCACCTCTGTTATATCTGTCGACAGACTCCGACTCTCTTCGCTTTGCCATATTCTTCATATCAGCTTCATGCTCAAACAGCATAGGCGGGATCTCTCTTATGAATCTGGACACATCGCTGTACACCCTATTACCATGCATCATTCGTTCCTTCGCCGCACTCAGGTACAGCTTTTTCATGGCTCTGGTTATACCCACGTAACACAGACGTCTCTCCTCCTCAAGAGCATCGGGATCATCTGAGTTGAGTGCCATTCCACTAGGAAATACTCTGTCCTCCATTCCGCATATAAATACGTATGGGAACTCCAGACCCTTGGCACTGTGGAGAGTCATCAGCTTGACCTGATTGTCATCCTCCGACATGGCATCGAGGTCAGACACAAGCGCTATCTCCTCCAGGAACTCGCTGAGCCCTGCCTCCTCATTATCCTCTGTGAATTCCACCACCTTGTTGCGGAGTTCATCGATATTCTCAAGTCTAGTCATGGCCTCCTCTGTGTGCTCTGCTATGAGCTCTGACTCATAACCCGTATCCTCAAGGATCCTGTCGTACACTGAGTCAAGGCTCTCACCATCCGCCAGCATATCCCTGAATGATGTGATAAGCTCCGCAAACTGCCTGATCTTGGCCGAGGTCTTGGCAGCCATTCCCGGTATCTCGTCAGCTCTCGCCGCAGCATCCATCATCGACAATCCATACGCATCCGCAAATGACTCAACCTTGCTGAGACTCGCCTCGCCTATACCTCTCTTCGGAACATTTACCACTCTCCTGAAGTACAGGTTGTCAGTGGAATTGTTGATGACCTTGAGATATGCCAGAACATCCTTGATCTCCTTTCGGGCATAGAAGTTTGTGCCGCCATATACTCTGTATGGTATGTTCGCATACACCATCTTCTCTCCGAGCACACGGGACTGTGCATTCGTCCTGTAGAGGATAGCTATATCCCTGTAGTCCACTCCCTGTCTGACAAGAGTCTTGATACGGCTCGCCACCATATCTCCCTCTGCATATTCCGAATCGCACTGCTCAAACGAGATCTTCTCACCGGCATCCTTATCCGTCCACAGAGCCTTATCCTTACGGCCTGCATTGTGCTGTATGACTGCATTCGCTGCGGCAAGTATATTGCCACAGGATCTATAGTTCTGTTCCAGCTTGATAACCTTCGCATCCTCATATTCCTTCTCAAAGTTCAGGATATTGGTTATATTCGCTCCTCTGAACTTGTATATGGACTGATCATCGTCTCCCACCACACACAGGTTCCTGTATTTTCTCGCAAGCATCTTGACCAGCAGAAACTGTATGTGATTAGTATCCTGATACTCGTCAACCATGATATATCTGAATCTATTCTGATATGTATCAAGGACATCAGGATTGTGCTCGAACAGCTCCACCGTCTTGTAAATAAGATCGTCAAAGTCCATCGCATTGTTCTTCTTAAGACGACTCTGATACTCAGTGTACACCTCTGCAGCCTTTGTTCCTGCATAGTCTGCAGCATTCTTTTTTGCAAATTCATCAGGTGACAGATACTTCTCCTTGGCCTTGGATATCTCCGCCATGAACATCTTCTCGGGATACCTCTTCGGGTCTATCTGAAAATCCTTGAGTATACTCTTCACCGTACTCTTCTGGTCATCCGAATCATATATATCAAAGTTCTTGCCATAGCCGATCTTATCAGCATATCTTCTGAGTATCCTCACACACAGCGAATGAAATGTGCTGACCCATACCCTGTCAGCTCCGTCCCCAACTATCAGATCAACTCTCTCCCGCATCTCACGGGCCGCCTTGTTGGTGAATGTGATCGCCAGTATGTTCAGAGGATTAACTCCTTCGTGCTCCATGAGATAGGCTTCCCTGTGTGTGATAACCCTGGTCTTTCCGCTTCCTGCTCCCGCAAGTATGAGCAGTGGCCCATCCACATGCTCACAGGCCTGTTCCTGCATATCGTTAAGTCCTGCCATAATTCCTCCTGTATCCTATGACGTAAAAAACGCCGTTATATATACCAAACATATGTTTTATTCCATCTGCCTAGTATATCATAACAGCGTTTATTTGAAAATATCATTATTCAATTATAATGTATTTGTCTTTAGATCAGCTTCGTTCCACAGTTGCCACAGAACTTCGCACCGTTAGTTGGCTGTCCACAGTTAGGACAGAACTTTGGAGCTGTTCCGGTTCCTGCTGCCTGTGTTGCTGCATTGTTCATCTGGTTCATAGCTCCGGCCATCTGACCTGCCATAGCCATTCCCATCTGCATTCCTACCATGGCATTTGCCATATCCGTTGCATTGCTTCCGGCTGTTCCTGTACGGCCACCCCTTGCCATGGAATCAACCATATTCACCTGCTGGAATCTGTTCATATCCCCTATCATAGAATACTCAGCAGCCTGATCAGCACGCTTCTGTATATTCTCAGGATATGTAAACTCGCTTATTCTGAAATCAGTTATCGTAAGTCCGATTCCCAGGAGTTCCATGTCCAGATCTTCCTTGATACCCTTAGCTATATCAACGGAATTGGCCATAAGATTGAATACGTCTCCGCCAACCTTTGTGATCCACTTCATCAGCAGTCCGTCCAGGATACCCCTTATCCTATCTCTTATGTCATCGACTGTGAACTGCTGCTTTATACCTGCAACCTTCTCTATTAGAACATTATAATCGTCTATCTTGAATGAGAATTTACCATTTGATCTCACAGGAAGTCCGCCCGGAAGTCCCGGTGCCTGAAGTCTGATCGGTGAACTGGTTCCCCAGTTACATGTAAACTCTTTTGTATTCACAAACAAAACCTCTGCGCGAAGTCCTGAATTGAATCCGAACTTAAATCCCTTCAATGTTGAAAGGAATGGTATGATCTGTGAATCAATAGTGTAGTTTCCAGACTCGGTAAATATACCTTCAACCGCTCCGTTATAAAGGAATATAGCATCCTGTCCCGGTTTGATTATAAGCTTTGAATCCTTCTTGATCTCTCTATTTGTCCACTTCCAGAAGATGACGTCATCTCTGTACTCTTCCCATTCTACAACATTAGCAAACTGATTTGAAAATAAACCCATGTAGTGCACTCCTCTCTGTTCTGCAATATGTTTGGAATATTATAATCCCATCTTTGCCTTAAGTGCTGCAAGCTCATCCTGAACGTCTGCATTTGGAGCTGCATCATACTTGCTTGCAAGATCATCTATTGAATCTGCGCTTGATGAATTGAGCTCGCTCATTGCATTTGCCTTGTCAAGCATAGCGTCTGCCTTTGCTTCCATTCTTGAAAATGCATCAAGTGAAGCTGATGAATCGCCGATACCGCTCATCATCTTGTTCATACGCTCCTGAGTCTTAGCAACCTGAACCTTTGCCTTGATAGTCTCTTTTCTTGCATTGAGATCGCTGACATCCTTTGTGAGCTTGTCATGCATCTGTCTCATCTTGGCTGCGTTAGCTGCTGCTGCATCATATGCCTGCTGAAGAGCTACCTGCTTCTGCGTGAGCTGGTTCTTCTTCTCGAGGAACTTCATTGCATCGCCCTCGTTACCTGCTACAAGTGCCTTCTCTGCATATGTCTGCATCTTTGCGATCTCTGCGTCACACTCATCAAGCTGTCTCTTGCATCTCTGCTCCTCTGCCATAACAGTTGCAGTCTCTGACTTAACCTTTCTGAGATCCTCCTGAAGGTCTCTGAGGTACTGATCTATCATCTTCTCAGGATCCTCTGCCTTGTCAAGAAGTGCATTGATGTTTGATGACATAATGTCCTTAAATCTCTTTAAAATTCCCATAACTTTTTACCTCCGCGTTTTAGGTTGATTTATTTGTATATAATATTAAATGTTGCCTCCTGTCGACGACACCACCATTATATGATCTCCCATGCTCCGGCGCAATACCATGCATGCTGTGTTGCTGCATCATATAATGTGCTATTCGACACGTTACCCCCTGTAAAGTATCAGCCGCCAACTTATCAGGCTTTAATATTCAAAACTAGCGCGTCCCCTGCATGTTGCACGAAACTTTTATACGACTCCGTCATCCACGTCATCATAGGCATCGGATATACGTCCGCCTATTCTGAAATCAGGTCTGCCGTTCTTGTCTGAGTCGCTTCCCTTGGCACTCGCATCCGTTATCGACTCCTCAAGTCTCACCGGTGTTCTGTCTCCAAAGCGTCTCATCTTATCGTCATGATCACTGTCTTTTATGACATGTATCGAAGAATCCGCATCGTCAGTCTCCCTCTGGACACTCTTGACCGGTTCCCTGGATGCCTTCACTCGGATTGGTTCAGGCTCCTTCTTATCTTCAAAATCGAACTCCCACTGAACCATCTCCGGCTCACCGTTCTTATCCTTGTGCTCCTCATCCTTGGCTTTGTTCTTCTCATAATACAGCTCATTCGCCAGAAGCTGGCTGATCTCCAGTATATCGGCATAGCGCTCCTGCTTCTTCATATCCATGAGACCTTCCATGAGCTCCTTCTTGTTGTTCTCAATGATCTCAGATTTCTTTCTCAGAGAATCAAGGACTCTGTCGCTCTCCATGCTTATCATATTATATGCCTGGTTCACGGTCTCGTTGATCTCCATCAGCATCTCATTTGTATAAATGATAGATGCCGCATATATCTCGTTGGCCGTTCTGAGCGCCTGCCTGTCCTGCTTGCCAAGGCTCTTGACATTGCGGTCCACAAAGAGCGGGCTTGGCTTTGTAAGCCTGATCCTGGATGCGGTCTCCTCGGCCTCTGCGATGATCTCATCGGCCTCCTGCTCTGCCTCCTTGATGATCTTGCTTCTCTTGTCTGTGATCTCATGATATGCCTTGAGTTCCAGATCTATAGTAGTCTTGAGCTCCTCAACGATCTCAAGAACCTCTTCCTTGTTGACCAGTACCTTACCTGCTGCAAATGGAACGTTCTGTCCATCTCCAACTATATCCTGTATTCTATCTAAAAGCTGTTTAGCTTTTCCGTTCTCCATAATAGTGCCTCCATCGCAACTTTTCTATCTCATAAGTATACGCTAGTTTATTTTAGCATCTTTCATATGGCATTTCAACGTTAATCTATCGCCGGTTTCACATCATCTCTCGGAAGCCCAAGGAAATCCTGTATAAGATGTCTTGTAAAAAGCCGTCCTTCCTCGCTCTCAAATATACGCTCAGGATGCCACTGGAAGGCAAGTATGCTCATCGTCGGTGATACAAATGCCTCGACAGATTCATTCTCCTCATCGACCACTATCGGATAGAACATCGTCGACAGATTTTCCAGATAGACACAGTCGCTGTGGAAGTTGTTTACCTTGATATATCTGTCCGTCTTGACTATCCTTGCCATGTGGTCTGTGCCTCTGGGTCTTGGCACCTTAAAGCGCGCGGAATAACTTATCTTACCGCCAAACAGCGCATTTATGTGCTGCATTCCCCTGCACACGCCTATCACTGGGATCTCATTCTGGACGCAGTACATTATGAGCTGCTCCTCTAGCGCATCACGGTGCGGCTGCAGCTCTGCATTGTGCGGCTCCACATAATGTCTCGGATGGAGCGTTCCGCCCCCTGTCACTATCAGGAGATCAAACTGTTCATCCACTATCTCATCAAAGTTTTTTGTAAAGTTGGATACCGGTCTGAGTCTTATTCCAAGGCTCTCATAGAACTCCACATAAGCAGCCTCGAGAACGTCCGTATATTTTCCATACATATTGTGTCCTTCCCGCTGTGTTATAAGTGCATGTAACATAAAACCTATACCCCCTTTGTTATCTTACCGTGTGCACAGTCGAGCGTCACCGTCTGCTGTTTTTCCACGAAACTGTATATGCAGTCTCCGCAGCCTATTGCCGCCGGGATGTTGAACTCCGCACACCTTATCGCCATGTGGGATGCAACTCCGCCGTATTTCGTTATAAATCCTTTTATCCCCTTTGCAAATATCCAGTCGTATCCCGGATCCGCCTTCGGGAGAACTACTATCTTATCCTGAACGTCAGCCACATCCTCGTGATCCTCATTCTCATAATTTTCAAGCAGGAGAATGTCACCCGTGACGCATTCAGATGTTATGAAGTTAGGTCTGGCCTCCCATATCTCTATGCATTTTAACTGCAACGGATCATATATGACATCCGGCAGTATAAGCATGGACGCCCTCTGGAATTTCTTTTTGTTCTGATCTATGATCTTTCTCCATATATCGCCTGTGAATTCCGCAGGTCTGTTCACCATAAGCTGAATATCCGGCACCTCAAGATATGCCATGTCTTCCTTGCTTATGCCAAGTTTATCGCCTATATCTATAAGTATGTCTATGGCAAGGCTTAATGTCTTGGTGAACTCGAACTTGAAGAATTCCCTCTCCTCCATGGAATCCTTGAGGAAATCCAGGAATTCCCTGAGGTCCACATAAAAGCCTATATCCTCAAGTGCCTCCATGAGCTTAACCGAATCCAGAGGATTATGCTTAAGCTCCTCTATGGTCTGCCTCTGCTTTCTCGCAGCAGCGCTTCCCTTGGACAGGTCGAACTCGCGCTGGGCGTATGTCTCGCAGGTTATGTCGTATGTGCCCGAACGCAGATGTCCATATTTTTCATCAAATGTAACTCTTGTTATCCTGCCGTCCACCAGATCCTGAAAGTCAGAATCGTACTCCGACGCAACAGTATATATCGACATCATAAAATCGTCTATCTCTTTGTCCGTAAAATATCCTCTGTACACAAGGGATCTGCTAATCGCCTTCGATATGAATGCCAGTCTCGCCTGTCGCGCAAATTTCGGGGTTCCGTAATGCTTTATGCTCTCTATGAGCTGTACAAAATACTGTATCAGCGTTACCACATCATTGTGCGCCATAAGCCAGTTGCTTCTCGTATTCTCACGGTGGACACGAAGGCCGTTAAGAGCCCTGAGATCCTTCATCCTGTTTCTATTGAAATTGCATATCGCATTGTTTGTCAGATTGAACAGCGAATCCGAGAGGTCCGCAATCTCCTCCCTGGTGAACCCGGCTTCCGTCAGTGTCCCCAGCTTGTCCTCCGTCGAGAAGTCATATTCGGAAAATGCTATCTCAAATTCTATCTTGTCATGGGCGGTCGGATCATCTATAAGCTTTTTATCGTAATACTTCAGAAGCTTCGCCTCCAGCCTGTCATCCAGTTCATCCGGCATCAGCCCCAGGAACGACTTCTTAAGAGATATGTACGGCTTGTTGCCAAGCTTATACATGAGGTCTCCATCCACCTCTCTGTAACCAATGTAGCTGAGTCCCTGATTCCATGCCGCAGACGTGATGATCTCCCTGTACAGGGAATAGTCAAGCGGATGGGGATTTTCACCTATGATCTCCGCAGGATTCCAGAATGCCATATCCGACAATATGGTGTTCCTGTCCCCAACCAGGCTGCTGATCTCCCTGTATGTATCCTCAGCCTCCAAAACAGTCCTGAACACCTCTTCGTCATCGACATCGGAGTGAACACCATTGATGCTGGCTGCAAGAGGTCTCATCTGAAATATCGTGACTGTATTGTCCTCATCTATTGCGAACTCCACATCCAGTGGATATTCAGGGTGCATCTCCTCCAGCTCACGCATGGATCTGATGAGCGCAGCCCAGTTCGCCGGCAGCTCATCACAGTCCACATTCCTGATTATGTATACCGTCTTTCCTCCCCTTCCGCTTGTAACCGCGTCTGTGGATGAATCATCGTAGGTTATCGTATAATATGGCCTGTCCTTCTTGATCTCCCTTGAAAATATAACGCCGCTGTAGCTGATATTCGTGATCTGTCTCTGTATGAGAACCTGTTCGCCGGACACATCGTCCAGATCACATTTATATGAATCCAGCACTTCCCTGACTGCCCTTACTACCGCCTCTCCGTCTGAAGGGTCCACTCCCAGAATACTCTCATAGTGACCGGCATTCGAAGTGTTGAGTCCGTCTTCATTTGAGGACGAGCTTCTGACCACGATATACCCTCCGGCAAATTCTTCTGCTATCTCCGCCGCAAGTCCATATGGATCGGCATCAAGCTCAGCTCCGGTTACTATCTTCAGCTTTTCCACTCTCGAATACTTCAATTTTCCATACAGGCTCTTAAGAACATCAGCCTTTGAAGAAATCCTGTCTGTCATGTTGCCTCCTTATTAAAAAAAGCTGCACTTAGTGTATACTAAAGTGCAGCTTACATCAATTTCTTTTTATATGTAATTGTACCGTTCTGTGATCTACTTCACTGTGAGAAGGTCGTCCACTGACTTTCTAGGCGGCATCTCCGGTGCAAATGCAGGATAACCCATAGCCACAACTGCGGCAACGGTCTGTCCATCAGGAATACCAACTATCTCTCCTACCTTTGCATCGTCAAATATTCCGAGTATGACTGTTCCAACGCCCTTATCATGAGCGGCAAGACAGAATGTCTGGGTTGCTATACCGGCATCGAACATCTCCCACTCGCTGCCCTTGCTTGTGCTGAACTCTCCGGACTTCTCATAGCCACATATTCCGTCCTTCTTGGTGACTATCATGAGCTGCTTCGCTCTGCTGACTGTCTTCTGGTTGAGAGGGAAATCCATAACGCCCTCTGCAGCTATCTTAGCGATGATCTCCGGATCCTCCACAAGTGTATATCTGATAACCTGTGTATTCTTCCATGATGGCGCATATGACGCCAGCTCAACAATCTCTCTGACTGTGTCAACACTCACCATCTCATCTGTAAACTTTCTCACACTTCTTCTGGTCTTGATACATTCTACTGCGTTCATACAATGTCCTCCTGGTGTAAAATCTTATAATAATCCCTGGATATATAATATCCCGCTCGTGAACTTGTCACCGACGTTATTCACGTAATTCCTGTATTCCTTATAGTCTATATAATACTTCTTTCCCCATGAAGATACAACAAGATATTCTCTTCCTTTTATAGTGCACACTCCTGTAACAGTCACATAATGTGAGTGGACATTCTCCCTGATGGAGCTCTTCAGCTCACCGTCCTTGTCCACATAAAGGCTGATACCCTTCTTGCCAAATGGATTGTATCTGTTAGGTCCTATGGCCAGTATGACCGGCTTATTCTTTCTTATGAGATGTCTTATATCTCTCAGCATCGATTCATCGGACTGCATCATCTTCCACTTTGCCTTGAGCCCTATGTCGTTCAGCATGAAATATCTGTTCATCGTATGCTTGAGTGTTATTCACAGCATACCCTTGTGCATGAGAAGTATCACGTAGTGCACATAGAAAAATCTCACATACTCAAGATAGTCATGCTTGTTGTATAAGCCTTTTGGCTTGTTGATCTTTCGGATGGCATCGGTCATCATATTCGGATTCTGCTCAGCAAGATACATCGTGAGGTCTGCCATGGCTATAACACCACATCCGACCTTCTGCATCTTCTTTGACTTTGACCAGTTCTGATTGCCACCGTAGCTCACCAGATTCAGATTCTTTATCTTCACATAATCTCTATTAGTTAAATATACATCTTCCATTGTTAGTCCTTTCCAGCGCTGTGTGCGCCATATGCCTGAAGTCATATATTAGTCTGCTCGTCTTTGCTATAGATTATATCATGAATCGCAATCCACATCAAGCATTCTTAACTGTGTTAAGTAGTTTTAAAAACTACATTCGTTGTTTTTTGATTATTTTCACTTTACTTTTTGTCGGTGATTTGTTATAAGATTATATGAGTTGGATAAGTGATCGCGGCTGCATTTTTGCAGGTGAGGAAAGTCCGGGCTTCACAGGGCAGGATGCCGGATAACGTCCGGTGGAGGCGACTCCCAGGCCAGTGCAACAGAAATATACCGCCATATTCGTATGGTAAGGGTGGAAAGGCGAGGTAAGAGCTCACCGCTGCCATGGTAACATGACAGGCTCTGTAAACCCCATCCGAAGCAAGACCAAATATAGCTTCTGCAAAGGAGCTTGTGGAATGATACAGTTGCCCGCTGCATTTCAGGTAGGTTGCTTGAGTTTTATGGTAACATAAATCCTAGATAGATGATCACTCTCGACATAACCCGGCTTACAGTCCAACTCATTCCCTTTCATAGTATTTTTCTTATATTTTGAACAAAAAATACGGCACGGAGACATTTGTTTTGCCTCTGTGCCGTATTTTTGTATTGTTGGTTATTCTTTATCCTTGTGTAAACCTTCATCATATCCTGAAGCATCCGCCACCTATAAATTCTCTGAGTATGGAATTTGCTGGTATGTATTCTGTGTCTATGTCGTGGAACATATCTATCAGACGCAGAAGTCTCGCCGCATCCTGGTAATGCTCTGAAGTCTCATCTACCCCGAGCAGCAATGGTCTCGCCTCACGCCGTATGGCGGTATATTCGTACAACAGTCCCGAGTTAAACATCTCATCAGCCTCGCTCTCATATGGGAAGATATATTTCTCCTCTCCCCTTCTGACTGAGCTCCACATGGAAAGTGTCTTCTCCACATCGTTCCCTCTGGTCCTGCTGTCTCTGACTATTCTCCTGAGCAGTCTGCTGTCTATGGTTGAAACCTTTGCCGGCTCGCCGTCCTCACCTTCAACGTACAACTGATTAAGGGGACTTATGTATATCTTGTACTTGTCTTCATCCGCCAGTCCGTATGTCATCTTCGGGTTAAGCGAATGGATTCCTTCCATAATGATAACATCATTTTCACCTATTTTGAGAAGGTCCCCATGATATTCCCTCACTCCGGTCTTGAAGTTGAAAACCGGAAGCTCTATCTCTTCACCGTCCAACAGCCTTGTCATATCCCTATTAAGTGTTTCAAGATCCATGGCCTCCAGGCACTCGAAATCATAGTTGCCATTCTCATCCTTAGGATTGTCTTCACGGTTCACAAAATAGTTATCCGCAGCTATCGCATGTGGTCTGAGTCCCATGGCACGAAGCTGGATACTGAGTCTGTGGGAAAGTGTTGTCTTGCCCGCCGAGCTCGGCCCGGATATCAGTATTATCCTGCGCTTCTGTTCGGAAACTTTTCTGGCTATCTCATACATGCAGTTACTCTGCATAGCCTCGCATACCAGTATGAGCTCCAGTCCCTTTCCTGAATCGATCATCTCGTTCAGCCTGTCGATCGAATCGATACCGACTTTCCTCGCCCACTCCTTTGCAGTTGTCTTTAATGATGTTATACTTCTCTGCTCATCACCCATATAAATATCTACTCCATATCCGATATAAGTCTCAATGCCTCTTCCATGCATTCCTTTTCATGTGTGAGCTCACCGGCACGCCGTCTGGCATTGACCGTATCCGCCTTCTTCAGTCCATCAAGGACTTTTCCGGTCGAATCAAGCTTATCCCTCAGATACTCTCCGAGGATCTTGTCATGATTATGTATGAGGTAATATCCGTATTTATAATATACTTCATCCATGGCTGACTTATTACCAAAATCCTGTGCTGTCACATCCACGTTCAGTACAACGTAGTATTTGCCAGCATCTATCAGCATTTTTTCCTCTGTGATCTTCCAGCCATTCTCTGCGATGTACCTTCTCAAATGCTCTGTCTCCGACTGGGGCTGCAGCACGAGCTGACCGGCTGACTGTACCACATCCATGCCGGCTTCAAGTATATCCGTTATGAGGATTCCTCCCATACCGGCTATTATGATGGAATCCACCTCACCCGGAGATATGGTTGCAAGTCCGTTTCCGAGTCTCAGATCAATACGGTCTGTCATATTCCATCTGGCTATATTATCCCTGGCTATAGCACACGGACCGGTTCTAACATCTGATGCTATGACCCGGTCCGATATGCCATTTGCCACAAGGTATATGGACACAAATGCATGGTCGCATCCAATATCACACACTCTGCCGCCGGGCTTTACCATGTCGGCAACAGTCTTCATACGAAGTGACAATTCTATATCTTTCATAATTATTATCCTCGCACCATCCATGCCAGATCGCGCGGTCCTCTCTGCTAGTTATACAGGAAATCCTTGAGCTTTCTGCTTCTGTTAGGATGTCTCAGTTTTCTGAGCGCCTTTGCCTCGATCTGTCTGATACGCTCTCTTGTGACATTGAACTCCTTGCCGACTTCCTCAAGGGTTCTTGGTCTTCCGTCATCCCATCCAAATCTGAGCTTTATAACTCTCTGCTCTCTCTCTGTAAGTGTGCTGACTACCTCGTCGAGCTGCTCGTGCAGCAGTGTCTGGTTTGTCGCCTCAACAGGTGTAGGGATACTCTCATCCTGTATGAAATCTCCAAGATGGCTGTCCTCCTCCTCACCAATCGGTGTCTCTAAGGAAACCGGTTCCTGTGAAATCTTTAAAATCTCACGCACACGTTCCACCGGCATGTTCATCTCTGCTGCGATCTCCTCCGGGGTCGGTTCACGTCCTAACTCCTGCAGTAACTGTCTGCTCACACGGATCAGTTTGTTGATTGTCTCAACCATGTGTACCGGGATACGGATCGTACGCGCCTGATCAGCAATCGCTCTTGTGATTGCCTGACGGATCCACCATGTCGCATAAGTTGAGAATTTATATCCCTTGCGGTAATCAAACTTCTCAACTGCCTTGATCAGACCAAGATTTCCCTCCTGGATCAGGTCAAGGAATAACATACCACGTCCCACATAACGTTTCGCAATGCTGACTACCAGACGTAAGTTTGCCTCTGCAAGACGTTTTTTTGCCTCCTGATCACCAAGTTCCATACGCTTCGCAAGCTCGATCTCCTCCTCTGCAGAAAGCAGCGGCACTTTACCGATCTCCTTTAAGTACATACGCACCGGATCTTCAATGGATACACCGTCCGGAACAGAAAGGTCGATCTTCTCCACCTCAATCTCGTCATCATCATCCACTTCAAGCAGAATGTCATCATCCGCATCATCATCTGTGATTCTTAAAACATCGATATTATTTGCCTCAAGGAAATCAAGAATTTTCTCAAATTTATCAGAGTCAAGCTGCATATCTGCAAAGAAATCACTGATTTCCTGATACTCTAACATATTTTTTTTCTTTTTTGCGAGACTTAACAGCTCTTTTAATTTTTCCTGAAATTTTTCTCTTGCTGCTTCTGCTTCCGCATTATTTACTGCAGATGCCTCCGCTTTTTTTCCGGAAACCTTCGTATTTTCGTTGTTTTCTTTCTTTTTTGTTGCCATTTTGTTTCATCCTCTCAGGTTTTCTACTATTTTGTCCTTAATCAATGGAAATATGCACTTTCTCTAATTCTTCAAGTGCCTTCTTATCCGCCACTGACCGTTGCAGCGCCGCCATATCGGTCGGTGCCATGTTCTTCAGGTGATACTCAATGCTGTTTTGTTTTACCCGGACAATAGTTTCTTTTAATGCTTTTTCAAACGTTTCTTTGGAATACCCACCATTTTCTTTGTCTCCTTCTGTCTCTACGCCGCGG
>OLNS01001926.1_pt1 | contig 14630 bp, 20 predicted proteins | sample 1673031 | NCBI WGS metagenome assembly OLNS01 (sample SAMEA3136748, study PRJEB25190) | human gut metagenome | biome: human gut; feature: human-associated habitat; material: faeces | place: Austria | collected 2013
AGCCGCCGGAGCGGTGCTTAAGCCGTAAGGCGGGAATTGTGCGGTGTTGCCTTAAGTTTACGCACCTGTTTTCTCGTAAATGCAGTGGGTGCCCTGGTGCTGCTGCAGACCGCCCAGGCACTTTTTATTGCAGCGCACACAGCGGTGGATAGCCTGCACCTGCCCGGCAGCAGCCTTGCTGGGCCAAGCAGGGTCGGCCAGCAGTTGGCGGCTCATGGCGGCGCAGGTGATGCGGCCGCTGGCCAGCTGGGCTTCCACAAAATCAGGGTTGGTCAGGCCGCCCACGCCGGTGATAGGTTTGTCGGTATATTGGCGCACCTCATCGCAGAACTTCAGGAAGCAACCCTCCCCCTTAAAATAGGGATGATTGGCGGGCGGGATAGTATCCTCCAAGCTGGAATGGTTGGCCAGGGTAACGTGGAAGCTGGTCACACCGGCCTCCACCAGCAGCGGTACAAAGATACCCAGTTCGCTTTCCAGTACACCGGCATTGCCGTAGTGGGGGTCCTCCTGCCGGACAGCCAGTTTGTAGTCGATGGGCAGCTCCGGCAAACGGCTGCGTACGGCGCGCACAGCTTCAACGGCAAAGCGGGCGCGGTTTTCGGCGCTGCCGCCGTAGGCATCGGTGCGGTGGTTGAACACGCTGGAGCTGAAACTGCCGCACATACGGTCGCCGTGGATCTGCACCATGTCGAACCCGGCTTTTACCGCCAGCTCGGCGGCCTCGCCAAAGCCGTGGATGATCTTATCGATCTTGCGCTGCGGCAGATTGGTGATATAAGGGGCCACTTCCTCGTTGAGCAGGGTGCGCAGCTGCTGCATCGTGATTTTCTTCGTCAGAACGCCCGGCACATATTTGAGCATGGCTGCCATGTTGGAGTCTGACTGGTGCAGCTGGGCGCAGAGCTTGCAGCCGCAGCTATGGACGATCTCCGTCAGGCTCTGGTACCAGGCAAAGCCCTTTTTGTCAAACAGAGACTTTTCAAACCGGCTTTTGCCCACCGGCACATCCCCCACAATGATCATGGCGCAGCCGCCTGCTGCAATGGCGCGGATTTTGGCAAAGTATTCTTCGTCCGACAGGCCGAAGGTGGTGGGGGCAAAGATAATGCGGTTTTTCAGTTCCAGGCCACCGTAGTTCACGGGGCTAAAAATAGTTTCATACATGTTCGGGCATCCCTTCTGCTGCTTTTTGTAAAAGGGCCAGCAGCTGGCCTTTTTCGGTATCGTTCAGGTTGGCCAGGCGGGTATCGTCCCAGGTGAAAAACACTTGGTGGCTGACAACGAAAGCCTGCTGTCCCCTATCGGTCAGGGTCAGGGTATAACTGCGGCCGTGTTTTTCCTTGGAGAGAAAGCCATCCGCAGCCAGTTTGTTCAGGCTGCGCTGGCTGTAGCCCCAGTCCAGGTACAGGGCCTTAGTAAGCTCTGACGGTGAACAGCCCGGGTGCTTGCCTACGTAAATAACGAAGAACAGCAGCCCAAAGTTGAGCCCTACGGCTTGCAGCTGCTCGCCGGTAAACGCGGCAAAGCTGCGGTAAAAAATGGTGGAGTAATAGGATAAAGTTTTGTGGTACATGGGAACAACCTCCGTACTTGACTTTATCAAGTATATACCGGCGACTTGATAAAGTCAAGTGGATGGCGCAAATTTTAACAATTCTTGCCAAACTGTGCCGTACCTTTGTATAATAGAAACAATAGAAAAACCACAACAAAGGAGCAACGTAAATGAAAATTGCAGTCATTGGTCCCGGCGCGATGGGGCTGCTGTTCGGCAGCTACCTGTCCCAACACCATGATGTTACTCTGGTGGGCACCAACCCCGCCAAAATGCAGTCCATTACCGAAAATGGCGTTACAATCCGCGAGATGGACGGCAGCGAGCGCATCTACCACCCCCATGCTACTGCCGACACCACCGGCCTCTCCTCTGTCGATCTGGTCATCGTGCAGGTCAAGGCCAGCGCCTCCGAGGCCGCGCTGACCAAAAACAAGGCCCTCATCGGTCCCGACACCATCCTGATGACCCTGCAAAACGGTATGGGCCACGAAACCTTGCTGAGCCGTTTCGCCGCCTGTGAGCAGATCGTTATCGGCACCACCCAGCAGGGCAGTTATAAGTTGGGCGAGACCACCGTCTGTCACAGCGGCCTGGGCAAAACGTTTTTGGGCACCGTCACCGGCGACAGCAGCCGCTTTGCCCCGCTGGCCGAGATGTTCGCGGGCTGCGGCTTTCCCTGCGAAGTCTGCAGCCAGGTGCAGGGCATGATCTGGGATAAGCTGATGATCAACGCATCCTCCAGCGTGCTGTCCGGCATTTTGCAGGTGGCCCAGGGCTACGTCGAGCAGGACTCCCACGCCTGGACGCTGGCCGAGAAGCTCATCCGTGAGCTGTGCGCCGCCGCCACCGCCGACGGTTACCCTTTCGACGCCGAGGAGCAGATCGCCCGCATCCGGCTGCACCTGCAAAAGGCGCCTGACGGCTTCACCAGCATCTACGCCGACCTGAAGGCGGGCCGCCGCACCGAGGTAGACGTCATCAACGGCGCGGTCGTGGAGGCCGGGCACCGCCACAATATCCCCGTGCCCACCCATGAGTTTGTGGTGGAACTGGTCCACGCCATGGAAGGCAGAGCATAAAATCGAGAGCAAATAAACAGAGCAACGCAAATAAGCAGGAGTCAAACCTTATGAAAACCCGCAGATTGGGCAAGACAAAGAGAAGGACTATGCTTCGGTGCTGGCCAACGTCCCGGCTCACGCCTACCGCGGCCACTGCAAGCCCTGCGTGGCCAACCTGGACATTGCGATGATCAACAAGTTCTACGACTAGGCCACCATGCAGCCCGAAGTGCCCGCTACTGTGCAGAGTCACTACGAACTGCTGGAAAAGACCGCCTCAGCCTGCATCGACTGCCATGCCTGCGAGAGCCACTGCCCCTTTGGCGTAAAAATTGCCGAGAGGATGAAGAAGACGGCGGAGTTGTTTGGGTGCTAAGCGCGCTGCAAACCCTGTAGGGGCCGATCTTGCATCGGCCCGCCAAAAGAGAGGTACTTACTATGAAACTGCAAAACGGCCGCCCAGCGGATACGACCGGACGTTTGAAGAAAGAACTGCGCTGTTACGACCTGCTGGACCGCCTGGGTGTGCCCTATGAGCGGGTCGACCACGCCCCTGCCATGACGATGGAAGTCTGCCAGGAGATCGACCGTGTGCTGAACGCGGTAATCTGCAAGAACCTGTTTCTCTGCAACCGGCAGGAGACCGCGTTTTACCTGCTGATGATCCCCGACACCAAGGTGTTCCACACCAAGGATCTGTCGGCGCAGATCGGCTCGGCGCGGCTGTCCTTTGCTAAGGCTGAGTATATGCAGCAGCTCCTGGACATCACGCCGGGGTCTGTCAGCGTGTTGGGCCTGATGAACGATACGGCCCACAAGGTGCAGCTGCTCATCGATGAGGATGTGCTGGCCAGCGAGTATGTGGGCTGCCACCCCTGCATCAACACCAGCAGCCTGCGCCTGCGCACCCGTGACCTGGTGGAGAAGATCTTGCCTGCGATAGAACATGAGTTTATTAAGGTGAAGTTGTAAGGTCCCCTGCCCCGGTGGGCGTGGTCACAAATTCTTCAAAAACTATTTTAAAATCGTTCAAAGCTCTTTTATATCCTGCACATAAGTTACCTGTATACTATGTATCGTAGTCGAAAGACAAACGCGGAAAGTATCCCGCAATCATACACACTGTGCCTTGGGCCATGCCAGAGCAATCGCTCGGTCCAGGCCAGACAACCAATAAGGCTACGATGCCATTACATATATACATGATTCTTCTCCTATCCTCTGAAATACCCCTTGGAGTGCCCCGCCTTACCCCTGCGGGGCACTCCTTCTTTTTAAAAATTGCACGATGCAGCGTGCAAAGAAAACTTTTTTGAAAAAATCGCAAAAAAATTGAAAAAAAGGCTTGCATTTCCGGTTCTGCTTTGCTATAATAATCAAGCACTGAGCGACACGGAGTGCCGCGACGGAACAAAAAAGAATATGGGAGCTTTCCCGAGTGGCCAATGGGGACAGACTGTAAATCTGCTGCTTAATGCTTCGGTGGTTCGAATCCACCAGCTCCCACCAAGAAATATGACGCTAGAACGTAAGTTTTAGCGTCTTTTTCTTTTGCCTGACCGCACTTTTGACCGCACTTGTAATTCAAGCGTTCAGCACCTTGTCAAAGGCTGCTGTCATTGCTGTGGCGGTTTCGTGGGCCTGTCCCTCGATGCGGTGCGCGTATGTTCCCCGCGTGTCCATGTTCTTGCTGTGGCCTACAAGCGCCTTTAGCTTGCCGTCTGGCAAGTCCTGCGCGATAGATACAAACGTGTGGCGCAGCTCGTACAGAGAAATATGCGGTATTCCGTTTGTTTCCTGGTAATGCCTCCAATGGTTATAGAGGGATTGCTGATTCACCAACGGGAAAAGCGGCGTGTCGGGCGTTCTAGGTACACGCCACGCTTGCAAGAGGTAAAGCTGCCCCATGTAGGCCTCGTAGGCTTTGTCGTTCATCTCGATATATCGCACGGCGTTCTCGTTCTTCCCTTTTGTGGTTTCGTTGTAGCGGTTGATGGAGCGGGAAATATCCACCCGTCGGCCCGTAAAGTCGCCCAGGCGCAGGCCCACAGCTTCACCGGGGCGCAGGCCGCTGGCAACAATGAAGCGGTAGCAATAAATGTTATCATCAAAGATGGGCTTGCCGCGAAACAGACAAGTTTCAGTGGAGAACAAAACGCGCAGGGATTCGGGCTGGAGGATGTGCTTTTCTTTGGTGCGGGCACCTTTGGGCACTTCCAGGTCAAGCATTTTCTCGTGCAGCGTGGTGTAGCCCTGCTTGCGGGCCCATTTGATGAAGCCTGTTTCTGTGGAGCGGATGCCTTGCATGGTCTTTTTACTCAACGGTTCGGTGCTGCGCCGTTCGCCGTCTGGGTTGAGGTTGCCGTTTTTATAGGACAGGTTCAGCACGTCTTGCAGCTTGCCCTCGGTCAGCTTGCACATTTTCAAGTGCCCTACCACGGGGAGGATATAGTTCTTGCCATTCTTGTAGGTGCGGTCGTAGTTGCTTGTGCCTGTAGTGGCGCGGACGTCTTTCAGGTAGAGCTCCCACACAGCATCCACCCGCATAGAGGTAGGCGCGACGCCTGTTTCTAGCCACTTGTCGGCCTTGGCGTTGGCCTCGCGCTGGCCGGTGCGGCCAGGCTTGGAGCTGTAGAAGCTCTTGCGGGTGCCGTCCTTTTGCACGTCGATGCGCCAGCGGGTGCCCGTCCACTTGGCGCTGTTCGTTCTGGTCGTCATTGTGGTATACCTCCCTTGCGGCGGGCGCGGTCTTTGCGCTTCCCGCTGATCTCTCCCGCCAGAAATGCGGCGGTCATCATCTCCACCAATGCAAAACGGCTGGCAGGGTCAAACGGCTGTGCGTGGTAGGTGGCCGTCAGCTGGTCGATGAAGTCGTAAGTCTTGGGATCCAGGGGCACGGTGTTTAGGGCTTGCAAGGCCTCCGGCAGCGTTGCCCATGGTGCGTGATAGTTCATTGTTGTATAACCTCCGTTCTGTGTCCTGCCATCGTCAGCACCGGGGAGGACGCCCCCGGTGTACCCTCCACAGGCGGGGAGGGTTTCGGCTGGTTGGTATCGTTCCACAAGATGCCTGTAGTTTGGGCGTTGCCGCGCCCTGGGTGTTGCAGCACCCGTTGGCCTGCCATCATCAGCGCCAGGCGGCCAGCCCTGGCGGACGCCCTCGCGGGCGTTTCGACTCATTGCATCAGCTTGTGGTAAATTTCGCGGCTTTCGTCGTAGGTTTCGCGCTGTAGCTTTGCAATTGCCGGGGTGGTTTCTATCTGCATGTCGGTTTCCAGTCGTTGCGCCTCACCTAGCAGCAAGGACAAGAGGTGTATGCGCTCATTTATGGTTAGCTCCATGGTTTTGCACCTCCTATGTGGGTTGGTTGTTTCGATGGTTTTATTATACGCCTGTATGCGCAATCATGCAATGTACAGGATCTACAACTTTGTATGCGCATACATGCCGCCGATTTGTACAGTTTGCATAATTGCGCATACACGCGAATTGCGGTATTATAGTCTTGTATAGCTATGCCATGCAAGGAGGTGAACTTATGGGAGGGAAAACCAGCGCGGCCAGTCATAACAAATACATTGCAAAAGCCTATGACCGTGTGAATCTGATTCTGCGCAAAGACGGCCCACAGAATAAAGCGGCGGTGCAGTCTGCGGCAGATTCCGCCGGGGAAAGTCTGAACGCCTATATTGTGGGCGCAGTGGCCCAGCGCATGGAGCGGGACGCCAACAGCGCCCCAAAAAGCCCCGCCGGGGTCTTGCCGCCAGAGGTTGAGGACAGGCTGGAGTAAGGCAGCAGACACGCCACAAAGGCGCAGGGAGGCGTACAGTGTGATTGAATTTTGGTATTGTCCTATCTTTGATAAAGAGATAGACGAGGGGCTTTGTTGGGATATTTCCAACATTGGCAACGATTCTCTATGTTTGTCTGCCGATGAACGCCCGCCTTGTGGTTGGGAAGAAGCCTATAAAATCTGTAAGGCCTGCCAACACTATGCAGAATGTGCAAATTTGATATGACAAACGCCCCACAGTAGCCCGCCGGGCTGTGTGGGGCGTTACTGTGTCTATGCGGGTGTTTGCAGCTCACGGCATACGGTGCGCAGCTAGTCGCCGCCGAGCCGTTGCAGCGCAGCTATGCGGGCCCTATGCCCTGTGGTTCAGCTCTTTGTCCAGCAGCGCATCAAGATCATCTGCCACGATGTGGAAGTATCGGCAGCCCTGGCGGGCACAGTCCTCCACGGTGGTGGTGATGAGCTCCCCCGACGGGGTGCGGCAGCACACTTGCAGAGGTGCCCGGCGGGCTTTCTCGACCTGGGTCAGCAGTTTGTCCAGCTCCATCTTGCAGCCCTCACAGCGTGGCCCAGGGGGCTACCTCGCGCGCGATCATGTTCCAGTAGGCAGCCCCCCGGGCGGGGCTGGTAGGTTCTGCTTCCAGCACGCCAGAGCACTGCCGGATGAACTTGTTAAACAGCGCCGTGCGATCACTGGCAGAGCGGTAATATTTCTTTGCATAGGGAGCCATGCCGCCGTGCTTGTCGCCGTACTCCATGGCCTTGCGCAGCAATGTAGGGTTGTTCTTGTTGCGCTCGCATAGGGCGCTGAACTCTTCCACACTCATGGGGAAGTTTTCGGCCAGCAGCCGATAGTCGCCGCCCTGGAGCGCGTTGCCGTCCGGGGTGTCCGCTGCTGTGGCAGAGCTGGCAAAGCGTCTTGCCAGTGCGTCAAGCTGGCCCTGTGCGTTCTGGCGCAGTTTGATGGCCTCGCTATTGGCGGATAGGGTCAGCTCGCGGGCATAGCCCTCTGTGATGTGGCCCTGGCGCAGCTCCTGTGCAGTCTCGCGGCGCAGCTGTTCGGACGGGGCCAGTGCTGCAAAATAGCCGGTGACGATGCGGCGGGCTTCCTGGATGTAGTCGTTCATGGGGTTAACCTCCTGTTATGCTCTAGTGGATTGTCTTGCCCCGCTATGTGGCCGCTTTAGGCCTTTGCGGGGTTGTGGTTTGACTTTGGCGGGTGCAGGCCTCTTGACCTGTCCCGGCGGGCCTGGGCGGCTCATGGCTCACCGTACTGCTTTACGTGCGGGTTGATGTTCCAGCGGCGGCGGATATACTCACGGGCTTCCTGTTCCGTCTTGAATTTCAGCGGAAACGACATGCCCGGCCCCTCTACATACCAGCCCACAATAGTGCCCCCTGGGCGGGCCTGGTAGGTCAGCCGGATGGTGTCATTTCTAAGGCTTTCGGCCACAGTGACCTGGTAGCCGTTGGCTGTGTGGCGGTGCAGCTGCTCCAGCATGTATTTACTGCTCATTTTTTCTTGCGTCCTTTCTTTGGCGGTTGTGGTAGGTCGTCAATTAGCAGGATACCTTGACCGTGCACGCGCATATAGCTATACACATCGTGCAGTGTCAGCAGGTCACCCCCCTGTGGCAGACGGTAGCGCGGCCCGGCGTCGGTCGGCGCCTCGGTCACGATTAGCAGCCTATCCGCCGGGGCTCCCCGCTCCAAAGCTTCCAGCCGGGCCAGCGCGTTTTTCACAGCATCCCCTCCAGTCGGTCAAGCCGTTTGTTGATGTCGGTCAGCTCTGCAAATTTCAGGCCATAGTCCAGCAGGGCGCGGGCAGCGGCCACGCGGGCGGGGTCGGCTGCCGCATCGTCCCGCACGATGGCCTGCAAGGCGTCCACAGTGTCAGCGTACCCGGCGGATATCCTGTGGGCAGCATCGGCCAGGGCTTCCCGTCGGCCGCGCTCTAGGGCGTCCGCGAACTCGGGCAGCTTTTCATACCCCTGTAGGGTCTTGGTGGATAGCCCACAGACGCGGGCGGCGTCGGTGCGGCTCTTGCATGTCAGCAGGGCCGCTAGTGCTTTGGTTTGGTTCGGGGTCAATCTGGTTCTTCACCTCCTAAAATTTCCATATTTTGCCACATTCTGGCCCGTTTCCGTGCAGCTACCAGGGCGGCAGGCTGGCGCGTCGCCGCCAGGGCGCAGGCATCCTCCAGGTGTTTGGTGATGAAGCTGCCGCGCCAGCGCTTGCAGAGATACGCCAGGGCGTCCGCGCGTTCGTCGAAGTAGTGACCGCTGCCCGCGAACTGTACGCAAAAGCTGCCCCGCCGGGCAGGCTCCACGGTGCCAGCGTCGAGCATTCGGCGCAGGTCGTTCAAGTCGGCGGGCAGCTGCGCGGGGTTGATCTCACGTTGCAGCTCGACGTCCCCGCGCGGTGTGTGCCACACGGCCACGGGTATAAAAATTCGATTATTTGATGGTGGCATACTTGCACAGTCCTCCTTTGTGACGTTTCAGTGACGTTTGCCCACACTCAAACGTCACCCACAAAATGCCCCAAAATAGGGGTATAAAGAGGGGTAACGTCACACACGTCATAATGTCACTATCCTTATAGGTATAGGCTTTGTGGGGTGTAGGTACTTGTCACTGACACGTCACTCAAACGTCACTGAATGGGTGTTTTTTGTGGTTTGCTGGTTATCGAGTGACGTTGTGACGTGTATGACGTTATACCCTTAAAAATCAGCTTTTTCGTTTGAGCGTGTGGGTTCTCTTCTTGGCTCCTCTAGCGATTCCGTGCTCGATACCCTGATATTTCAGACTAGGCCACAACTCATTGAAATATGAGCCTAGCCCCTGTGGGGTTACAGGCAGTTTTGCGTCCGGGTATCGCGTCAGTACTTCGTCCGCCAGTTCCGTGACGGTGCCCTGCCAGGGCCCTTGCGCGGTCAGCTCTTTGATGGTCTTGACCGCCGGGCATGCCTGGAAGTTCTGGCGCTCTTGGTCGTCGACCGTGCCCAGCATGACCCAGCGGCAGGCGGTCGAGTTGAAGTGCAGCAAGTAGCGCTCCATCTCTACGTCGCGGCCAGTGATGGACAGCACAGCGTCGGCGTCAAAGCGGTTTTCTTTGCTAAGTAACAGCGTGGCGTCAGCGGTGCCCGTCAGCCCCTGCGAGCCGTTCACGCCCTCGAAAATGTCGCCGGGATTGACACCCTTTTTAGTGTGGTGAACTAGCAGCACACAGATATTGTGCTGGATGGCCCAGGCCTGCAAAGGGCTACAGATGCGGTAGTCCGCGCCGTAGGCATTTTCGTTTTTCCCTTGTGGCGGTTTGACTTTCTGGAATGTATCAATACAAACCAGCTTTGCGTCTGGGTGTTCGGTCAGCCAGCCGTCCAGAAATTCCAGCAGGCCAGCGTTCAGCATGGGGGCGTTGATGGCCAACGTACACCCGGCGGGTGGCGGGGTGAAGCCGTCGCCAATGGTTTTCAAACGCTTTTGCAGGCGGTTCAAGCCATCCTCCAGGGCCAGATACAGCGTTGCGCCCTGGTTAGTCTCATAGCCTAGCCAATCATCACCAGCGGCCACAGACAGGCAGAGATCAAAGGCCAACCAGCTCTTGCCCATCTTTGGCGCAGCTACGAGAAACACCAGCCCGGCGGGCAGCAGCCCAGGCACAGCCCATTGAACGGGCGGCAGCTCCATGCGGTCAAGCTCGGCCGCGGTCACGAAACGCGGCTTTTCGGGGGCCAGGCTCTTGAAGCCATCCAGGGCGGCGGCTTCATCCTGCTTTGCTTTCTTGTAGGCTCTTAACGCGGTGTTTTTGCGGTAGTCGCCTGTGCTTCTGTGGCCTGTCCCGTGCCACTTGTCATAGTGCCACTTGGGGGCGTTGTTGTCTTTGGTTTCAGCCCATGGGGAAGCGTCCAGCCCGTGCATCAAGTCGCCCTCGGATAGCTGGAAGCATGTGGCCCTCCATGCCGCCGTGCAAATAGCTAGGTCATCTTTGCTTTCGTCGCCCAGTTTGCCGGGGTGCTCGGTGCAGCTCCAGAGCTGCGCAAAATCGCCGTCACGCTGCAAGGCGTCGGCAATAATAGCTTGTATCTCTTCCTCGGGGCGGTCTGGTTGGTCTGGCAGTGCGTCCGCCGGGCCGTCGTCCGCGAGCATCCCCATCTGCTGGAGAATAACGTCGATGCCAGCCTGGGCGCTCGGTGCGTCCTCTAGGGGCGTCTGTTCTCCCCACAGGTTGCCCGTCAGGGCCACATAGCGGTTACAGTCGTACAGCTCGACGGCCATCTCGCCGCCGTTGATGTGCTTTTTATGCTTGCAGCCGTCTGGCAGTGTCCCCCGGACGATGAAGTGCAAGCCGGTTCCGCTTCGGCTCCGTTCGCAATAGCCTGGCAGCATGGTCAGCCACTTGTCAAACGGTGACAACGGCCTGCCGTCGGCGCCAAGGCAGTGATCGCCGTCGATGAATACTAGGCCGTCGTCCTTTGCGAATACGTACCCCATGCCGTCGGCGTCGTCCAGCATCACAGCCGCCGACGCGGTAGCAAAATCTGCCCAGGTGGCGGGGTTGGTAGAATCCGCGCCCCATTGTGGGTGCTTGGCCTGGCGCGGGTGCTTTGGGTCTGCTGCCCCTGGGACGTCACACAGCACCCAGTGCTTGCGGGATTGCAGCAGCGTGGGCAGCTTTTTATAGTTGGTAATCACGCTTGGCCCTCCAAAAACGACATACTATCGGCGAGAAAATATAAATAGTAGTCATCTGGCCGTAAGCCTAGGGCCTGCCCGATCTTGAGCATTTCCCCGGCGGTAAACTCGGCTCTACCGTGTAGACGCGCCGACATACTGCTATCGCCGATGCCTGCCACGCTGGCGAGTTCGCGTTGATTCATGCCGTGCGCCAGCAGCGCTTGACGCAGTAGGATAAACTTCTTCATTGTTCAAACCTCCGTTTGATTTTCTCGGTGTAACTCAATCATAACATGGGTAACGACGAAAAATGTGACAGGATTTTTTGATTTTTGCCCTTTCCTGTATTTATTCTAACGCAGATTTTTGGGAAAAACGGGACAGGTTTTCCAGGAATGCCATTTTTCTGCAATTTGTGCTTGACAACTAGAATTGTAACGCTAAAGTGCGAAAAAATCACGCACACCTTTTTCATTTATTTTGCAGCTAAAATGCAGGCGCGGCTTGACTTTGCTGCCCGTTCGAGGCAGACTAAAATCACGCTTTGGTGGGGTGCGGTCAAGCTGCAAAATAGCTCCTGCCGGGGGTGCGGTTTGACCACACTTTTGACCGCACTTCTGATTTACGCCCCGCAAATTAAAATCCCCCATCCAGTAAAAAATGCGTGGATAGGGGATTTTTTAAACCGTATTAGTCAGGATTTTGGCAGATAGAAGCCGTGCGAAGTCGTTCGAATCCACCAGCTCCCACCAACAAAGCGATACCTGATAATGGGTATCGCTTTTGTTTTTGTCTTTATTTTCCGGGGATACGCTGGCGGATTCGAACAGCCCGGGCCCGGAGCTTTGCGTCCCCCGCCGGGCAAAAACAGCCCTGCAGGCTGTCTTTAGGGCGCGGATCGCGAATCTACCAACTCCCACCAAGAAATGCTCTGCATCGCGTGATGCAGAGCAAAAGATGACTTATTCGGCGTAGTGGATGCGCGCAGGGTCGAAGCGGTCCTGCTGGGGTTTGCTCTCGGCGGGGTAGCCCAATGCGAAGATAGCAAAGGCGTGATGCCCGGCGGGCATTTGCAGTACGGATTCGACCTCGTGCATGCGCTCCTCGATGGGGGCAATGCCCAGCCAGACGCCGCCAAGGCCTAGTGCATCGGTTCCCAGCCAAAGATTTTCGTTGGCGATGCTCAGGTCGATCTGCGCGTACATCGGGAAGATAACATCCTCGCGGTAGGCAGAGACGATCAGCACGGGAGCATTTTTGGCGCAGCCTGTATAGGGGCTGGTGGCGGCCAGCTTTTGGATCAGGTCACGGTTCATCACCACATAAAATTCCCACGGCTGCTGATTTCCGGCAGAAGGAGCCGCCATAGCGGCGCGAAGCAATTTCTCGATTTTCTCCGGTTCCACGGGCTTGTCCTGAAATTTACGGATACTTACGCGGTGAAAAATGCTGTCCATCGTAAAAACTCCCTTCTAAAATAAAAATGTGCAGGCCCAAAGGCTTGCACAATTACTTTCGTAAACGGTCGCGTCCATGTAGGTATCATAACGGAAAATGCAAAATTTTGCAAGAGGAAGCTGCAGCATAAATAAAAACATGAAATCTCGCTGCACCCGGTGATGCAGCGAGATTTTTTAATAGATGGCGTACAAGAATCCGCCGCCGCCGAGAAAGTAGCCCATGAACAGAAAGAGGAAGAGCGCCCCCTCGTAGACGGCCCAGCGCAGGATGCGGGGAGCGGTGGCAAGGCGGTCACGGAAGTGGATGCCCCGCTCGTGGGCGAGGTCGACGGCAATGACCAGCGCCAACCCGAAGAAAAGCAGCAGCTGCTCCTGGCGGCTGGTCAAGCCCAGCTCCCAATAGTTGCTGAACGCCTTGTGGCCGCCGTTGTGCATGATGCCGCCAAAATAGGCCGCGGCATTGGCCAGGCTGCTGGCGCGGAACACCGTAAAGGTGGCCAGAAGCAGTGTGAATGTGCCCGCCACACCAACAAGCCGCGCCCAGCCCCGGGTGATGGCCTTGCGCCAGGGCAGGTGATTTTCTAACGCCTGCAAAGCGCCGTGGGCAAAGCCCCACACGAGATAGGTCAGCCCGGCGCCGTGCCACAGGCCGCTGACGAGGAACGTGGCAATAATATTGCCGTCGCGCCGCGCGGCGCTGCATCGGCTGCCGCCCAGCGGGATGTAAACGTAATCTTTCAGCCAGCGGGACAGGCTGATGTGCCAGCGGTCCCACAGTTCGCGGATGGTGGCAGCCAAAAACGGCTGGCGGAAGTTTTCCGGCAGGGGCAGGCCCAGCATCTCCCCCGTCCCCAGCACGATGTCGGTGTAGCCGGAGAAATCGGCGTAAAGCTGGAACACATACAGCACTGCGCACAGAAACAGCTGGCTGCGGTCGTAGGCGGAAGGGTCAGCAAAGGCGGCGTTGACGGCCAGCGCGGCGCGGTCGGCCACGGCCAGTTTTTTAAAGTAGCCCCAAAAGCACCGCTGTGCCCCCCGCTGCCATTGGCCGGGCTGTGGGGCGGCAGCGTCCAGTTGGGGCATCAGCTCGCCATAGCGGTTGAACGGTCCCTGGGTGATGGACAGAAAAAACGACGCAAAGCAGAGCAGCCGGGCGTACTGCGATTCCGGCTCCTGCTTGCCCCGGCGGACGTCCACCAGGTAGCTGGTCAATTGCAGGCTGAAATACCCGATGCCCAGCACTTGCGGCACGCTTACGTCCCAGATGCGCAGCGAGAACGCCTGCCCCAGCAGCAGGGCGGCGGGGCGCAGTTTGAGCAGCGTCAGCGGGGCCAATGCCCCGGCCAGGCCTACATAGAACCAACGGGGGCTGCCGCGCAGGTGCAGCGCGGCCTGCCAGACCAGCAGAGTCATAAGGCAGAGCAGCAGGCAGCCCTGCCAATCCAGCGAGAGGTAGAACACGAGGCTGGCCGCCAGCATCAGTTGCCAGCGGCGTGGCTGCGGGGTGACGCGCCAAAGGCCCGCCAATAATGCTGCGAACAGGATGAAACCGAAGGAACCAACGGTGAGCATGGCGGAGCCTCCTTTGCTTTGATTTTTGTGGGTGGGTGGCTGGCGAGCGCTGCCACCCTGCGGCGGCGCTCTTTTATATTATAACAGTATGCCGCTTTTAGGATCTTCCTTTTTGTGACCAAAAAGGAAGCGAAAAAGTTCCGCTGTTGCGAGGCAGCGCGCTTGGCGGCCAAAACGATGGCCGCCATCCAGCAGAGCTGGCTCGCTCGTGCGGTTCAAAGCCCCACTGGGGCTTTGATCGCTGCGCGACCCCGCAACCCCGGCCAAGGGGCTACTCGCCCCTTGGAACCCCAAAGAGGAGGTCGAAAGTCTCGAAAGTTAAAAAATGCAGGAGTGCTGCATTTTTCTTAACGCTTTTGAGCCCTTCTCCATATTCCCCAAAGTAAATTGCAATAGCTGTACTCGTTATCGCCACTATGATACTGAGGATATCCCAGCAATACTTGTTATCCCTGATACCTTATTCTTTCAACCAGCGTTTCCTTTTTCAGATTACTGCTTA
>OLNS01001934.1_pt1 | contig 14584 bp, 14 predicted proteins | sample 1673031 | NCBI WGS metagenome assembly OLNS01 (sample SAMEA3136748, study PRJEB25190) | human gut metagenome | biome: human gut; feature: human-associated habitat; material: faeces | place: Austria | collected 2013
CCAATGGCTACACCAACTGGTCTCGCTTCCGCAATCGCGTAATGTATGTACTCGATTCAAACGCAACATTCAGCCTAGAACCAAGGGAGAAATGATCATGGATGCACAAGACATTATCGAATTGATCGAATATTTCAGAAATCTTCAAAGCAATGAAATGAAATTTGAAATTGAAGAATTACGAGGATACATTGACATAAGATTCGAAGAATTATATGACAAATTAACAGAATACATTGATTTCAATCGTACAGATTCAAATCACCCATTATAAAGGGAGCAGAGATTTCAACATCTCTGCTCCCTAGTTAATAATCCTTTAAACACTCATAGGGTTTTCAACCCTACAATTTTTGAAGCCAACTTTTAGTCGACCCTATCTAATTGCGGATTACCCAAATATTCCATTAAACGATCTCGAGATACAATCGTCCCCTTCTTTTCCATGAGCAGTCGAAGTATCTTCGCCTCATTCTTACTCAGTTCCATTTGAGAAGATTGATAACTTACTGTATTATCATCTAAATTAAAGCGTACGCCTTGATATTCAAGGATATTATGATTGGATACAAAGTCATAGCTACGTCTTAATATTGCCGTAATTTTAGCAGCTAAAACATTTAAATCAAATGGTTTGCACACAAAATCATCCGCACCTTTAGAGATTGCCATCACAATACTCATATTGTCTGTAGCGCTTGAAATAAAGATAATTGGAACTTTGGATTCTTCACGAATCTTTTCTGTCCACAAATACCCATTCAAATAAGGCAGTGTTATATCCATTAACACTAAGTCTGGATTAAAGGAATGAAATGCATCCATCACATTATAAAAATCAGTAACTCGACAAACTGAATAATTCCAAGATTTAAGAAACGATTCTAATTTTTTTGAGATGAGTTCATCATCTTCTACAATCAATATTTTATACATATTCTCACCCATTTTATTATACTGCATAAACTAAGAAATCTTTCTAACAATGGTGTAAGATAAGAACAAAAGGAAGTGATAATATGATCTATCTTCAAATGGGAATTCTCATTCTAGAAATCGGATTATGTTATTTAATCAACAACGTATTAAAGGATACATTAAGCAAAAAAATACGATACGCCATCTGTATCGCATTACTATTAAATTGTTGAAATATGCGCACATTTCAAGCTATGTGAGCTATACATACATTATTCTGTTTACTTGTATTACCAGCACTATTCAAAAAAAGAAAACCAATCATCTGCATACTTCTTTCAGCCATCATGTCCACATCCATCGTTACTTTTGGTTCTGTGAATATGTATACCATCCATCAAACCACCTACAACATCACAACCACAAAAGAAATCACAAGCACCAAATTTCTATCTACTTGGCAAAGACTTCGTCTATGAATCCACATCCAAAGAAGATACGGAAATCCTATTTAAACAACACAAAAGACTTACTAAAGTAGCCCCTGTTTATTTTGTATATGGTAATCACGAAAACAAGACTAAGTTTGCAAGAAATAAGCTCAATCAAGAAATCACTTAAAACAACATTACCATTCTAAGTGATCAAGAAATACATTTAAATAACCTTATCCTTATTGGTGGAAAAGACTACACAAACAAAAGACTATAACCTTACAAACAAAACCTATAACATCGTCCTAGATCATCAACCTCAACTCAGCGGTCACACCCACAACGGTCAAATGTTTCCACTCTCTTATTCTTACCATTTACAACCTGACTTTGCCGGTAATTACGGAAAAGAAACATTTAAACACTACGCAAAAAACATTAGCTCAGGCCTTGTTGGTTGGGGTTTTCCTATAAGAACAGAGGATATATGTGAGTATGTGGTAGTTAATATTAAACAAGATAAATAAACGATATTCTAGCAAAAATATACAGTAACAAAATGGACTAAGTTTATTTGTATTGTATTTCCAAAAAACACATTACGTACCTTTTAATAAATCAAATATTTATATTCTTCCTTATTTAATTAACATTTACACAATAAAATGTAGGTGGGAATCCCCCCCTCTGCCCTTTCTGGCGGGGTGTCACTCCCTTTTTCTTTTTTCAAATCCGTTCTAGCAAAAATCCTTATGGTAACAAAACTTCCTGCACCCTTCAGCGTCCATGAGATAAGTTCTATTCTAGCAAAAATCTTTATGGTAACAAAACTGTCAACATAAGCAATCGGAATCCCCTTCGGTTCTGTTCTAGCAAAAATTCATATGGTAACAAAACTTGATACATTGGATGAAAAGACAAAGCAACGTTCTGTTCTAGCAAAAATTCATATGGTAACAAAACTTGCGATCGTATTGTTTTCTAAATCTACATGTTCTGTTCTAGCAAAAATTCATATGGTAACAAAACCGGTGGCAGTGCTGCCATCCTCTTTAGGTGGTTCTGTTCTAGCAAAAATTCATATGGTAACAAAACAGGTACGAGCATAACAATTCCATAATGCAAGTTCTGTTCTAGCAAAAATTCATATGGTAACAAAACAGTAGGTACTTGTAAATCCATCACCCACAAGTTCTGTTCTAGCAAAAATTCATATGGTAACAAAACATATATTACCACCGCGTATTTGTTCCTCTAGTTCTGTTCTAGCAAAAATTCATATGGTAACAAAACCCCTCTCACTTGATTTGACTCGGCATTAACGTTCTGTTCTAGCAAAAATCCTTATGGTAACAAAACTATGACGATGGTCGAGGCGATATCGACGCCGTTCTGTTCTAGCAAAAATCCTTATGGTAACAAAACCTATTCTTTTCTTTGTGTTACAATACAAGCGTTCTGTTCTAGCAAAAATCCTTATGGTAACAAAACCAGTTTCTTCTTTTGGTTCTAGTTCCTTTTGTTCTGTTCTAGCAAAAATCCTTATGGTAACAAAACACTGCGAATAGTCTCTTTCATAGCTGATGTGTTCTGTTCTAGCAAAAATCCTTATGGTAACAAAACAAGCACTAAAATGCAGAAAAGAGTTGATTTGTTCTGTTCTAGCAAAAATCCTTATGGTAACAAAACAGCTCTTCCTGATATTGGTCCCTTCCGTACGTTCTGTTCTAGCAAAAATCCTTATGGTAACAAAACGCACTAAAAGCCTTCTGAGGACTTCTGGGAGTTCTGTTCTAGCAAAAATCCTTATGGTAACAAAACCGGTCACATGACAGACGGTAGAAACATTGCAGTTCTGTTCTAGCAAAAATCCTTATGGTAACAAAACATAACACTGTGCCTAATGCAATGCATTACTGTTCTGTTCTAGCAAAAATCCTTATGGTAACAAAACACACAAAGCCAGATGGAACGACAGAATCTTGTTCTGTTCTAGCAAAAATCCTTATGGTAACAAAACCGACCAGAAAGGACAAAAAAATGACAGAATAGTTCTGTTCTAGCAAAAATCCTTATGGTAACAAAACAAAACAAAAGAAGAGATTAAACCCGAACCAGTTCTGTTCTAGCAAAAATCCTTATGGTAACAAAACGCCTGGAAGAGGCAAAAGAAAAGTATCCGGGTTCTGTTCTAGCAAAAATCCTTATGGTAACAAAACCGATTGATGATATAAATATTTGTTTCTCTTGTTCTGTTCTAGCAAAAATCCTTATGGTAACAAAACCCACATCATTTACAGATTTCACAAGCCAACGTTCTGTTCTAGCAAAAATCCTTATGGTAACAAAACGGGTCAACAAAACAAAGCGCCTATGTGGCGGTTCTGTTCTAGCAAAAATCCTTATGGTAACAAAACTTTGGAAACCATTGAATTTCTTTAAATGTTGTTCTGTTCTAGCAAAAATCCTTATGGTAACAAAACATCAATATTCATTTTCATTACCTCCTATATGTTCTGTTCTAGCAAAAATCCTTATGGTAACAAAACGAACTGTATCTTACGCTGATATAAAAGCCGGTTCTGTTCTAGCAAAAATCCTTATGGTAACAAAACCCCATACTGATATAATTAGGACGTATATAGTTCTGTTCTAGCAAAAATCCTTATGGTAACAAAACGTTACTATTCAATATTTTAATAGTAATTTCGTTCTGTTCTAGCAAAAATCCTTATGGTAACAAAACGTCTTGTTTTTGTTGTCACCCCTTTTCTACGTTCTGTTCTAGCAAAAATCCTTATGGTAACAAAACTTCTTTTGTTTTTTCTTCAACTTCTTTGACGTTCTGTTCTAGCAAAAATCCTTATGGTAACAAAACAGGTAAACATGAAGGAAATTTCAAAAGAATGTTCTGTTCTAGCAAAAATCCTTATGGTAACAAAACTTGTTTTATCTTCATTTTCAGTTAAAACGTGTTCTGTTCTAGCAAAAATCCTTATGGTAACAAAACTGCTCTCTTAATAGTTCAAGTGGGCAATCAGTTCTGTTCTAGCAAAAATCCTTATGGTAACAAAACATACTTCTTCGTCATATGCTTTCTGTCTTTGTTCTGTTCTAGCAAAAATCCTTATGGTAACAAAACCAGTGAAGTGGGAGAAGTGAAGTTTTAAAGGTTCTGTTCTAGCAAAAATCCTTATGGTAACAAAACTGTCAGCAGTTAAGATAATTGCATAATCATGTTCTGTTCTAGCAAAAATCCTTATGGTAACAAAACCTCAAAAATATGGTAGCACATTTTTGAATGTAATAGAATACTAATTATTTAATTGAAAAATGGTCTAATTCTTGATAAATATCGTGTTTTTTATGAGTGTATGTTTGTTGTAAATAATCAATCGTCATTTGTTCTACCTCCTGTAACGTATATGTTTGAAGCGATTTTTGCGATAGGTCGTAATAAATTTGTTCCATGTCTGCAAAATCTATTATTTTATCTTGCAATAAGGCTGCATCTTGTACATTCATGAAATTATTGTAATAATTTGTAAAAATTATCAATTTAACATTTTCTATTTTATTGATTTTCTGAAGAATTCTATCACTCAAGTTATCTAGTTTACCAAAGGCAAAGATATTATCATATTTTGAATTATGATTCGAAATGTATTCTATTAAATCCAATTGAAACAAAATCAATTCATCTCTCGTTAGATCAAATTCATCTTTTTGTAATTCGTCTTCATAATATGGTGACAACATTTTTATCAATTGCTTATAATTAGCTCCATTAAACATAATTTTAAGCATTGATTCATCATTGACTTCTTCTGATAACGAATTCAACAATATGTCAATTGTACTGATAGTATCAAAATAATCTTGATTCTGAAGTTTAATTTCCAAATACTTTAACATCAACGACTTTGTAGTGAGCTTTTTATCCTCATTAAGAGAGTACATTTCTGATATTTCTATAAACATATTATTTTTAAGTTCTATCTCTTTTTCGTTTATAAACATTTTCGTACTAATATTATTTTCTGTTCTATTTTCACTTTTATCTTTTGAAGTAAACAATCGAATTGCTTGTAATAATGTATAATTTGCACTTGAATCTGAAATTATATATTTTACATAATTCATTTGAAGATTCCATTTATTTGTTCCATTCTTTATAGTCAATAAATTCATAATTTTATAAATGCATCGCTGTTCACGACTTGTTCTTGATTTGATTTACCACCAACTATTATTTCAATCTTTGCATACTGCTTTTCTGTAACCAATAAAATTCGTATTTGTCCCTTTTGAGGAACATTTCTTTGTAAGATATTCACGTGTTTTACTGCTGCTTCACGATTCGCAAATATTTTACAATACACCGAATATTGCATCATAATATATCCATTTTTAATTAGATATTTTCTGAATGTTGCATAAATTCTTCTATCTTCTTTGGATACTACAGGTAAATCAAAAAATAATATTAATCGCATAAAATCATAAATCATATATTACTGGTAATGGATACAAAATAGAATCGGCTTCACCATCTAAATAGTTAAATATAGAATCTAAATAAAAGCTAATTGCATTTGCTATAGTTTGTTTTCTCCCATCGATCATAATTTTCTTGTTTGTCAATTGTATTAAAGCTTCTCTATGAGATTGTTTAAAAATAATATCATCCATCATATTGTTATAAACATAATGATCCACTATTGGTCTAAAGACTTCTATAATATCATCACTTAAGTTAAACATATTTTGTTTACCCTTATGAAAAATTCCTATATTGGCAATATACCCCTTGGCTACAATAATCGATGTTATTAAAGATCTAAATATAGCATAACCATAATTTAATCCAGCATTTATCACATCTTCTTCAAAGCGAATAAAATCATGGCCAAAAAGTTCTCTAAAATACATTTTTGCAGCCAAGCCTTCTCTGTTCGTTTTATCTCCAGAAACAACACTATCTACAAATTCATACAACTTCTTTTCCACTTCAAAATCTTTATTATTAACCTTCAATATTTCAATTTGATTTAAAATCTTCATTTTGACAATCATAGCATGTAAATCATCTTTACGTTTTGAATCCCAGCAAATTTGTTTTGAAATATTTCCACTACTTGAAAAATGTCCATTCATCGGTAATATATAGCTTTTCGGTAAATGATCCACCCCACAAATAATGGTACACACATTATTATCTGTTAATTTATTAATTAAAGGCACACTCAAATTAGACTGATAATTATCAATCACTAGAATTTGAATATCTGAAACCGGAATCAATAAAGTGTCATTTTTAATTTCCACTTTCAAATTATCTAAATACAGTCTCAAATACTCACATTTTTCAATATATATAACTCTATAGCCCATAAAAAGGGTAAAAGAAAAGGCTCCGAAGAGCCGAATCCGGGATAAACCCTTGTTTTGTTAGGTCATAAAAATTTTTGCTAGAATATGATCACCTCCAGTATACTCTATTTAAATTCCAATTTCAACTTATTATCCTTCACTTCGTATAGATTTCCTAATACATCCGTGGCATATTTTTTTATTTCTAAAGATGATGCTACGGTAGGCATTAGTTGTTTTTTACAATATGTATAAATTGGTTTTACTTCTATTGTTCCTGTTGTTTCGTTATTTGATGCTGTAAATTTTAACACTTCAACACTATTTCCATCATAATAATATTTATCTCCACCTTTTTCTGTTGATAAATCATAAATATATGAATTACCTTCTTTTTTCTTTATACCAATCAATTCATCTCTATGCATTGAGAATAAGAATTTATCTGTTTCTTTTATCTTTTTATTAATTTTTTCCTGCTTATACCATTGTTCATCAATCACATACATTCCTTTTGCTTTATGATATGAAACATTTGTATATCGAACAGTAACAAATCTAAATTTACCATCTTCGCATTGATAGAAATCTGTTCTATATGGTTTAATTTGTTTCAAAATAACTTTTTTATTATTCGTTTGATAATTTGAAGAAATATCCAAATGGTTCCCTAATTTTTCACTTTCATATTTCATCGATATGATTTCAGGACCGTTTCCCTTTTTAGAATATTTATGTATAGTACCATTTTCTTCCTTGTATTTTGTCAAAGGATTCTCTCCAACTAAAGTAATAATTTCTTCACCTTTTTTCTTCGTCACTTTATACATTTTTGAATCCGATTTAAACTGTTCATAATGATATTTTACAATATCTCGAATTAAATCAAATGTTTGTGAATCATGCTTTGCCATCAAATATTTTTCATCTTCCCCATTTAGTATATCTTGAACTAGGCGAATACATTTCTTATCTTTTGGATCATAAATATTAGGTATTTTTTCAATCAAGTAATCCGTTCCATCTACATTCCTTGTACTATAGATAGTTTCATCTGCAATCTGTCGATTTGGCTTTGTATTTACTTTATGAGAAATTTTAATTGGATTAAAGCGCATATTCTCTTTATCTATCACATGATCATAATAATTACTGCTTTCTTCGAACAGTGTTTTCAAATTCACAATATACTGAATATATCTTTCATCATAGAACACTTTATCATCAGGAATTGTAATAATTTCTCCCGTTTCTTCATTATATAAATCATTGAAATCATGTTCTTTTCTTGCAAGGTATCCATTTAATAGATTCATTTTCTTTACAGAAGCCACAATCAGTGCATCCACTGCATGATGCAAATAGTTTTCATCACGATCTTTTTCCAAATGAATTTTCTTTCTAAACAAATCTGTAACTCGACCATTGATTGTATGAACTTTTGTATCAATCTCATTATCTTTGAAATAGTCTGATAGTGTATTTAAAACAACACGACAAGCATAACTAGTATCCACTAAGTTTCGATTGATAAACTTTTTAGCCACTTCTTCTTTAGTGATATTTTCTTCATTTAGTAAATTTAATTTCTTTTTATATGGAATGTTTTTATTGGAAAGAACATTTGTCTTAAACTCTGGATAACTACATCCCATACCATTAAATTTATTAGCAGCATACGCCATAAAAGGAGTCAAATTACCTTTCACCTGATTTTCTGAATGTAATGCTAAAACTTTATTATTTTGAGAATCATCTAATGATATAGAGATTGGGATAATATGATCAATTTCTGTATACTTTGGATCTTTAATGACTCGATTTAAATCTAAAGGTTCAAAAGTATATGCACTCTTGCCTCCTTGTTGCAAATATAAACTAATTTTCATTCTTGTTTTTCCATTAATTTTTGTTGGATCATACCCCTTTTCATTCAAAAATTTATCCATTTCTTTAGATCCATTCTCTCGATTTTTTTGGTAGTTACTAATTCTCTTTTTCTTTTCATCTGAATTCTTATCACGAGTCATCTCAACAACAATGGAATCGAATTCTCCATATTTCTTTCTCAATGCATTTACAACTTTAAAAGTTTCATTCTGCGCTCTTTTTGCTACTGGAGATAAAATAGCTTCTGGGTCTGATTCAATGTTCTTTTTTCCTTTATGAGAAACACGATTCTTGTCAAACAACTTCAATTCATGTAACAGCTGCATTTGATTCATTTCAGATTCAAACAATTCTTTATTTAATAAATTCAATGCTTTAAAAGATAATGAATGATAGCCTGTTATTCCTGTTGTATTTGCTAAAGTATCTACCACTGAATCAGAAAGTCTATACTCCAAATGATACAAGTAATCTTTTCTTTCTTGTATACCCTTTTTATTCGTAAGAATTTCAATAATTCTATCTAGCATTTCATAATCATTTAATGAAATTGAATATCCTTCTTTTTCTAAAATTGATTTAATTTTCTTATATCCCTTGAACTCAGTAAAAATAGCCTTCTGATTTTTGTCTATACGATAGCCTTTAATATCAACTTCATCCACATTTAATTCTTTTGCCAATTGACGTAAAGTAATATTCCCTTTCTGACTAACTATAGTTAAAATTCCCTTCTTCTCCTCTGGACTTAACTTATTACCATCTACAGTTAAGTTATTCATGTCATTTAAGAAATTAAATAAATCTGCAGTTACCGCCATTTTAGGAGCTCTCAATTCTTCTGGAAACACACTACATTTTCCGCGCATTTTTTCAATCAAATCTATTTCTTTAATTTGCCCATCAACTTCTATAAATCGTCCATATGGTGTCGGTGATTTTTCACTTCCAGGTCCCTCATAATACGCTCTTCTTCGTGCAACAATATCAATTATTTTTTGAATTAATTGTTCATCCAATTCTTGATGATGTAATATCTCATTCAATTCGTTTACATAATCTTTTGTTGAGAAATTATTTTCATGTCCACGAATATAATCTTTATCATTTAAATTATCCAATTGAATTTGGCAAATATATTTTCCTTGTTTAATCAACTGCTCATTATGCTGCAAAGTAGCCTTTAAGCTTAATTCGTCGTCACTCTTTTTTGCATCTTCTTCAACCGTTTCAATAACACTACCTCTATGTTTTGTAATATGCAAAATAGCAGCCGTTAATTCATCATTTGTCAATTTTTCATTCAATCCTTTACAACGCAATTCATATACATTCTGCAAAGGATGATAGTCATCTGACATTATGCCGTTTTCCTTCAACAATTTTTGCATGTCCATAATTCGAGTATGACGTCTTGAAGTCAAACGTCTTCGGCTTCTAGCACCTCTACGCTTCTCATTCTCTTCTGCTGTACCTTCTTTAAACAGACGTACTCCATAGTCTACGAATTTACCTGTTTCAAGATTTATAACTCCATACCCACAGCTCGTAATTCCTATATCTAATCCCAATACATACTTATTATCCATTTTAATGACCTCCATAAAGTGATTATGTTACATGCATTATATCACTTATGTAAGCCGTTTCCTATTAATTTATATATAAAAATTGAAATGTATGCTCTTGGCATACACTTTATATAAAGCGTTTTTTGCTAATTTGAGTTATATTTTAAAACATTATCTTAATGTTCAACTCCAACGGTTTGATTATCCATGATATTCACCTTCCTTTCCCTAGAATAAATTGAAGAATAGACTGACACTGTCGATAAAGTCATCAACTTTTTCACCTACCCTATCTAGTCCTTCACCAATACTATCGACAACCTTATAAGCGACGTCGTCAGCTGTATCCGAAATAAAGTCTCCAACACCTCGACCAATATCTTCTAACACTTCTTTGACTTCTCCATCTGTGGCATCCATGACAACCATTCCTGCAATGGTTGCAGCCACAATACCTGCAGCTACTGGTGCTGCTACCGCTACTAATGGTGCTGCAGCTAAAGCCGGTACAGATGCAATTCCAGCTGCTGTTGCTGAAGTTGCTACAGTAGCTGCTGCAGATCCTACATAACCTGAGGCAAAACCTCTAACACCATTAGCTGCTGCATGAGCTAACATTTCATCGCCCGATTCACTATTCACAATATCTTCAACGGCTCCAACCGCAACACTTGCAACAGCACCAAATGATCCAGCTCGAGATGAGTTGTGGGCAATATTGTCAAGACTTGGCATTTTGCCTGAAAAAGACTCTGTAATTCTAGAAGTATCCTTCGATGAAATTCCAGTCGAACTCATTTTCTGAGCAGCCGTATTTTTAGTTGCTGCATTGTAAAGTTCTGTTGTTTCTTTTGTCCCCATAAAATTCGTACCCTGATACTTTCCATTCATTCCCTGAGTTACCGTTTTGTTCACTCCAGAAGAAAATACAGTATCCTTAAGTTGTGCACGATACTTGACCACACCATCCTTTACACTCACTAAATCATCGCGCACTGCATTGGTTTTTGTAGATAGTTTTGTCACACCAAGTTCTGGACGTGTAACATTTAATTTATCTGCATACATAATTTCATGCGCAATCCCCTTACTTTGTGAAGAAGCTAGATTTCCAGCTCTTTCAACGACACGAGCATTCACACTTCCTTCATAAATTGTTTGTACAGAATTCAATCCTGTAGATACATTTGATTCATAATTTTTTTGATCTTTATTCATACTATTTTTCCTCCTACAGGTCATCCCTGTTTACACATGAATATTAACAAAATAAAAGTAGTTTTAATATGGATACTTTTTTCATTTTATGTACTACTCTTACATGCATTTTAAAAATATATTATCAATTATTTTATATCTTTATGTACTACTTAAAATAGTATATGTTATAATTTAATTGAAAAAAGGAGGAAATTATCATGGATTTTATTGACCCAATACGATTATATTTCACAAATTCTCAATACACTTCTATTTTAGAAGATGCAAACAGATTTCAAATATGCAATAAAAACAAACCAAACATAAACCGATTTATTAATATATTGATTCGAAACTATCATTCGGATTTTGAATGCACAAAACTAAATCCAATAAAAGATTATATTTCCGTAATCGATACCGTTTATGATCAAACTATACAGATTAAATTAAAAACAATGTTTTATGATCTATCTCTAGATTCTAGTAATGAAAAGAAAAATAAAACTATATCATTTAAACCTCAAAAAGATATCTCCGTATTATTAGATAATATCCAATCTAATTTCATCACTCCACTCAACTTAAGTTTTCCTATATACATTAGAATGTTGATTGATTCTTTTTTTCAATTACCAATATATAAAAGAGAAATCTACTTATTTAAAGAAAACTATTCAAAAATACAAAATGCGATTGATCAACAAAAATCAATTTCCATTAAAACAAAGGATAATAGTATTTTTGAAATGAAGCCTTACCTAATTATGGAACATAAAGAAAAAATATATAATTATGTGATTGGAAAAGTTAGAAACAATCAAAATGATTGTTATGAAATCGCAACAAGAAAATTTATGAATATTACTGAAGTGTCTGTTCACTTCAATAGTGAATCTGACATTACATTTTCCGATACAGATATCAAAACTTTTCATAAAATGATTAAAAATGGTGTTCAATTCAAATATGGAGATAATGAAGAACATATTATTATTCAATTTAATCAAAAAGCATATGATCTATTTAAAATTAGATATTTAAATAAACCTATGCCAATAAAAACAACACAATTAGAAAACAATCAATATCTATTAGAGTTTGACTGTTCCTATTTCCAGGCAAAAACCTTTTTCTACATTTTTGCAGAAGACATAAAAATCATCAGTCCAAAGGTTTTGGCAACAGAATTTAAAAATTCCTATTTAAATGCTGCAAGCCAATACAATCATGAATAAAACAAAAAGCGCTAACCACCTCTCACAAAGGATTTAGCGCTCTCGCAACATCCAGAGTGACCACCATATCTAGTAGTCTTTTCTGTACTTGTATTATAACGAGAAAGATGATAAATATCAACTTACCGATTTACACATGTATTTTAAAATATTTTGAAAAACTTTTGACTTTTAATAATCTTTTCACATTGGACATTTATAATTGAAATTGCTACTAGATATGTAGGGTGGTTTTCATGGATTAATCTACCTCCAAAGTCTTTTAATTCCAAAGACGTACGCGAATTCAAGTTTTTGTCTTAGGTACTCTAACATATCTAGTAGTCTTTACTGGTTTACGCCTCGATATAAAGATGTCATTTCTGAATTCCCCTTTAATTCTGAAGCCATATATTTAACTAAGAATAAGTCTTTATCAAAGTTTAAAGCCAATTCTTTCTGGTAAATCATCATGTCCTTATCTTTATAATAAGCACCCTTTTTATCTGTAATTAATACAACTCTAAGATTGGGATATTTATTTAATAGTAGTTCTAGAATTCTTTGTTCATCCTGAATACCATTTTCTAATTTACTCGCATATTCTTTATTCACAAATATTGTATTTACTTTAGTTAAATCAAGATTTCTTACTTCTTTATCCACCATATGTAAATATACCGTACTTGATTCATTTAAATAGTTTTCTAAATTTTCATCATTATTATCAATAAATACTGTCTTACAATTCTCATTATGTTCCACTTGAAACTGTTTAAATAAACCTTTTAACTTTTCTTCTCTTACATTTAATTCCATACAATTAGCCTCCTTTTCTTGTACAATATCACAAAATGAAAAAAAATTTGAATACATTGTTTAGAATTTGTATAAAAGCGTATAATACATACAGGAGGAGTTTTAAAATATGCAACCATTTGATAAAGAATATGTCTGTGACATCGCCAAACAAATTTTGAATATTGATTCACCAACAGGCTACACAAAAAGAGCCATCGATTTCATGGACGAAGAAGCTAAAAAATTAGGCTATACAACAGGTCGTAACCAAAAAGGAAATTTATTGATTTATGTAGACGGAAAAGATTCTGAACACACATTAGGATTGAGTGCTCACCTAGATACATTAGGACTTATGGTTCGTTCCATCAAAGACAATGGAAAACTTGCCATTACTAAAGTCGGAGGACCATGCTTACCAACATTAGACGGAGAATATTGTAAGATCTATACTCGTGATGGAAAGGTATATACAGGAACCATTCTTTCTTGTTCACCAAGCGTTCACGTATATCCAGATGCTTCAACATTAGAAAGAAAAGAAGATACAATGGAAGTTCGAATTGATGAAGTTGTTCACTCAAAAGCAGATGTTGAAAAATTAGGTATCTGCAACGGAGACTTCATTTGTATTGATACAAAAACACAAATTACAGAAAGTGGATTCATTAAATCTAGATTCTTAGACGATAAGATTTCAGCTACTGCTTTAATGGGTGTACTAAAATACTTAAAAGACAACAACATTACACCTCAAAGAGACTTAGTTATTATGTTCAGTACATATGAAGAAGTGGGTCATGGAGCAAGTTGTCTTCCAGAAGAAGTCGAAGAATTATTAGCCGTAGACATGGGATGCATCGGTACAGATCTTGCTTGTACTGAACAAGATGTTTCAATCTGTGCAAAAGATTCAAGTGGACCATACGACTACGAAATGATTACACGTCTAGTTGAACTATCAAAAGAAAACAAGCTTAATTATGCCGTTGATATCTACCCACAATATGGATCTGATGTCAGTGCCGCATTACGCGGTGGTAACGACATCAAAGGAGCCTTGATTGGCCCTGGTGTTCATGCAAGCCACGGAATGGAAAGAACACATTATGATGGTGTAGAAAGCACAATGAAGCTTGTTGTTAGCTATATCACAAAATATTAAAATCCTTTAAAGCAG
>OLNS01001939.1_pt1 | contig 14571 bp, 10 predicted proteins | sample 1673031 | NCBI WGS metagenome assembly OLNS01 (sample SAMEA3136748, study PRJEB25190) | human gut metagenome | biome: human gut; feature: human-associated habitat; material: faeces | place: Austria | collected 2013
ACCCCTGTTTTCGCCGTGAGAGGGCGACGTCTTAGCCGCTTGACCAATCGACCATGTCGTTACGACTTGACTACTATATCACAAGTCAAAGTGAAAATCAAGTACTTTTTTATTTTGTTTTAAAAAATAAATAGTCGATAGGGGAATCGAACCCCTGTTTTCGCCGTGAGAGGGCGACGTCTTAGCCGCTTGACCAATCGACCATGTCGTTACGACTTGACTACTATATCACAAGTCAAAGTGAAAATCAAGTACTTTTTTATTTTGTTTTAAAAAATAAATAGTCGATAGGGGAATCGAACCCCTGTTTTCGCCGTGAGAGGGCGACGTCTTAGCCGCTTGACCAATCGACCATATCGTTGCGACTTGTCTAATATAGCACAGACAAAAATAAAAATCAAGTACTTTTTTCTTGAAAAATAAAAAAAGTTATCCTATAATATCTCTATCTGCGTAAAAAGTTGATTTTACACACTTGGAGGTTAAATAATTATAATGACGAATATAAACTATGAATTAATTGATACGACCGCGCCTGCACCGGAACAGGAACCGGAGAGACAGCGGTATTTTATTGCAAAGTGTAGAGAGATTATAAAGGAAAGAGAATTAGAGATTGGACGTAAGCTGACATTCTATGATCAGACTTTTGGATGCCAGATGAATTTTAAGGATTCTGAGAAGTTAAATGGTATTCTTGAGGATATCGGTTATGTGAAAGCGGACACAGAAAAGGCTGACTTTGTCTACTATAATACTTGTACAGTTCGTGAGAATGCGAATGTTCGTGTTTATGGAAGACTTGGTGCTTTAAAGAATTATAAAAAGAAGAATCCAGAGATGGTTATTGCCATGTGTGGCTGTATGATGCAGGAGCCGGAGGAACAGGAAAAGGTAAAGACAACATTCAAGTTTGTCGATGTGGTTTTTGGAACTCACAATATTTTTAAGCTGGCAGAGCTTTTATATGAATGCCTTTCTGGAAGAAAGAGAGTATTTGATGTCTGGGAGAAGACAGACCAGATTATTGAGGACCTGCCAAGTGACCGTAAGTTTGGATTTAAGGCTGGCGTAAATATTATGTTTGGCTGTAATAACTTCTGTAGTTACTGTATCGTTCCTTATGTAAGAGGAAGAGAGCGAAGCAGAAAGCCGGAAGATATTGTAGCAGAGGTGAAGAAGTTAGCATCCGAGGGTGTTGTGGAAGTCATGCTTCTTGGACAGAATGTAAACTCCTATGGTAAGAACTTGGAGAATCCAATCAGTTTTGCAAAGCTTCTTACAATGGTAGAAGAGGTAGAGGGAATCGAGAGAATTCGTTTTATGACTTCTCATCCAAAGGATTTGTCTGATGAGCTTATTGAGGTAATGGCACATTCCAAGAAGATTTGTAAGCATCTTCATTTGCCAGTACAGTCAGGAAGCAGTCGTATTTTGAAGTTAATGAATAGAAAATATACAAAAGAGCATTATCTTGAGCTGGTAGATAAGATTCGTACCGCTGTGCCTGATATTGCGATTACAACAGATATTATCGTAGGTTTTCCGGGAGAAACAGAGGAAGATTTTCAGGAGACACTTGATGTCGTGAGAAAGGCAAAATACGATAGTGCATTTACCTTTATTTATTCTAAACGTTCTGGAACTCCGGCGGCAAAAATGCCAGACCAGGTGCCAGACGATGTGGTACATGAAAGATTTGACCGCTTATTAAAAGTAGTAAATGAGGCGGCAAAAGAGCAAAATGGTAAGCTTACTGGTAATACAGAACTGGTGTTAGTAGAAGAAATTGATGAGAAAGATGATACAATGGTTACCGGAAGATTATCTAATAACAGCGTCGTACATTTTAAGGGAGATGCTTCTTTAATTGGAAAGATTGTTCCTGTTGTATTAGAGGAATCCAAAGGATTCTATTATCTGGGGAGGTTGAGCGTCAATGGCTAAACTAACTCCAATGATGGAACAGTATTTCCAGATAAAGAATAAATATAAAGATTGTATTTTGTTTTACCGTCTGGGAGATTTCTATGAAATGTTTTATGAGGATGCGCTTACCGCGTCAAGAGAGTTAGAGATCACTCTTACTGGGAAAAATTGTGGCCAGGAAGAAAAGGCGCCTATGTGCGGGGTGCCTTTCCATTCCTGTGAACCATATATTAATAAGTTAGTAGAGAAAGGATTTCGTGTTGCCATCTGTGAGCAGGTGGAGGATCCAAAGGCTGCCAAAGGAATTGTAAAGAGGGATGTTATCCGTGTAGTTACACCGGGAACCAATGTTATGACCCAGAGCCTTGATGAGTCAAAAAATAATTTCATTATGAGTGTGTTCTGTGAAGATGACCTGTTCGGAATCGGTGTGTGTGATTTGTCTACCGGTGAATTTCGAACAACGCAGGTTGAACATCAGGACGCACTTTTTGATGAGATGAATAAGTTCCAGCCATCAGAGATTATCTGCAATGATGCATTTTGTATCTGCGGCATGGACTTTGACTTTATCAAGGATAAGGTCGGCGCAGTTATTTCTCCGGTTGCAAGTTATTATTTTGAAAAAGATAATTGTGAAATGTTAATTAAAGAACAGTATAATCTTGCGAATTTAGAAGGAATCGGTCTTACGGATTATCCGTTTGGTGTGATAGCAAGTGGTGCGTTATTACAGTATCTTCATGAAACTCAGAAGAATTCTCTTTCACACTTAATGGAATTAAAAGTGTATTCCACAGAAAATTATATGGTGATCGATAGTTCTACGAGAAGAAACTTAGAGCTTTGTGAGACGTTGAGAGAAAAAGGAAAAAAAGGAAGTCTTTTGTGGGTGCTTGATAAGACAAAAACAGCGATGGGAGCGAGAATGCTCCGTAAGATGATCGAACAGCCACTGATTCATAAAACAGCGATTCAGGACAGACTGGATGCGGTGGAAATGTTAAAAGATAATCTTATGGCGCGTGAAGAACTTCGTGAGTACATGAATTCTATCTATGATCTAGAGCGTCTTACAATGAAAGTAAGTTATCGTAGTGCGAACCCAAGAGACTTGATTTCTTTTAAGACATCGATTCAGTATCTGCCATATATCAAGGATATTCTTGCACAGTTCAGTAAAGGGGTTCTTGCTAAAATGGCCGGGGATTTGGATACATTAGAAGATCTTCATGAGTTACTGGAGGCATCAATTGAGGAAGACCCGCCAATCCCAATCAAGGAAGGCGGCATCATCAAAGAAGGATTTGATGAGGAAATTGATCATTTGAAGAAGGCAAAGACCGATGGAAAAACCTGGCTTGCCGAGTTAGAAGAACGAGAGCGTGAAAAGACAGGAATTAAAAATCTCCGTGTGCGTTATAATAAAGTGTTTGGCTATTATATAGAGGTAACCAATTCTTATAAAGATTTAGTGCCAGATTACTATATTCGCCGTCAGACACTTGCCAATGCAGAACGTTATACAACAGAAGAACTGTCCGAACTTGCAAGAACGATTCTTGGAGCGGAAGATAGGTTGTACGCTTTAGAATATGAGACTTATGTGGCAATCCGTGAAAAACTTGCTGCTGAGATGGAGCGAATCCAGAAGACAGCAAGTGTGATTGCATGGACAGACGTGTTTGCTTCTCTTGCGCTTGTCGCAGAGACAAACCAGTATGTAAGACCAACGCTGAATCAGAGAGGCGTTATCGACATTAAAGATGGCCGCCATCCAGTTGTAGAAAAAATGATGTCTGGGGAACTTTTTGTGGCCAATGATACGTTACTTGACCATAAAAAGAATCGTGTGGATATTATTACCGGACCGAATATGGCAGGAAAGTCTACCTATATGAGACAGACTGCGCTTATCGTACTGATGGCACAGATTGGTTCTTTTGTTCCGGCAAAGTCTGCTAACATTGGTCTCGTGGACCGTATTTTCACAAGAGTAGGTGCCTCTGATGACTTAGCGTCTGGGCAGAGTACCTTTATGGTGGAAATGAGTGAGGTTGCCAATATTTTGCGTCATGCGACAAAGGACAGTCTCCTGATTCTTGATGAAATCGGACGAGGAACAAGTACTTTTGATGGACTTTCTATTGCGTGGGCAGTTGTAGAGTACATAGCTGGTTCTTCACTATCTGGTGCGAAAACACTATTTGCGACTCACTATCATGAACTTACTGAATTAGAAGGTAAGCTTCCAGGTGTTAATAATTACTGCATTGCCGTACAGGAAAAAGGTGATACGATTATTTTCCTGCGTAAGATTATTAAGGGAAGTGCTGATAAGAGTTATGGTATTCAGGTTGCCAAGCTTGCAGGCGTTCCAGAAGTTGTTATAGAAAGAGCAAAGGAAATCGCAGCAGAACTAGAAGAGTCTGATATTACAGCGAATACAAAAAATATTGGAAAGAAACATACAGAAGAGGTAGAACCAGTACAGATTTCCCTGTTTGATACGATGGGAATGGTTGCGGAACAGCCAAAGAAAAGTGAAGTAGAAGAAACATTGAAGAAGTTAGATATCAGTAATATGACACCGATGGAAGCAATGAATCAGCTTTACGAGTTGCAGAAGAAGTGTAAGTAAATTGACTGTTACATAGTATGTTTATTCCTTAATACAAACATAGTGATATATCTATAATAATGAATGCATTGAGATCATAAAAATAAAAAGTGATGGAATAATAGAGAAAAGATAAAAATGTCAGAAGGGAGAAATTATGCCAGAGATAAGAGTTCTTGACCAGAGTACGATTAATCAGATTGCTGCCGGAGAAGTTGTTGAACGACCGTCCTCTATTGTAAAAGAGCTTGTGGAAAATGCCGTAGATGCCAACTCTACAGCAGTTACCGTAGAAATCAAAGGCGGCGGTATTGATTTTATACGAATTACAGATAACGGCTGCGGCATTGAGAAAGAACAGGTTCGAAAGGCTTTTCTTCCGCATGCGACCAGCAAGATCCGTTCTGCGAGTGATTTAGAGACCGTTGTGTCTCTTGGTTTTCGAGGCGAAGCTTTATCGAGTATCGCATCGGTTGCCAAAGTAGAACTGGTAACGAAAACAGATGAAGGAATTTCTGGTATCCGCTATGTGATAGAGGGTGGAGAAGAAAAGAGCTATGATGAAATTGGATGTCCTGAAGGAACCACTTTTATCATCCGTAATCTTTTCTTTAACACACCGGCAAGAAGAAAGTTCTTAAAATCAAAAATGACCGAGGCAGGTTATGTAGAATCCTTTATCCAGCGTCTTGCCTTGAGCCATCCAGATATTTCTTTTAAGTTTATCTGTGATAATAAAAATAAAATATCTACTTCCGGTAACGGAAATCTAAAAGATGTGATCTACAACATTTTCGGAAGAGATGTGGCGATGAATCTTCTTCCTGTAAAGGGAAATGAAAACGGAATTCTGGTAGACGGTTATATCGGAAAGCCGGTTATTTCCCGAGGAAATCGAAATTATGAGAATTATTTTGTAAACGGCCGTTATCTGAAAAATAATATCATCAGCAAGGCGATTGAGGAAGGTTATAAAGGACATGCAATGGTGCATAAGTTCCCGTTTACAGCTTTAATGATTTCGATGGACCCGCATTGTTTTGATGCCAATGTTCACCCGGCAAAGATGGAGATGCGTTTTCGAAATGCGGAAGAACTGTATTCCTCTGTGATGAGTGCAGTTCGAAGCAGCTTTGTAAAAAAAGAACTGATTCCCAAAGTAGGGATCGGTAATGATAAGAAAGGAAAAGAAAGCGTAAAGAAGATTCCAGAGCCATTTGAAAGAAAGAGACGGGCGATTGAAGAGCGTTTTTCCTCTCTCTCTCAAGAAAAGATTCGAGAGATTGAGAAGAGAAAAGAGCAGGGAGATGCTGCAGAGCAACGGGTATCTGTTTTAGCAAAAAATAGTATGGAAAATAATGTGCGAGATTCTGTCCAGGGCAATGACGGGAATAATGCACAAAATCCTATTCAAAATCCTGCCCAAAACACTACGGGAAATATGTCTGGAAGTGTCGATAGTTATTCAGGGGTACACGGTGAAAATTCAGAAAATGCAACAGAAATTTCAAATCGAAGAAGTTCGATAGAAGAAAGAATTGCCCGACTGCATGTCGGAGAGAACAACGCAATCAAAAAAGAGATTGATGATGTGATTCCAAAATCAATGGATGAAAGTACTGCAAAAGCCGAAGAATATTCGGAAAGTGATGACAGACAAATAAAACAGGATAAAAAGCCAAGTGGACAGAAAGAACTCCTGAAAGAAGCAGATACTTACGGAAAAGGCACCCAAATGAGCTTCGCCGATGTTCCGCTCCTTTCCGAAGAAGCCCGTCCAAAGCACCGTATCATCGGGCAGGTGTTCCGCACCTACTGGCTGGTAGAATTTGATGAGAAGCTGTTTTTTGTAGATCAGCATGCGGCACATGAAAAGGTAATGTATGAGAAGTTAAAGAAAGATTTGGAAAATAATACAATTGTCCAGCAGATGGTTGCCCCTCCGGTCATTCTTACTTTTAGCATAAAAGAACAGCAGAAGTTTAAGATTTGTGAAGAATCTTTCAAAAAACTTGGATTTCTTATTGAAGAATTCGGCGGAAACGAGTATTGTATTCGTGGGGTTCCGGCGAATCTGCTCGGAATTGACCCGCAGGAGCTGTTTATCGAAATTTTTGACCAGATTGAGGAAAACAGTGGTAAGATGAATTTAGAAATGATCACAGACAGATTGGCAACGATGGCTTGCAAGGCAGCCGTAAAGGGTAATACAGCCATGTCTTATCAAGAAATGGATGCACTGATGGATCAGCTTATGAAGCTCGATAATCCATATCAGTGTCCACATGGCCGTCCAACGATTATTTCTATGACAAAGTATGAATTAGAAAAAAAGTTTAAGCGAGTACAGTAGAGGGGGATGGTTGTGGAACAGAAAAAACCTCTTATTATATTAACCGGACCGACAGCCGCCGGAAAGACAAAGCTTTCTATTGGTCTGGCAAAAAGTATTGGCGGAGAGATTATCAGTGCAGATTCCATGCAGGTGTATAAAAAGATGGATATCGGTACAGCAAAGATTCGTCCGGAAGAAATGGACGGAGTGCCGCATTATCTGGTAGATGAATTTGATCCATCAGAAGAATTCAACGTCGTTGTTTTTGTAGAAAGAGCGAAAGATGCGATGGAGAAGATTTATGCTGCAGGTCATATCCCGATTATTGTCGGGGGAACTGGATTTTACATTCAGGCGTTGCTTTATGATATTGACTTTTCAGAGCATGAAGAAAAGGAGAGTTACCGAAAGGAATTAGAACAGCTTGCGAAAGAAAAAGGAAAAGAATATCTTTACGAAATTCTTAAGGAAGTTGACCCGGAATATGCACAGATTGTACATTTTAATAATGTAAAAAGAGTAATCCGGGCACTCGAATACCATAAAGAGACCGGACATAAGTTATCAGAGCATAATAAGGAACAAAGGCAGAAAGACTCCCCTTATAATTTTGCGTATTTTGTATTATATCACGATAGAGAAGTGCTGTATGACCGCATCAACAGACGTGTCGATCTGATGATGGAGGACGGGCTTCTTGAGGAAGTAAAAGGATTGATAGAAGAAGGATACACAAAGGATCTTGTATCCATGCAGGGACTTGGCTATAAAGAGTTTTTTGATTATTTTGATGGGGAGATGTCTTTAGAGGAGACTGTCGATAAAGTCAAAAGAGATACAAGACGTTTTGCAAAAAGACAGCTTACCTGGTTTCGACGGGAAAAAGAAGTTGTCTGGCTGAATAAAAAGGAATATGAACAGGAAAAGAACCTGCTTGATTCTGTTTTAAATATAATAAAAGAGAAAGGAATCTGTAATGGAACAAAGAGATAAGATACTGGAAGAGTATTATGCACAGATGGGAATCGCAAAGCCGGTCTACGACTTTTGCATGAAAGTAGAGGAAGAATTAAAAGACCGCTTTTTATCTATAGATAAAACTGCAGAATGTAATCAGATGAAGGTGCTCCGTGCGATGCAGAAAAATCATTTAAGTGAGGCTTGCTTTGCACCGACAACTGGCTATGGATATAATGATATTGGAAGAGAGACATTAGAGAAGATTTATGCTGATGTATTTGGAACAGAAGATGCATTGGTAAGACCACAGATTACCTGTGGAACACATGCGCTTGCGCTTGCATTAATGAGCCAGCTTAGACCAGGAGATGAACTGTTATCCCCTGTAGGCAAGCCATATGATACGTTGGAAGAAGTTATAGGGATTCGTCCGTCCAATGGCTCTCTTGCAGAATATGGCATCAGTTACCGTCAGGTAGATTTGCTGCCAGATGGTGAGTTTGACTGGGATGGTATTGAGAAGGCATTAAATGAAAAAACAAAGCTTGTTACTATTCAGCGTTCCAAAGGCTATGCCTCCCGCCCGACTCTTTCTGTAAAAAGAATTGGAGAGCTGATTCATTTTATTAAGGAAAGAAAACCAGATGTACTCTGTATGGTAGATAACTGTTATGGAGAGTTCGTTGAGATTGAGGAACCATCACAGGTAGGAGCAGATTTGATTGTCGGTTCTCTGATTAAGAATCCGGGTGGCGGACTTGCTCCGATCGGCGGTTATCTTTGTGGAACAAAGGAATGTATCGACAGGGCAGCTTACCGTCTGACTTCTCCTGGACTTGGCAAAGAGGTGGGAGCAACGCTTGGCGTTACAACTTCACTTACACAGGGACTTTTCTTAGCACCAACAGTTGTAAAGGGCGCGTTAAAGGGTGCGGTTTTTGCGGCAAATATTTATGAAAAGTTAGGATTTAAAGTAATTCCTGACAGCAAGGAGAGCCGTCATGATATTATTCAGGAAGTAGAATTTCATGATCCAGAACTTATGGTAGCTTTCTGTGAGGGAATTCAGGCGGCCGCACCGGTAGACAGTTTTGTTCGTCCAGAACCGTGGGATATGCCAGGATATGATGCACAGGTAATTATGGCTGCGGGAGCATTTGTTTCCGGTTCCTCGATTGAACTTAGCGCAGATGGTCCGATGAAAGAACCATATGCCGTTTATTTCCAGGGCGGACTTACATGGGAACATGCCAAATATGGAATTATGATGTCTCTGCAAAAAATATATGAGACAGGAAAACTTAAAAATATCTTAATAAATGACACAGAAAGTTAACGAAACCTACCCTTGAACCCTATATACAAAAGTTTGTTTTTATGGTAAAATATTTTCAATCAGCGTGTCCGTGTCTGGAGAGAATTCAGGAGGGACCAATATGGAAAGACAGTCAGTAACGATGAAGCAGCGCCCAGAAACAGAACGTCCATATGAGAAGTGTTTGAAGGCAGGAGCAGAGAGCCTTACAGACGGAGAATTACTTGCCGTACTTATCCGTTGTGGAACGAAGAACTACTCGGCATTAGAACTTGCATTTGCACTTTTGGACAGACATCCTGTTTATAAAGGATTGGCAGGCTTGTATCATCTGGATATGGAGATGTTAAAGACGATTCCGGGAATAGGGAATGTCAAGGCAATTGAGATTTTGTGTGCACTGGAGTTGTCGAAACGTCTGGCAAGAGCTTCTATTAAAGAAGAGAGTGATTTTAGCTCGCCAGAGTATATTGCGTCCTATTATATGGAAGAGATGCGGCATCTTTGTGTTGAAAAGGTAATGCTTCTTCTTTTGGATGGACGGCACAGGCTGATGAAAGAGATTTTACTGTCGAAAGGAACAGCGAACAGTTCCTGGGTTCCGGTTCGGACCATTTTTGTGGAGGCGCTTCGGTATGAGGCAGTTTACATGATTTTGATTCATAATCATCCGTCGGGATGTCCAGAACCAAGCAGAGAAGATCTTGTGATTACAAAACAGATAAAAGAGGCGGGAGAACTCTTGGGGATTCCGCTTTCTGATCATATCATTATAGGGGATAAGTGTTATACCAGCTTAAGAGAACAACAGATGATGTGAGGATAAATGTACTTTTAAAATCAGGTATAAAGGATTTTAAAAGTACGCTGACAAAGAGTAGAAACAAATGCGGTAATGCCGCATTTGTTTCATGTATAAATGCTAACGAAAGGAGACATACCAATGTCTGAAAAAATATATGGAATTGATATGGGAACGAATTCCATCAAAATTTACCAGAAAGCTGCAGGAGTAATTTTACATCAGAAGAACATGATTGCTATGGTGAAGAAAAAAGAACCATTAGCATTAGGTGATGAAGCATATTCTATGTATGAGAAAGCACCGAAGAACATTGAAGTAAAACAGCCGATCATCAACGGTGTTATTGCTGATTTTACAGCGATGCAGACGATGATCCAGCTTTATTTTAAAGGAATGCATGGCAAAAAGTTTGCAGAAGGTCTTGCTGCCGGCGGTAACGCAGAGTTTTATATCGCAGTACCATCTGATATTACAGAAGTAGAGAAACGTGCATTCTATGACCTGATCGCAAGTTCTTCTTTAAAGACAAAGAAGATTCGTATTGTGGAGAAGCCAATCGCAGATGCACTTGGTGCAGGACTTGACGTAATGGATGCAACCGGCCGTCTTATTGTTAATATTGGAGCAGATACAACAGAAATCAGTCTGATCAGTCTTGGAGGAATCGTGCAGAGCCGTCTCTTAAAAATTGGTGGAACAAAGTTTGATGAGGCAATCCAGCAGACTGTAAAGAAAAAGCATAATCTTGTGATTGGTATGAAGAGTGCAGAGAGACTGAAAATGCAGCTTGCCAGCGGTATCAAAGAGGATGAGGAGATTACTTATGATGTAATGGGACGTAATCTTATTACGGGACTTCCTAATAAGGTAACTGTTACAAATCATCTGATTTTTGAGGCAATGTCAGAAAGCCTTTCTTCTATCATTGATGCAATCAAGTTTATTTTAGAGAAAACTCCGCCAGAATTATCTATGGATATCATGCATGATGGTGTATGTATGACTGGTGGTTCTACACATATCAAGAATCTTGATCTTCTTATTCAGCAGGAGACAGGTCTTTCTATTATGAAGATGGAAGAGCCAGAACTTACTGTAGTAAAAGGACTTGGAATGATCATGGAAAATCCGGATTATGAAAGACTGGCTCATAATTTACAGGATTCTGATTTTCACTAATCAGGGAGTGGTACTATGAAAAATCGTCATAATTTTGAGTTTTCACCCAAAACGATGCTTGTCTTTCTGACAATCATCTGCATATTGCTTCTGTCAGTCAGTGCAGTATTAAAAGATGCAGTGAAACCTCTCTCTGCGGTTGCAGAAACAGTAGTAATCCCAATGCAGGACGGAATTAACTCTTTTGGTGTATGGGTAGGCGATCATGCTGGCTCTTTTAAGAGTATGAAAGAACTAAAAAAAGAGAATGCAAAGCTTAATGAAAAAGTCAGAGAGTTAACACAGGAAAACGAAACTTTAAGTACCAACGAAAAAGAATTAAATAATCTGCAGAAGCTCTTGAAGATAGACAAGGCCTATTCTCAGTACAAGAAGGTTGGCGCAAGTGTCATCAGTAAAGGAAGCGGCAACTGGTATAACACATTTGTTATTAATAAAGGTTCCAAAGATGGAATTAAGGTGAATATGAACGTTATAGCGGATGGCGGGCTGGTAGGAATTGTGACAGAGACTGGCCGTACCTATGCTAAAGTATGTTCTATCATTAATGATAGCAGTAGTGTCAGTGCAAAGTCTTCACAGGCAGGAGACACCTGTGTTGTACAGGGAAACAGCGAGTCTGTGCAAAAAGATGGCACAATTGATGTGACCTATATTAGTAAAGATGCAGATATGAAAGAGGGAGAGGAGCTGATTACGTCACATATCAGTTCTAAGTACTTAGAGGGAATCAAAATCGGAACAGTAAGCAAGATTTCCACAGACTCCTCCAATCTTACAAAGTCTGCTAAGGTAACTCCATTTGTGGATTTTCAGCATATCGAGGATGTGTTGGTCATCACACAGTTAAAAGAAGTTCCCGCAGACAGCGACAGTGCAGATTAAAGGATAAATCAGGCGGAAATAAGAGTATCGTACAGATATTTCTCTTTCCGCCATTTGTGTAAGAAGGGATTTATTATGAAACGAGGAATTGTGACAGCAGTGCTGGTATTTATTTGTTTTATATTACAGACATCTGTGTTTGAGTTGATTAAGTTAGCAGGAATCACGCCAAATATTTTACTTATTCTTATTTCCTCAGTAGCGGTAATGCGCGGACAGAAACCAGGAATGATTGTTGGCTTCTTCAGTGGTCTGCTGATGGATATTTTTTACGGTTCGACAATCGGTGGATTTGCCTTTTTATATATGGTATTCGGTTTCGTAGATGGATTTTTTAATCGGATTTATTATTCTGATGATAATATTCTTCCTCTCGTTTTAATCGGAGTGAATGATTTGATTTATGGATTTATTATGTATATTCTCTGCGGACTTTTACAGAATCATTTGCGGATTATTTACTACCTTAAGAATATTATTCTTCCGGAAATGGTATATACCGTAGCGGTAGGGCTTGTATGCTACCAGATTTTATTAAGGATAAATGATTGGCTGGAAAAGAACGAAAAGAGGGGTGCAGATTTTGTTTAAGTTCAAGAAAAAGCAGGAAAAAGATAAAACAAAATTAAGAGGACAGATTATAGAGCTGCTTTCAAATCGTATTATAATCATGGGAGTACTGCTGATGGTGTTATTCTGCCTCCTTATTTATCGTCTTTTTGTTTTGCAGATTATACAGGGTGACGAACATTTAGCAAACTTTAATTACAAAATAAAAAAGACGATAGAAATCAGTGGTGCAAGAGGTAATATTTATGACTGTAATGGAAAAACGTTAGCCTATAACCAGCTGGCTTATACGGTGACATTGGAAAATACGGACGAGACAAGCCGAATTGCTCGTGAGAGAACGAATGCGAATGGGAAGAATGGTCAGAAAGTAACAGAGAATGATGTTAAGAACGAAGTAATCTACAAGCTGATCAAGGTGCTTGAAACGAATGGAGATACGATAAACTACAGTCTTCCTATGACAGTAAACAGTAAGGGAAAACTGAAGTTTACGGTATCAGGTTCTTCGCTGGCCAGATTTAAAAAAGATATTTATGGTATTACCAATATTGATAATCTTTCAGGAGACGAGAAAAAGAAAGCGGAGAAGTATTTGAATTCTACACCAGAAGAGGTATATGAATATTTAAGAAGTGGAAAGAACGGACCGCAGGGAACAGGTAATATGTTTGGAATCGCAGATAGTTATTCTACAGAGGATACATTAAAGATTATGTCTGTAAGATATGATGTATTTATGAATCGTTATTCTCAGACAACGCCGATTACCGTAGCAACGAATATCAGCGATAAAAGTATCGCGGCAATTTCAGAACATGATGATGAATATCCGGGAGTTTCAATTAAGGCAGACTCTCTTCGTAAATATAATGATGCCAAATATTTTTCTTCTGTTTTAGGATATACAGGTGTTGTTTCAGAAAGTGAATTAAAAGAACTGAATGGCAATGGCGGCAAGTATGAAGCAAACGATGTTGTAGGAAAAACCGGAATTGAAAAAACAATGGAAAGTACTCTCCAGGGTAAGAAAGGCCAGAAAGATGTTTTGGTAGATAATCTTGGTAAGGTTATTAAGACAGTAAAGACAACAAAGGCATCTGCCGGAAATAATGTTTATCTGACGATTGACAGGGAACAAGAGGGATGGGACGGACATGTTGGTTTTGTTCCTACCTATTTAAAGGAAATCGGATTTGACACAAATAAAGTTGCATTAGTTTGTGGACCGCCAATTATGATCAAATTTGTACTTTCTGGGCTTCAGGAACTTGGATTTACAAAAGAACAGGTTTATACAACATTGGAACTTCGTATGAAATGCGGAATCGGAAAATGTGGACGCTGTAATATCGGTTCAAAATATGTCTGCAAGGATGGACCGGTATTCCGTTTTGATGAAATTGATGAATTACCGAATGAGTATTAAGAAAGGATTGGTACCCACAAATGGAAAATATGGTAAATGTATATTTTTTCGGAAAGAAATATAGTGTGCCTGCAGATTTGACAATTATGACCGCAATGGAATATGCCGGATACACATTAAAAAGAGGCTGCGGATGTCGTCATGGATTCTGTGGAGCCTGTGCAACGATTTATAGAATTAAAGGCAAAAATGAATTAAAAACCTGTCTTGCCTGTCAGACGCAGGTAGAAGAGGGCATGTATGTGGCAAGTATTCCTTTCTTCCCGACAGATAAAAGAACCTATGATATTCAGGAAATTAAACCAAACCAGCAGATTATGATGGAATTATATCCGGAAATTTACAGTTGTATTGGATGTAATGCCTGTACCAAAGCCTGTACGCAGGATTTAAATGTCATGCAGTACATTGCTTATGCTCAGAGAGGCGAATTAGAAAAGTGTGCAGAAGAATCCTTTGACTGTGTCGGATGTGGATGTTGTACGGTAAGATGTCCGGCCGGTATTTCTCATCCAATGGTTGGGGTTTTAGCAAGACGTTTAAC